>ENA-UOWO01000847-UOWO01000847.1-activated-sludge-metagenome-genome-assembly--contig:-NODE-847-length-42603-cov-6.445920_pt1 | contig 42603 bp, 35 predicted proteins | sample MGYA00238148_ERZ761564 | MGnify/ENA primary metagenome ERZ761564 (study PRJEB28885, sample SAMN05720194) | activated sludge metagenome | isolation source: Anaerobic digester | place: USA... | reverse complement strand
GCCATCGTATATCTCGAGCGAATCGTAGTTGTTGCTCTCGATGGTACCGCGTAGGAACCGTAGTCGAAGGGTGCCAGCTCCGCTCGACTCGTAGCGCCATTCCTGAGCATCATTTGGGGAGTAACAGTAGGTCTCGGTGATGGGAGGAACTCCGCAGACGATGATCGTGGGGCAGTTGCCCGGATCCGTTATGGCAGGCAAGGTCAGGTTGCAGATGGCATCACTTTCGTGCACCACGGTCACATCCACCACATCGCCTACAACGAAGGGACCAAGGATGGTCACACCCACACCGACGCCGATCTCACTTTGAACACCACCGCCGTTCACGTTGTAGTCCAAATTGACGGTGGAACCATCGCCCGTGCTGAGCACATCCACCTCCAAGGTCCACTGGTTGTTGGGGCAATCCTCGACCACATTGGTCGCGACTTGTGGATAAGCGCAGTTCAGGCAATTCACCTCCCAGATCCATTCGGTGGTGGACTGGCTGGTGCAGCTGACAGAACCATCGGAACTCATCACCATGTGCAACGCGCCCGTGGTGGAGATGACGGAAATGTCGGAAATGTCAGCGGCCGTTCCATCGAACTGGTACAAGAGCGTGCCGGTTGCGTCGAGCCCGTCGTAAATGGCCAGATCGTCGCAGCAGGTCTCAATGGTCCCTTGCGTGAAGTACAAGATGAGGGAACCGGAACCAGCCGCTTGATAGGTCCACGTGCGGCTATCCAGATCCGTGTAACAATAGTTGTTGACTATGGCAGGGCCGCCGCAGCCGATAGGGACCGGGCAGCTTGATGCTAGTTCCAGCAAGCCAAGTGCGATGTTGCATTCAGGATCGGATTCATGCTCGATGGTCAGGTCCACTTGGTCGCCGATGAAAAAGGGTCCGATCTGTGTCAACCCTACGCCGACCCCGGGAATGGTCTGGATCGACCCGAAAACATCATAGGTGATGTTCACCGTGGAACCATCGCCCGTCGAGGTGACATCGATGTCCAGGTAGAACTCACCAAGATCACAATCCTCCGTGTAGGTGTATGTGAATTCCGGTGGGGTGCAATTGAGGATGCGTTGCACATTGGTCTCCACGCATTCGGTATCATCCGTTGTGCACGCATCATCCACATTCCAATGAGGGAACAGGTCACTGTTGTCCGCAGCCACATACTGAAGTGGTGCGGTCCCTTCGGCCACTACTCCACCATCGTAAGAGCCCGACCGCAGGGTGACATAGGAACCCAAGGAACTCGTGAATTCGTAGGTCCCCCCAGGTACGATGCCGGTGATCTGGGAGTGTTCCTGACGGAAGTTGCAAGTTGCAATGACCGTGACCAGTCCAATGTTGCTTGGTGTGATCGCACCTGCCGGGTACAGGGTCTCGTTCAAACATCCGCCCTGCGCCAGGACCGGGCTGGAAAGCCCAATTCCGGCGAACAGCAGCGCACTCATCCATACGTGTCGCGTTCGGGTCATGCTCATCGTTGTTTAGTAAGGTGTCCGTTGGTCAGCGAAGTTAGCATTTCGGGGAAACAGGCCGGACTTGGCTAAGGGGCTTTCTGTGGAGCCGTTCCGCCAAGTATGGTACGGTAAGCCTCTTTCACGCTGAAGTAAGCAGGCTTTCGCGAACCCCGATGATCAACGATGGACCAACTCGGCCCCGGCCACGGTTCATTCAGCTGCCAAAGCAAGGTGCCCATGCATGCGGGCCAAGCTTTCCAGTGTTCGGTGATCGCCCGTTCGTAGGCCTTGGCCTGCACCTGCTGTGAAGCGGAGATGAATCCTCCGAGGGAGGTCGGTACCATACCAAGTTCGTGGCGAATGGCGTCCCAGATCGGTCTATCGGTCCTGTAACTGCGCTGTCGGTAGGATAGCGCTGGCGAGCCTATGTGGAGTTGTTCGGGTGGAATGTAGCGTGCCAAGTGGCTACTATCCGGGTAGCTCTGGAAGCCGTATTCACTCACGAACCGCCCGACGTTCCCAGCGAACGAGGCGAACGTGCTGTCCCCGTGCCAAACACCCCAATAGTGAAGGTCTCCGTTCCGCAGTCCTTCTGCATTGCCCCAATTGCTCAATGGGCTGGTATGCGTGTAGGTCCAAGGGCTGGTCGCCAGACGTAAACGTTCATGGAAGAAGGACTTATGATCGTCCCACACTTTCGAACTATCCGCTCCGTGCAGGCCATAGCGATCCTGCCACCCCCAGTTGTACCAGGCCACATCAAGCTCGTTGTTCCCACAGAACAACGCCAGGGATGGATGTTCGCTGATCCGGTCCACGTGTTCCGCCACTTCGGTCAGGCTTGTTGCTAGGAAGGCACTATCGCTTCCCGGTACCATGTTGCCGAACATCAGGTCCTGCCACACGAGTATACCAGCCGTATCACACGCATTGAAGAAGGCTTCGGGTGGATACACCCCACCGGACCATACCCTGACCATGTTCATGTGTGCATCGCTCATGTGCTTCACCAGCGCCACCCAAGCGGAGTCCCCTGCACGCGGTAGGAACATGTCCGGTGGTACGAGGTTGCATCCTCGCATGAATATCGGTTGTTCATTGACGAGGAACCGGAATGCCTTGCCTCTATCGTCCTCCGCTTGGTCCAGTTCCACCTTACGGAACCCGATCGACCGCTCCCACGAACAGAGCACGATCCCATTCCTTATCACCTCTACCCTTAGTTGATGTACGATACTCGGTCCTGATCCTTTGGGCCACCACCTTCCGGACCCGTCCACTCGAAAGCTGAGCGTTTGGTTCTCTGACCCAGGACGACTCCAACGCCGTCTAGCGGCTTCCTCACCGTCCCACCACACCACCCACTCCAAGCCTTCGTCACCTGATGAAGGTTGCCCCTTCTTCCAACGCGGTCGTAGCTCGAGGTCCACTTCCTTGCCGCTCCAGTGTTCCTCGACCTTCATGTCGAATGGCCCGACCTCACCCGAAAGTCGGAGATGGACCGGACGCCAGATACCGCAGGTCAGCATTCGGGGGGCGAAGTCCCAGCCGAACTGGTAGGCGGCCTTACGAACGAAGGGTGCCACGCCACTGGGGTCACTGTCAGCTGGTAAGGCCACTCCATATCGGTCCTTGACCTTTTGGCCCTCCACAACGGGGTCTCGAAAGGTGACCTCCACGGTATTGGTACCCGTTCGCAGCAGATGCTTCGTTCCTATTTCCCAGCTTCGGAACATATTGTCCGTCCGCATCACCCAATTGCCATTGACGTCGATGTCCGCGTAGGTGTCCAACCCTTCGAACACCAGGTCGATGTCCTTCGCTTCGAGGTCGGCACTACTCAGGTGGAAAGCTGTCCGGTAAGTCCAGTTCCGTTCGTGCACCCATTTAACACTATCGGCATTGAAGGCCACATAGGGGTCCGGGATCAGCCCATGCCTGATCAGGTCGGTATGGATCACTCCGGGGACGTCAGCAGCGAACCAGTTCCCGGTCCCCTTCATTCTGAACTCCCAACCCTGGTCCAGGGTCCTTGTCTCAACTTGTGCAAGTACCGCAAGATGGAGCAAGCCCCCCACCCCTACAGAGAACCTTCTCATCGCAGTCCAGCCTTGGTGAGGGCGTTCAGTACTCCCTCGATCTTGGCCGCATCGGGTTCCGTGAGGAACTGATGAGTATCGTGAACGGAACTCATCGAAACAGAGGCTGCTGAAGTATGAACCGGGCGTTGTGCGGCGAAATGGACCTCCTGTAGACCTGTCCGTTCAATGAGTTCCACCACATTGCCCGGACCGACACCGCCCGCCACAGCCACTTGGCAGTTCGGACCGCACCGTTGGATCAAGGCGCATAGCATCGGGATGCCGTCCATCGCCAACGTGGCTGCACCGGAGGTGAGGATGCGCGATATACCATGATCCATACAAACGTCAGCAGCGCGGACCGGATCGCTGCAAACATCAATGGCTCGATGGAACGTGAGTTCGCTCTCGGGCGCTGCTGTGCGCACAAGGTCAAGCAAGTTCGCATGAGGAAGGCCGGTTGTGTCCAAGGCACCGGTGACCAAGCCAAGTCCTCCTCCTCCGAAAACTTCCGCATCGGTGAGCAGCACGGCACTTTCCGGGACACTATAAACAAACCCTCCTGGCGTCGGCCTGACCAGTACGCGTACCTGGCAAGCCACCAGTCCACGGATGGTATCCACCAATCCAGAGCCCGGTGTGACCCCCCCACAGGCCAACCAATTGCAGACCTCGACACTGTCCACACCCAGGTCCGAAGCCACCTGGGCCTCTTCCACTGAAGCCACGCACACTTCCACGGCCACACGCATGGCCCCAATGTAGGAATGGTCGGCGAGAACCTTTTGATCGACCCCGCGTAGCACGGAAAACCATGGCTCTCCTCATGCGTAATTTCGCACTACTCCGGATCTTCACCTTCACCCTGGTTCTCGTGGTGGCACATACCACCATGAATGGCAATGTTGACGACCCGGTGGCGGCGCTCGTAGCGGCCCGAACGGCCGTTTCGGACACAGAAGGCAAGGGGGACCTTCGCAAGGAACACGATGCCATGACCAAATTGGTCTCGGCGGAACTTCTGTGCGGATCACGCGAGGATGTCCTTCGTTCGTCACTTCGGGCACTCGATCTTTCACGTGCACTGGGGGATCCTCGCATGATCGCCTTGGACCTTCGCAACGTATCGGTCGCTTTCGCACGGAATGGTCAGTATGCCATGGCTGAAAAAGAGGCGCGAAATGCCTTGGCCATGGCTGTTCCCCTAAAGGAATTCGACCTGAGTGCCGAATTGCTACACTTTCTGGTGGGGGTCCTGCTCAAGAATGACAAGTTGGATGAAGCCCAGCGCGTTACGGAAGAAGCACTGCGACTGGCCGACGGATCGAGCGATGAGCGGAACAAGGCACTTGGCTGGGCGGACATGGCACGTGTGTTGGCCGCACAGGGCAAGAATAGTGATGCGTTGACCATCCTGGCCAAGTCCCATCGATCACTGGCCAAGGACGGTACACCTCGGGACCGGTTCAATATCGAACTGGAACAGGCCCGGGTACTGGTTGCAATGCAGCACGCCGGGAAAGCAGGTTCCCTATTGGATGGATTGGACGAGTACGTCCTCACACTCAAGGAACCCGAAGCATTGCGCGAGGTCGACGCGTTGCGTTATGAATGGGCCTTGCAACAGGGGCGTACCGACCTGGCCTTGGAAAGACTTCAGCGGATCAAGGCAACGGATGATTCGTTGCGGATGGCTCAAGATGGCCATGCCATGGCTGCGCTTCGGGTGCTTCATGACCTGGAAAGGCATGAAAAGGATAATGCGGAACTCCGGGCGTCCAATGAACAAAAAGAGGTGACCATCGCCGAGCAACGTATTGGCAACCGGTTGCTCATGGTACTTGTTGCTTCACTCATCATCGCGATCGTGGCACTGGTGCTCTCCAGCATCTTCATATTGAGGATCGTCAAGCGCGTACGATTGAAGAACGCGGTGATACGGAGACAACACGATGAGATCCAGGCCAAACACGTGGAACTCCAACGACAGAACAAGCGCCTCACCGAGACACTGATCAGCGAAGAAGAGAAGGAGGTCCTTCTTCGGGAGATCCACCATCGCATCAAGAACAACCTTCAGGTGGTTGACAGCCTGTTGGGTATCCAGATGGGGCAGCATGGTGATCCCATCCTGGAACGTGGCTTCAGGGAGGCACAAGGTCGGGTGCGTTCCATGGCCATGGTGCACGAAACGATCTACAAGGCGACGACATCGCATCAGAACTCACTTCATGAGCACCTCAACAAGTTGACCCGGTCCATCCTTGTCACCTATGGAGTACATGATCGGATATCCGTCCAGGTGGATATCGCCCCTATCGACCTTCCTGAGGATCAACTGTTACCATTGACCTTGCTCGTGAACGAACTGCTCACCAATTCGGTGAAGTACGCCTTTGAAGGACGCGAATCGGGTCATGTGCATGTGGTGTTGCGACCAGCCGGTGAGCGCTTCGAGCTGATCTTCAGCGATGATGGTATAGGAAAGGAAACTGAAGCAGTGGTTGGACGTGGACATGGGATATCCTTTGGTACCGAGCTCATCAGTATACTGGCCAAGCAGCTGAACGGCGAATTGCGCGAGTTGCGTGGAAGCGGCACGGCGATCAGCATGGTCTTCGGTCCCCTACCGCAGCCTCTCCGCATAGCGTCCTAGGCCTCCGGGTACCCCTACCCTATCTTCGCGCACCCGGCATCGGCCGGAACGTACTTAATGCGGTCCTCCGGACCGACCCCATGGACTTCAGAACCCTCGGACTCAGCGAAGAGCTGCTGGACGGACTTGATGCGATGAACATCAAGGCGCCCACCCCTATACAACAGCAAGCCATCCCTGCCGCACTGGACCAACGCGATCTGATCGCCTGTGCCCAGACCGGTACCGGTAAGACCGCGGCCTTCCTCCTACCGCTCATCGATACCATCATCAGCTATCGACCGAAGGTGGACGGTTCCATCCGTGGGCTGATCGTGGTGCCCACACGTGAGCTAGCGCTGCAGATCGATCAGCAGATCCAGGCGATCGCCTATTTCACACCGGTGACCTCCATACCGCTTTACGGAGGTAGTGATGGCGCCAACTTCGACCAACAGAAGCAGGCACTTGTGGGTGGAGTGGAGATCGTGGTGGCCACCCCTGGGAAGTTGCTCAGTCACCTCAACCTGGGTTATGTACCGGTCCAAGGCATCGAGTTCCTCATCCTCGACGAGGCTGACCGCATGATGGACATGGGCTTCGTGGATGACATCAACCGTATCATCACCTTCCTGCCCAAGGAACGGCAGAACCTGATGTTCAGCGCCACCATGCCGCCCGCGATCCGCGAGCTGTCGCGTAACATCCTGCGCGACCCGGTGGAGATCACCATCGCACTGAGCAAGCCTGCCGAAGGGGTGGACCAACAGGCCTATGTGATCTTCGACATGCAGAAGGCCCAGATCCTGGAGCATGTACTGAACACCAGTGAAGCCACGAGCATCGTGATCTTCGCCGGTCGCAAGATCGAAGTGAAGAACCTGAACCGGCACTTGCAGAAGCGCGGCTTCAATGCCCGGGCCATGCACAGCGACCTGGAGCAATCCGAACGCGAAGAGGTGATGCTGGCGTTCCGCAACCGCAAGTTGCGCGTCCTGGTGGCCACTGACGTGGTCAGCCGTGGCATCGACATCGATGACATCGACATGGTCATCAACTACGATGTACCTAGGGACCCGGAGGATTATGTGCACCGGGTCGGACGTACGGCACGAGCCTCCAAGAAGGGTCAGGCCATCACGTTCGTGAACGAGCGCGAGATGCGCGAGTTCGGGCGGATCGAATCGCTCATCGGCTACGAGGTGAAGAAGATGCCCTTGCCAGAAGCCATCGGCAGAGGACCGAACTACGATCCCAAGGGTCGGCCGGCAGCTGGCGGAAATGGCAACGGCCACCGCCGTAGTGGAGGTGGCCGTCGCCCGAGCGGGGCTGGTCGTCGCGGTTAGCGCGCCCGGAACTTGCTTGCGTTATCGGCGAGCACCTTCATAGCATCCCATTTCTTGGCGGCCTCACCGACTCGTACGATGGTGACGGTCTCCATCTTGTCCCCTTGAACGATGGCGTTCACCACGTCCTGACCTTCGGTCACATAACCGAACACCGCGTGACGGCCATCCAGCCAAGGTGTCTCCTTGTGGGTGATGAAGAACTGGCTGCCGTTGGTGGCCGGGCCAGCATTGGCCATGCTCAGGGTGCCAGCACGGGTGTGTTTCAACTCGGGGTGGATCTCATCGGCGAACGCGAAGCCGGGGCCTCCAGCACCGGTACCCGTGGGGTCACCGCCTTGGATCATGAAGTCGGCGATCACACGGTGGAAGGAAAGCCCATCGAAATAAGGGGTGCCCTCCGACTTGGCGGTGTTCTTCACCTTGCCCTCTGCAAGCCCTACGAAGTTGGCCACGGTCATCGGGGCCTTCTCATGCTCCAAACGGATGGTGATGGTACCCTTGTTGGTCTTGATCTTGGCGAATACGCCTTCTGTTGTGTTCTCCACGGCTTTCTGTTGGGGTTGTTGTTCGGTGCTGGTGGCCTGGTCCATGGTGCCCGTGGCCTGGTCGGTGGCACCTGATCCACAGGCGCTGAGCATCAAGCCCATGAAGGCGGTGAGTGTGGTGGCGATCGGCATGGTCATGTTCGGTCTTTAGGTGGTGCGAAGTTACAGGTGGTCATTGAAGCAGTATCTCCTCCATAGCGTCCAACTTGTCATCGCTGAACGCGCCTTGGGTGCGGTGGATGATCTCGCCCTTGGCATTGAGCACGAAGAAATACGGAATGTCCTTGTCCTTCAAGCCCAGGGCTTGTTGCAACGGAGCGAGTTCATCCTTGGAGAAGAGCACGTGGTCCACGATAGCGGGGTCGGCGCTTTTGCGGAATTTGCGAATGCTCGGTTCATAGGCGGCCTTGTTGGCCCCAACGAAGAGCGGCACGAAGTAAACCCGAGCATCGTATGTGGCGGCGAACAACCCGTGCTTGGCCACGAAACGCAGGTAGGCCGGCCCGTACCACTCCTCCAATAGCGGCCCGGCCTTCTGTCCGTAGGCCAGGCCTACAATGGTGAAGGGGGAGGCATTCGCTTGAGGAAGTACGATCCTCGCTCCTTCCACGGTCTCGCCCGATAGGTCGGGGAAACGCTCCTGGCCCAACAGGTGGACGAACGCTCCTCCCAGAAGGAACAAGGTGGTCAGGTAACGGAGTGCCATGCGTGCGTCCTCAGCGATCATCGTGCCGATCAGCGAATCCCATCCTCGGGGTTCTTGCCTTTGAACGGGCGGAACCAATCCTTCATGCGTTCGATGTCGCCTTCCACATCCACCGTGAGCGGGAAGACATCCGATACCACGATCCGTTTGTGGCCATAGTCGAACGCGCAGAGGATGATGGGCACTCGTGCACCTGTGGCGATGCGGTGGAAGCCGCTCTTCCAGTTCGGCTGGTATTTGCGCGTGCCTTCAGGAGTGATGGCTATCCGGGTGATCTCGCCCCGATCGAACATGGCGACCACGGCATCCACCATGTTGTTGTGCTTGGTGCGGTCCACCGGATACCCTCCCAGGGCGCGGAACAACCAGCCCACCGGTGGCTTGAAGAGGGAACTCTTGGCGAGGTACTTGGCGCCATGCATGTCCGTAAGGATCCGCATGCTCAAACCCACGAAGAAGTCCCAATTGCTGGTATGTGGGGCCACCACCACGATGAAACGCGGAAGTGGACTGGTCCGACGGTCCTCGATGGTCCAACCACCCAAGGTCTGGAAGAGGAAGCGGTGGAAGGCCTTGAGCGCCATGGTCGAGGTGCGATGGGGATGGCGAAGATGCGGCGTATCGGCCGAATGTGGACCGACCAACCTTCGATCCAGTCGCTGAACGCGACCGAGCACATAGAACCAAACGGCGGTTTTCCGCGTATCACGGCCCGATGCAGCGTGTCCGGTTCGCGGTGTTGGATGTGGAGACCACCAGTGGCGATCCTCGTGTGGGGGAGGTCATGGAAGTGGCCATCATTGCCGTGGATGGTACCGATGAGCGCCTTCGCTGGAGTTCGCTCGTGCGACCACGGACATCCGTTCCCCCCTTCATTCGCCGATTGACCGGGATCACCGATGGACTCCTCATCGATGCACCACGTTTCCATGAGGTGGTGCGCACCCTGGAAACCTTGACGCAGGATCGGATCGTGGTGGCCCATAACGTGCGATTCGATATGACCGCGCTGGAGCATGAGTTCGCCCGCACCGGCTTGGTATTCGATCGTCCTACATTATGCACCGAGCGTCTGGCCCGTCGGCTGGTCCCCAACCTCACGCACTATAACCTGGGCAGTCTATGCAGGCATTTCGGTATTCCATTCCCTGCTGCTCACAGAGCAATGAGCGATGCTGAAGCCACGGCCTCATTATTGGAGCAACTGGTCCAACGGTTCGGGCTTGCCGTGGTCATGGAAGGCGTGACGTCATGGCCCAAGGCGTTGAGCGCTTGAGCGATAACGATCAGGTGAGCAGTACGTTGCTCCGCCAAAGCACCCACATGACAAGGGATGCGACCAGGCCAACGAGGCCTGCCTTGAACCCCCACGTGGACCGACGCATGCTCCTCGCGGTGTATTGCAAACCAAGGCCGACCATACGATGACGTCCCCACCAACCCATTAGCACTGCAAGTACAGCCAGGACGAGTGCTAGCGACACCAAGTGCCTTGCAAAGGCAAGTGGTACGGATAGGATCCCGAAAACGAAAGTGACCGTGCTCAACGGGAGTGACCTGGCCTCGGAAGGTATCATTCGGAGAGGGCAATGAATTGTGCGTGAAGTGCGATCACCTGGGGTATCACCAATTGTTCGCCATCGTTCTTGATCACATGATGGGCAATAGCGGCTCGTTGTGGATCGCTGGCTTGATGGGACAATCGAGCCCTCACCTCCTCTTCCGTCAAGGTATCTCGTTGCATCACACGCCTGATGCGGATCGGTTCGGGCGCTTCAACAACCACTGTACGATCGAACCGACGGTGGCCACCGTTCTCCACGAGAAGAGCCGATTCCAGCATCACATAGGGTTCGTGCTGGTGGGAGCACCACCGCTCGAATGCCGATCGCACGGCAGGATGTACCAAGGCGTTCAGGTCAAGGAGTTCCTTGTGATCATTGAAGACCCGGTTGGCAAGTGCCCGACGATCCAACGATCCGTTGGTGTACAGGTCCTTGCCGAAGCGGGTCGAGATCGCTGCGCGCAGTTCGGGGTCGTTGTCCTGAAGGATGCGCGCTTCACTGTCAGCCTCGAAAACGGGTACACCCAGAATGCGGAACAACCGGGCCACGGTGCTTTTACCGCTCCCCATACCACCGGTAAGGGCGATGGTCCTCATTGCCGTGGGTGGCGCAAGCCCGATCAGCCCTTGGCCGTGGCCTCGTTCAGCTGCATGGAACTGTCCATGGCGATGGCGCTCTTCTCGAATCGGATGCGAACTGTGCCGTCCACCTCCAGAAGTACCGTGGAGTCCGTCACTTCTGCGATCTTCCCGTGCATTCCACCGATGGTCACCACCTTACTCCCCTTTTGCAGCGATTCGCGAAACTTCTTGGCATCCTTTGACTTCTTCTGCTGCGGCCGGATCATGAAGAAGTAGAAGACGACCATCAATAGGGCCATCATGATCCAGAAGCTTGCCGGATTCTCGCCGGTCTGACCTTGCAATAACATGGTTCGTTGGGTGTTGCTTACGGTGTGATGCTTGGGCCGACCACTTCACCACTCAAGGTGAGCACATGGCTGGGGGGGGCTGTATTGGCTACGACGGTCACGGTCTTGTCCTGCTTGCCGGAACGTCCTTCACTGTCGAAGGTGACTCTGATGGAACCCTTCTCTCCAGGTTTGACGGGGTCCTTCGGCCAATCCTTGCCAACGGTACATCCGCACGAACCGCGAACATCGGTGATGACCACTGCGCTCCCACCGGTATTTGTGAAGGTGAAGGTCCTGTCCACCTTGGACCCTTGAACGATCCGGCCCATATCGGCGTGGGTCGCGTCGAAGGTCAGCCGGGGAAGGTCCCCTTGGTCGACAGAACCGGCCCCGGTGACAGGGAAGTTCACATGTTCGGTACCCAATTCATCTTCACGCTCACTGTGGTCGGTGATCCGGCAGGCGGAGAGGATCAGCAGGGCGCAAAGGGCCGCGAACCAGGTTGTCGTGTGAAGGAGACGGAGAAGGGACTTCATCGGTGCTCAGCTTTCCAGCAATCCACGGCCCACCTTGCGGATGCGGCCATCGGCTTTCATTTCCATGAAAAGTTTGTCCAACACGCCATTGATGAAGTTCTTGCTCTTGGGAGTGCTGTAGGCCTTGGCGATCTCGATGTACTCGTTCATGGTCACCTTCACCGGGATCTGCTCGAACGAGCGCACCTCGGTGAGGGCCATTTTCATCAGGATCATGTCGCTGAGGGCGATGCGGTCACTTTCCCAATTGCTGCTCTTCTCAGCTATCGCCTTTTCATGCTCCTCACCCAACTGGATGCAGCGGCGGAAAAGGGTGCTCACGAATTCCTGCTCTTCCTTGGGGTCGCGTGCCAGGTCATCGATCACCGTATCCGGGCTATCAGCATCCCTCACCTGCTCAAGACTTCGTTTCACCATGGCCGCTGCCAGGTCCAAGTCCTCCAACCAATAAATGGACCGTCCATCGAAGACCTCCTGGAGTTGTTCACTGTTAGCGATCACCTGTGTGAACAGCTGGATCAGATAGCCCTGGTCGCGCTTGAAACCAGTGCCTTTCTCCCCGAGATAGGCTTGGTGTTCGGGACTGGCCTCCACCTCGCGAAGGAGATGTGTGAACAATTCATGATGACCCACCCAGCTGATCTTTCTTTTCTCACACTCGATCCGAAGGCGCTCGCTCCCGGCCAAGGCGACGAGAAGCGGGTTGTCCATGAAGCGTCTGTTGGGCGCCAGGTCCTCGGCCGTAGGGAGTCGTTTCTTCTTTCGTTCCTCGATCCGTAACTCACCGACATGGCGTAATTCGCCGAAAATGAGCAAGAGGGAAAGGTACAGGTCATACGTGCGGTCGATGCTGTTGACCAATTCCTTCTCGATACGGGCCGCACTGGCATCATCGCTTTGCCAGAACGCGTAAAGTGACTGATAGACCTTGATCCGGAGGTAACGCCTGTTGAGCATGAGCGCGATCAGAATCGTATCCCGGCAGCGCGCATACTGCTCACACGGTGTTCGGCCGCCTGGTTGGCGGCCAGGTAGGTGGGTATTCCCAGTTCGGTGCTTGCTTTGAAGATGCGCAAGGCGGTCTCATAGATGCCGGCGGTCTGGTTCATTGCCGCCTTGGAATTGTATCCCTTGCGCTCCCAAGCGCAGTTGATGATCCCACCGGCATTGATCAGGAAGTCCGGTGCGTAGAGTATCCCTTTGTCCATGACTGCTTTTCCGTGGACGGTCTCATCCGCAAGCTGGTTGTTCGCAGCACCGGCGATCACACTGCACTTCAAGCGTTTCAGGGTATCGTCGTTGACGGTGGCGCCCAACGCACAAGGTGAGTAGATGTCCATGTCCAGGTCGTAGATGGAATCCGGTCCCACCACTGTGATCGCCGGGTACTCCGCCTTGATCGCAGCGAGCTTGTCGTCATGTATGTCAGTCAGGTACACGACGGCACCTTCCTTCACCAAGTGCCCGACCAGGGCCTTGCCCACATTGCCTGCGCCTTGGATCCCTACCTTCCGGCCATTGAGATCATCGCTACCGTAAGCGGTCCTCGCAGCAGCCTTCATGCCACAGTACACTCCATAGGCCGTCACCGGACTGGGGTCGCCGCTACCACCCATTTCCTCGGGCAGCCCCGCCACATTGCTCGTCTCCTTGCGGATGTTCACCATCTCGACGGTGCTCATGCCTACGTCCTCAGCGGTGATATAACGCCCGTTCAAGCTTTCCACGAACTGTCCGAAACGACGGAACATGGCCTCGGTCTTTTGGGTCCGGGCATCGCCGATGATCACCGCCTTACCGCCACCAAGGTCCAAGCCGGCAAGAGCACTCTTGTAGGTCATCCCCCTGCTCAACCGCAGTACGTCCTGCAAGGCTTCAGCCTCGCTGGCGTAGGGCCACATGCGCGTACCACCCAGAGCGGGCCCGAGCGTGGTGTCGTGGATCGCGATGATCGCACGTAGACCCGTGGTGCGATCGAAGCAGAAGAGGACTTCCTCGTGGTCGTACTTTTCCATACGGGCCAGGACCAGTTCGGCGTTGGCTGCTTTTGTGCTGGTGGTGACCATGTGCCAGGGTTGGATTCGGTGGCGTTGAGGGGGTGGTTTTCGCTACTGGAAGGCGCTTGCGACGAGGTTCACAAAGATCGATCGGTCAATGCTGCTCGGTCGTGCCGCTCCTCGCTTCGCCCCTACCTTTGCACCACTTCCGACAACGCGTGGTGCCTTCGGGGCGGCGCAAAAGTAGGAAGTTCCTTCCCGCCCGATGCGTCCGTTGTTGAAGCTCAACCCCTACTTCGCCAAATATCGTTGGCACATGGTGTTGGGAGTGCTCTTCATCGCATTGAGCAATCTTTTCGCCGTCTATGCGCCTCAAGTGGTACGCGAGGCCATCGACCTGATCGCAGAGGGCGTTCGTCAACTATCCCTCCCTAGCGAGGAGCGTCAACTTCCGGTTCCCCCGATGTTGCAGCTGTGGGTTGGTTGGACCGGCCTCGACCTGGAAGGCCGATTGCACGAACTCAGCTCCGATGATGCCGTGAAGGGTACCGTGGTCTGGTTGGCCGGGATGCTGGGTGTCCTCTACCTCGTTTTCGCCTTGCTCAAAGGATTCTTCATGTTCCTCATGCGACAGACGATCATCGTGGTCAGCCGACTGATCGAATACGACCTGAAGAATACCGTTTTCGCTCACTACCAGCGACTTGACCGAGCATTCTACAAACGCAACAGCACTGGCGACCTGATGAACCGGATCAGTGAGGACGTGGGTAAGGTGCGCATGTACTTGGGGCCTGCTGTCATGTACACCGTGAACCTCGTCGTGCTTTTCGTCATGTGCATCGGATTCATGTTGCATGTGAACCCTGAGCTCACCCTTTGGACGCTTGCCCCGCTCCCGGTCATGAGCGTGATCATCTACTACGTGAGTGACGTCATCAACCGGCGGAGCATGGACGTCCAGGAGCAGCAGAGCAGACTGAGCACACTGGCCCAAGAGAGTTTCAGCGGTATCCGAGTGCTGAAGGCCTATGCCAAGGAACCCATGGCAGTGGATCGGTTCGCCTCGGCGGCTTCCTCCTATCGCGATAGTAGTTTGGCACAGGCCAAGGTGGATGCGCTCTTCATGCCGGCCATCATGCTTTTGATCGGACTCAGTACGGTACTGACCATTTTCGTCGGTGGCATGAAGCTCATCTCCGGTGATCCCTCCGTGACCGTGGGCAATATCGCCGAGTTCGTCATCTATGTGAACATGCTCACATGGCCGTTCGCTTCAGTGGGTTGGGTCACCTCGCTCATCCAGCAGGCCAGCGCCAGCATGGTCCGGATCAATGAGTTCCTGGATACGGAGCCTGCGATCTCCGGTCAGGGTGATGACCTCGTTGAGGTAAAGGGTGCCATCACCTTCCAACATGTGAGTTTCAGTTACCCTGACACCGGTATCAAGGCCTTGCAGGACGTATCCTTCCACGTGCCGGCAGGGGGTACGCTCGCCATCGTTGGGCATACCGGTAGTGGCAAAAGCACGCTGGCCGAACTGATCGGAAGGTTGTATGATGCTACGTCCGGCACGATCCTCATCGACGGTGTGCCCATACAGCGCATCGACCTGGAACGGTTGAGGGGGCAATTGGGAGTGGTGCCGCAGGATGTATTCCTGTTCAGTGATAGTATCCGACAGAACATCGCCTTCCGCTTGGATGGTGGTGAGGACGTGGAGGAACGCGTGGAGAATGCCGCTCGTGCCGCCCAGATCCATGAGAACATCATCGATTTTCCGAACGGCTACGACACGCAGTTGGGCGAGCGGGGGATCACGTTGAGTGGTGGGCAGAAGCAGCGGGTCAGTATCGCCAGGGCAATAGTCGGCAGGCCGCGTATCCTGCTTTTCGACGATGCCTTGAGCGCGGTGGACACGGCGACCGAGGAGGCCATCCTCCGGGAACTGCGCAGCGTGATGAAAGGAAGGACCACCATCATCATCAGCCACCGGATCAGTGCGGTACGCGATGCGGACCACATTCTGGTGCTTGAACGTGGCGCGATCGCTGAGGAAGGTACACATACATCCCTTTTGGCGCGGGGCGGGATCTATGCTGCTCTGCATGAGGAACAGCTCTTGGCAGAGGTACGGGACTGACCGCCACCGGCCCCGATGGATTTGGTCATATGGGGATCCCGGCTATATTTGATCGTACCTGCGCCATTCGCGGGGCATTTTCCAATGGTGGACGATCGCGAGGATGTCTTTTCCAAGGCCGTACGGGCCGGGAAGCGCACCTATTTCTTTGATGTGAAGAGCACCCGGGGCCGGGACCTGTACCTGACCATCACCGAGAGCAAGAAACATACACATGAGGATGGGACAGCCACGTACGACAAACACAAGATCTTCCTATACAAGGAGGATTTCGACAAGTTCGTTGATGGACTGCGCGACGCGATCGACGAGATCGACCGCCTAAGGGCCAATGGGGACTACGGTCGACCAGAGGACCTCGGACCGCCCTCCAATAGTGATGGTGGTGGTACCAACCCGTATACCGATGTGAATTTCGAGGACCTGGACCGCAAGGACATTTGAACCAAAGGGTCGCACTGACCACTATCCTATCAGGACGCGATGCGAAGTGCGCGGTCCTCGTGTACTTCGAACAGGTAGCTTCCTTGGTCGGCGATTGCCAGCCCGAAGATGTCCTGATCGAGCCAGCTGAACAATAAGCGATCACTGCTCACCAATACGCTGCGGCCTTGAACAAGTCCTAGGCTCAATGCCGGGCGCTCCTCAGCGCCAGAGCCCGGGTCGACGATGGTCAACTCCACGAACAGGTCCTCGCCGTGCAGGCTCACCTCGAGCCACTTGAACACGGTGCGATGCACCTGCTCCTGTTGGATGCCTCCACGCTCCAAGGCCTGCACTTCGGAGCGCACGGCCACGATCCGGTCGAAGAGCTCATGCAATCGGCCTTCTTGCAGTTCTGAACGTGACCAGGTACGCAGACGCAAGGAAGGTCCCGAGCGGCCGTCCACCACATAGGTGTGTTCCTCCAATCCGCTCATCATGTTATCCAGTAAGGTGCCCACAGACTCTTGGAAATAACGCGCAGCTTGCTCGGATTGGGCCTTGCCGGGTTTGTATGAGATGTGCAGCGCCATGTGCTCGGGTATTTGGAAGTGACCGATGTCCATTCGTTCTAACGCAAGCGCGGGATAAAGGTGACGGTGGACTTGGGGAACGGCGATGCCGGATCGAGCATCGGATCCCTTTCCCCCTGTTCAAAACTCATTGAGTTATCAACACGCAGGTTCACCACTTGTGCCGGTACTTTGCCGCCGACCAATAACCGTTGACCCAACGCCTTGGGTCGAACCACCGAAGCGAGCAGACATGGCCAAGATCATCTCCATCGTGAACCAGAAGGGCGGCGTGGGCAAGACCACCACCGCCATCAACCTGGCCGCCAGCCTGGGCGTGCTGGAACGCCGCACCCTGCTGGTGGACGCCGACCCGCAAGCCAATGCCACCAGCGGTGTGGGCTACGATCCCCGGAACGTGAAGGCCTCCATCTATGAGTGCATCATCAACAACACTCCGGCCAGTGAAGTGATCCTGGGAACGGACAATCCGAACCTGGACCTCCTTCCCGGGCACATCGACCTGGTGGGTGCCGAGATCGAGATGATCGACATGCGCGAGCGTGAGCAGCAGATGAAGGCCGTCCTGGAACCATTGCGGGAGCTTTACGACTTCATCATCATCGACTGCTCGCCCTCCCTGGGCCTGGTGACCGTGAACAGCCTCACTGCCAGTGACAGCGTCATCGTTCCTGTACAGTGCGAATACTTCGCGCTGGAAGGCCTGGGTAAGCTGCTCAACACCATCAAGATCGTGCAGCAGCGCTTGAACACCGAGCTGGTGATCGAGGGCATGTTGCTGACCATGTACGATAGCCGCTTGCGCTTGGCCAATCAGGTGGTGGAGGAAGTGAAGACCCACTTCCAACAGCTGGTGTTCGACACGGTGATCCACCGCAACGTGGCCCTGGGTGAGGCACCGAGCCACGGACAGACCATAATCATGCACGACGCGAGCAGCAAGGGAGCCACGAACTACCTGAACCTCGCACGCGAGATCCTGCAGAAGAACAGCCTTACCCGGATCCCGGACAGCGAACGCACCATTGCGATATCGGACGAACAATGACGAAGAAGAAAGGCCTGGGACGCGGCTTGAGCGCCCTGTTGGAGGACCCGAGCACGGACATTACCACGCGCAATGAGCCCGTAAGTGCTCCGCCACGCAGTGCCGGTCCCATCGGCACCATCCCGGTGGCGCAGATCGAACCGAACCCCTTCCAGCCGCGCACCCATTTCAGTGATGAGGCCTTGGCCGAACTGGCCCAGAGCATCAGCGAACTTGGTATCATACAGCCTGTCACCGTGCGGAAGGTGGGTTATGACCGCTATCAGTTGATCAGCGGTGAGCGCCGCTTCCGTGCTTCGCAACTGGCCGGCCTGGTAGAGGTGCCCGCCTACATCCGCATCGCCAACGACGAGGCCATGTTGGAGATGGCGTTGGTGGAGAACATCCAGCGCGAAGAACTCGATGCCATCGAGGTGGCCATCAGCTTCCAACGCCTCATCGACGAAGTGAAGCTTACCCAGGAACAGCTGAGCGAAAAGGTGGGCAAGGACCGCGCCACCGTAGCCAACTACCTGCGCCTGCTGAAGCTGCCGCCCGAGATCCAATTGGGACTGCGCCAACGGACCATCGGTATGGGGCATGCCCGCGCCCTGATCGGTGTGAGCGACCCGGCCAAGCAGGTGGAACTGTACCACCGGATCGTGGAGAGCCAGCTGAGCGTGCGCGCCGTGGAGGACCTGGCCCGTACGGCCCTGCCCAAGGGCATGAAGAGCAGCGTGAAGCCCGGCTTACGCCCCAACAAGGACCTGAGCAAGATGCTGGCCAGCCGCTTCGGTAGCAAGGTGAGCGTGAAGCAGAGCACCGAGGGCAAGGGTAAGATCGAGATCCCCTTCAAGAGCGAGGACGAGCTGCGGCGGATCCTGGCGGTGTTGGGCTGATCCCTTTGTACGGCTGAAGAGCGCGGATGAACGATCTTTGGCCTTGTGCGAACGCGCATCCTCCTCCCCTTCCTCATCCCCTGTGGCATGGTGCATGCGCAGGTCGAAGCCGATAGCCTCGGTTCCGCTGGGGATACTGTCATTGTGACCAGTGTTGTGCAGGAAGCTGTTGAAGCTCGTTCCCAGGACACGCTGGACTGGCGCCAGCGACACTCCCCACGCAAGGCCTCGGTCCTTTCCGCGGTCCTACCCGGTGCCGGGCAACTCTACAACCGCAAGTATTGGAAGGCGCCGATCGTCTGGGGAGGACTGGGTGCTTGTATCTATTTCATCCAGGAGAACCGCACACAATACCGGCGCTACAAGGATGCCTACATCGCCCTTGTGGACAACGACCCCACCACGATCGATGAATTCAACGGTCAGTTCAGTTCGGCCCAGGTGTTGGACGTGACGGATACCTACCGACGTTGGCGTGACCTGAGCTATATCGCATTCGGGCTGGTCTATGTCTTGAACGTGGTGGACGCGAGTGTCGACGCACATTTCGTGCGCTTCGATGTGAGCCCGGACCTGACACTGCAGGCTTCACCCTCCCTCTACACTGCGGCGCTAGGCGCCCCCGGCATTTCCCTCGCACTCACCCTTCGTTAGTGATCATGGTACGTCCGCTACGCATCGCACTCTATGGATATGGTAAGATGGGCAAGGCCATCGAGGCCATTGCACTCGAACGAGGGCATCAGGTGGTGCTCCGAGTGGGAGCGTCCAATGCGGGCGTTGAACCGGTCGGTGCCGATGTTGCCATCGAGTTCAGCCGACCCGAACTGGCTGTGGACAACATGCGCCTCTGTCTCACGCATGGCGTTCCGGTGGTCGTAGGTACCACCGGCTGGTACGAACAGATGCCTGCCGTACAAGCCATGGTGGCCCATCACCGAGGGTCGCTGCTCTGGGCAAGCAACTTCAGCATCGGTGTGAACCTGTTCTTCCGCTTGAACCGGATGTTGGCCAGCCTGATGGGCCGGCATCCCGAATATCGGGTGCACATCGATGAGATCCATCACATCCATAAGCTGGATGCGCCGAGTGGAACCGCCATCACGTTGGCCCGCGATATCGACCTTCAACACCAAGGCTACAGCGGGTGGACCCTTGGAGGCAATGAGGAAGGCTCGCCGCCCCGTCCAGTGCCGATCCTTGCGGAGCGCATCGGTGAAGTGCCTGGAAAGCACGCGGTCACTTGGGCCGGTGCGGATGACCGGATCACGCTCACCCACGAGGCCTTCGGTCGAACCGGCTTTGCGACGGGTGCGGTGATCGCGGCGGAATGGCTGCATGGGCGTCGCGGCTTGTTCACCTTGCAGGATGTGCTGGACCAGGCATGACCACTAACGACCGCTCATCCCTATATCGGACCGCAGAGCCTGGCGTTCACAGCATTTCACGATCGACCTGCCCCCACCTCGTCCCAACTTCGCACCTTCGCTGACCGCCTGGTCGGCAATGTATCCTTGAACGCATGATCCCCTACCTCTTCCTCTTCGCCTATTTCGCCGTACTGATGGCCAGCCTTTGGAAGCTGTTCCAGAAGGCGGGAAAGCCCGTGTGGGCAGGCTTCGTGCCAGGCTACAACATCCTGGTCTGGCTGAAGATCACCGGGAAACCCTGGTGGTGGATCTTCTTGTTCATCGTGCCGGGTGTGAACCTGCTCATGTTCATCATCATGAACGTGAACATCTCCATCGTACTGGGTCGACGCGACTTCAAGGAACATGTTCTGATGACCTTCCTCCCGTGGTGGAAGGTGCCCGAGACCATCTTCGCACAGAACACCTATGTGGGCCCCATACCTGTTGCTGAGCGTAAGCGTGGTATGCTGGGTCAATGGGGCGACGCCATCCTCTTTGCCGTGATCGTGGCCACGGTGTTCCGAACCTTCACTTTCGAGGCCTTCACCATTCCCACGCCATCCATGGAGAAGAGCCTGCTCGTGGGCGATTACCTGTTTGTGAGCAAGCTGAGCTACGGGCCTCGTATGCCCATGACGCCCATCACCTTCCCATTTACGCACCACACCTTGCCATTGACCACGAGCACACCATCGTTCGTCGAGTGGTTCAGTCAACCCTACCGACGCCTTCCGGGCTTCGGAACCCCGCAGCGCGGCGATGCGGTGGTCTTCAACTTCCCCGAGGGCGATACCGTGGTGGCCAATTTCCAGAACCAGAGCTACTACCAGTTGGTGCGCCAGTACGGCCGGAAGAAGGTGCAGGACCCCAATGCCCGGCTGGAGAGCTATGATGACCAGGGACGTCGCACCATGAAGCCCACCGGAGGCATCCTCGTACGACCGGTCGACAAGCGAGAGAACTACATCAAACGCTGCGTAGCCGTTGCAGGCGACAGTATCCAAGTGGTGAACGGGATGCTTCGGGTGAACGGTCAGGACCAGCCGTTGAATGCCACTGGCCAATACGCCTACGAATTCCAGTTGAAGAACGCTTTCCGTCCCGATCTGCTGAAGAAGCGTTTCGACATCTCACCCAGCGATGTACAGGACAATGGTCGCATGGCCGTCATACCGATGACCGCTGAGGCCGCCGCTGAAGTTGGCAAGTTCGACAATGTGGTGAGCATGACCCGTCAGGACCACCCGACCGGGTTCTACGACCCGTATGGCAGCTGGCCCATCTTCCCGAATACCGCGGAATATCACTGGACGGAGGACAACTTCGGCCCACTATGGATCCCCAAAGCTGGTGCCACCATCACGCTGACCGCACAGAACCTGCCGCTCTATCGCAGGGCGATCACCCTGTACGAAGGCAATACCCTTGAGGAACGTGATGGCACGTTCATCATCAACGGTAGCCCTGCGACCACCTATACGTTCAAGCAGGACTACTACTGGCTGATGGGTGACAACCGCCACCGCTCACAGGACAGCCGCTTCTGGGGCTTCGTGCCGCATGATCACGTGGTGGGTAAGGCCGTGCTGGTATGGTTCACCAAGGACCCCTACACGGGCATTCGCTGGAAGCGATTGTTCTCCCTCGTGGATTGAGGATGGGGGCTTGATGGGATGCATTTCGTTCTTGGATCCATCCCGGACATTTCCATGCATCATGATCGTTGATCCACCATGCTTCCTGTGGTGAAAGCACTCATGCAACACTGGCGATCACTGAATGAATGGCTGAAGGCCTTCCTGCTTGCGGTCCTGTTGCTCGTTGCGATGCACGTGCTGGTGGTGCGCTGGGTGGTGGTGGAGAACACGAGCATGTATGCCACTCTTCGCCCGGGTGATCTGATGGCAGTGGAACGTTGGCCGGTCTGGACAGGGCTGGAGCGTGGGGATATCGTGGTATTCCGCGACCCGTTGAAGGATGAGCTGGCCTCATGGCGCCGACCCTTGATGGTGAAGCGCATTGCCGGAATGCCAGGAGATGTGGTGGAAGTACGTGCGGGATCGCTTCTCGTGAACGGTATTGAACAGAGCGCCCCACCGGATGGTACCCGCAGCTACCTGGTACGGTTGCGTACCGACGCCTCACCTGCTCGGGTACTCGACCTGTTGGGGTTGAAAGGTCTGGATGTGATGAAGGGACGTCAGGTCCTGGAACTCCCGTTGAACGAGGTCTTGGCCAGCCAGGTTGAAGCATTATCCGATGTGGTGAGCGTGACGCCGATGGGATTGGCCACCGGAAGTCCACGCCACTTGTTCCCCTTCAGCCAGCGCTACGCTTGGAATGGTGACCACTATGGACCAGTGCGTGTTCCTCGGCAAGGGGACACCTTGGTCATCGACCCGAACACGTTACCCTTGTACGACCGCCTGATCAGCGTCTATGAAGCACATCGTTTGACAGTGAACGGGAATGAACTGATGTTGGACGAGGAACCACTGACCCATTACGTGGTGGAGAAGGATCATGCGTTCGTACTGGGCGATGGCCTGCATCACAGTGCTGATTCGCGGTATTGGGGATTCCTGCCGATGGATCACGTGGTAGGACGGGTGCGCTGGGTGGTGACAGGCATCGGTGCGGATGGAGCGCGTAGCGGTCCACGTCACCTGCAGTGATACGATACCTTCGCACCATGTGTCGTTGGCGTATTTTCCTACTTCCGGGCATGTTCACAGTACTCCTTGGGGGGTGTGCAACTCGGCAGCCGAGCGATCCCTGTGCAACGTTCTTCACACCCTATCCGGATCATTACAGTTCCACGGAACGGACCGCGCACAACGCGGCCTTTTTGGACGCTATGGTCTTCTACCGGGCCGGTGAACACGACAAGGCAGTGGAAGCGCTGAGCCTTTATACCCGAAGCAAAGGCAGCAACAGTATCGCCCTGCTGTATCTAGCCAATTCCTTGCTGGCCGTTGGAAAGCCGTTCGAAGCGGAGCTGCAATTGGACCACTTGGAAAAGAGCCGGTTGAAGGGGACCGTGGATGAGAATGAGTGGTACACGTTGCTCTGTTGGGTGTGCAGCGGGCAGATCGAACGTGCAGTGCCAGAGGCTCAACGGATCGGCAGCCTCAAGCAGCACACCTATGCCGAACAGGCGCGTGCATTGGCCGAAGCGCTGGACCAGTGAAGTATGATGTAGCCATCGATCGGTTGCGACGTGCATTGCTGTGTGCGCTGCCCGGCCACGATGAATTCCTTCAACTTTCCGGACACGTTCGTCCGGATCTGGAAGCGGTACGCAGAGCCGACCCTTCCCCGCGTGAAAGCGCAGTATTGGCGGTGATATACCCCAAGGGTGACGATGCCCATGTGTTGCTGATGCTTCGCCCTGAATATGACGGGGTGCACAGTGGCCAGATCGCTTTTCCAGGGGGACGACGCGAGGAAGAGGACCCGGACCTGCAAGCCACTGCGCTCCGCGAGTTCCATGAGGAGACAGGTGCTAGCACCACGGGTCTGATGGTTTTGGGGGCTCTCAGTCCCGTATACATCCCACCCAGTCGAAGCTTGGTCACGCCGTTCGTGGCACACACCTACCAGCTAGGTCCCTTGGCACCGGACGCCCGTGAAGTAGCCGCATTGATCGAAGCACCGTTGGCCACGTTGCTCGATCCGGATGTCCTAAGGCGCGGAGATCGCACGGTACAGGTGATGGGACGTGATGTGGAGGTGGCCTATTTCGATGTGGATGGCCACATGGTATGGGGCGCCACGGCCATGATGATCTCGGAACTACGCCAGTTGCTCCGCTCCCTTGGTGACTCCGATATCCGCTAGGAATCGCTCGTTCGGACGTATCCCTTGAGCGTCTCCACGATAACCCTCCTTGATCCCACGCACGAAATACATGTCGATGGCCCCCTTGTTCTTTGCCGCCACCTGGCCTCTTGCTTCACATTCGAATCGGTCCTTCACCAGCGCGAACGTGGCTCCACTGATGTTCACTTCTCCAGGCGCACCACTGCTTTCCAAACGGCTGGCGGTGTTCACCGTATCGCCCCAGATGTCGTAGGCGAATTTGCGCTTGCCCACCACCCCTGCCACCACCGGGCCACTGTGCAAGCCGATGCGAAGCACCCAAGGAGTCTTCCCTTGTGCTTCCCGCGCCTTGCGCCAACGTTCCATCAGGTCCCTGATCTCCAAGGCGGCAAGTACGCATTTATGGGCATGGTGGGGATCGCTTGTGGGAACGCCTGCCGCGCACATATAGCTGTCGCCGATGGTCTTGATCTTCTCGATACCATACCGTCCTACGATCTCATCGAATTGGATGAAGCATTCGTCCAATTCGTTCACCAATTCCTCGGGGGTCATCTTTTCCGCTGCTTGGGTGAAGCCCTTCATATCGGTGAACAGGACGGTGACCTCATCATGCCTTCGAGCGGTGGCTTTGCCCTTGTCCTTTAGCTCTTCGCTGATCTCCTTGGGTAGGATGTTGAGCAGGAGATCCTCGATCCTACCCTTCTGCCCTTCGATCTCCTTGCTCTGGGCGACCACCTCGGCCGTGCGCTCCTCCACTTTCTTCTCCAATACCAGATTGCGCAATCTCAGTTGCCGTTCGCGTACCTTGATATAGCTGAACAATGAGAGGCCGACCACCAAGGCAAGGGCCGTATAGAACCACCAACTGCGGTACCACGGGGGCAGGATGGTGAACTCCATTTCCGCTGGAGGCTCGCTCCATAGTCCGCTACGATCCATGGCCTTCACTTGGAAAGTGTATGTGCCGGGAGGTAGTGCCGGGTAATAGGCGTCGGTCTCCGATGTGATCGGCTGCCAATCGTCGTCAAGACCGCTCAATCGGTACATGTATCGGACGGCGTTCGGGTCACTCAATGAAACACTACCATATGCGATACGCACGTTTCGGTCGCTATGGCCCAATCGCACTTGGTCCATCGGTCGGTCCTCCAGGTTCACCTTCCAACCGCGCAAGGCGACCAGCGGTGCGATCGACCTTTCGGCCCCCTTACCGCTGCCGACGCGCGTGGCCCCGTTGACCGTTCCGAACCAGAGGTCGCCTGACTTCGTGGTCCAAACCGCGTTCGGTTTCACTTCGATCCCTGTGAAGCCCGCCCGCTCCGTGAACGCGATGAAACCTCCTTTCTTCGGCCGCCACTTGTTGAGGCCCTTGTTGGTGCCGATCCAGACATGACCGAACTGGTCCCTGCCGAGCGCTTTGATGGTATTGCTCAACAGTCCTTCCGTCTCCGTGAAACGCTGTACTTCCCTACCCTCCTCCAACACGATGATCCCCTGTCCTTCCGTACCTACCCAGATCCGGCCCTGATCATCCTGAACGAACGCAGTTGCAGTGAACGAACGGCCGAGGTCGATGGGTCGCGCCTGTCCGTTATCGATCCGGGTCACCCCTTTGACGGTACTTCCCACCCAGATGGTACCCGCGGGATCCCGATAGATGGAGACCACATGGTTCGACGCCAGTCCGTCGTCCACAGTAATGAAGGTGGGCGGTGTGCCTGAGCCAGGAAGGTACCTGCGGAGGCCGTTCAAACCGCCGACCCATAGTTCACCAGGCTGCCCGATCTCCAGTGCCGTGACCTTGCCTTCGGCCAAGGAACCGGAAAGTTCGATGTCCACGGTCACCTTTTCCGTGCGGGGGTCATAGCGGAGAAGCCCCCCATGATCCGTACCGATCCACATGTAACCCTTGTCATCCTCGCGCAGGCATCGAATGAAGTTGTCCGTGAGCGCACCTTGTTGGGCGGTGATGGTCTTCAGGATGCCACCGCCTTCCTTGTCGGAAAGAACGACGATCCCACCGTTGGTGCCGAACCAGGCCCTACCATGATCATCCTCCGCCACGGCCCATACCTGAGGGTCGATCAACCCGTCCGCTGCGCTGAAGCAAACGAAACGGTCGCCTTTGAAGATATCGAGACCGCCATCGTTCGTGCCGATCAATAGGTTGCCTTCACGGTCCCGCGAGATCGATCGAATGAAGGTACTGTGCAACCCATTGGCCTTGCTGAAGTTGCGAATGCGCTGTTTGGAGATCAATGACGCGCCTCCATCGAGGGTCCCTACCCAGACGCCACCCTCATCATCCTCGCCGAAACTGATCACAGTTCCACTGCTCAGCCCATTCGCCGGCGAATACTGGGTACTCGTCCCCTTGTCGAACTTGAACGCGCCGCCACCTCGGGTGCCGATCCAGATGGCCCCTTGAGCGTCCTGGTAAACGGTATTGCACTCGAACAACCCCTGCCAGCCCGGAATCTTCAGTTCCTCAGCGTGGTCGCCTCCTTGCGCGATGGAACGAAGGGTACCCCGGTCCTCCACAAAGCAGATCCGACCGTCCTTCAACTTCATCACCGTCAACAGCACCGTTTGTAGACCTTTCTCCTCATCGAACCGGTCCGCTGGCAAGACCGTACCGGATCCCTGCGGACCATTCGTTCGAAAAGCTCCATGACCGGCCGTTGCGATCCAGATACTGCCATCATCAGCTTGGACCATGGCGGTGATCGCGCTATGCATATCCTCCCCCAAGGTGTACGCTGTGAACGTATTGCCATCGTGGATGGTGATCCCTCCATCCAAGTGACCGGTCCAAAGGCGGCCGTCCTTGTCCATAAGCAAGGAGCGGGCACCATTGGGCGCCATACCATCCTGCGTACCGTGGTTGGTGATCCGGTTACCGTCGTAACTCGCAAGACCCGCTTCAGTACCGATCCAAACAAGGCCGAATTCATCCTGCAAGGCCGCATAGACCTTGGAGGCGGGCAAGCCATGCTGTACACTCACATTCTCGAAGAAGTAACGCTGGGCTGCGACCTGCGTGATCATCAGCAGCACGGTGAGCGCAACGAAGCAGATCGGACCGACCGCTTTCATCACTGATGTCGATCGATCACAAAGCACGTTCCGCATCGGTCGATCAACGTGTCAATTCATAGAACGATGCGTCACTGCCTGCAGCATCCGATACCACCACGGTCTTATCGACACTCTCACTGTAGTTCTGCATCTGGGCTTTCAGCGAACCATAGTTGAAGTAGCTATAGATATCGTCCTTGCGGGCATCAACGGGCACCCAATAGGCCTTTCCACCGACCGATTTGCCATGACCGGTGTACCAGACGAGTATGGTGCTCACCTTGTTGGTACGGACCAGGTCGCGAAGTTCGATGTTGAAGAAACGCTCCAATTGTTCCTTGCTGAGGTTCTTCTTGGTGATGGTCCTGGAGATGGAGTAGTTCGCAAAGGCCTTCTGCATCTTGGAGGCATCGGTGCCGGAGGACTGGATCGCTGGAAAATTCCGGTAGTTGGCGTTCTCGATGTGGATCACCCACGTATTGCCTGTGCGACTTGGCGGTGTGCCGGTAGTGACCACGGGTTCCACCGGCTTGGTGACCACAAGGACCGGTGAAGCCTTCCGTACCAGCGAGAACACCTGGTCACTACTGTTCCCGAACTGGTCCTCTGCGCGCACGGTGAAACGATCCTTGTCCTTCACATCCACTTTGATGGAGAACTCAGGATCCATCTGGTCAGGGGCGTAGCTCGCGTTCACCCCGTTCACTGCGATCGAACGAATGGGCGATCCGTCGGTGACCCTTCCTTCCACGAACACACTTTCCTTTCCGGCATCCACCACGATGATACGATCCTCGGTGGCGATCGGTGCCGTGAGCACGATCACAGGTGGCACGCCCTCGCTCCGCTCCACGTTCAGGGCTACCGAGGTGAGGTTCTCGTAGAGGTCGATGGCCTGTACCACGATCTCCTTATCCGACGGCCCCCAAGGGACCACAGCAAAGAACTGCGGGTCCTTTTCCTCCCGGTCATAGTCAGCCATGGTCCCGTTCACCGTGATGGCCTTGATACCACTGCGATCCAGAATGTGGCCACTCACCTTCAGGTGCGATAGGGATGCGGAGACCTGGGCCACGCTATCCTTGCTGTACGGTTCCACGATCGTGAGTCGAGGTGGATCCGCTTCGCGGTTCATTTCAAACACCTGTTGTTTGATACGTACCCTCGCTTCATCGATCCTCCGTCGTTCCTCGCTCCCGTATCCAGCGATGACCTCCATCTCCTTTTGTGCATTCTCGAGGTCCTTCAAAGCCCCTTCCATGTCCAAGTTGGCTTCTTTGCATTCCGCTCGAAGCAGCAAGCCTTCCAAATCCTTCGGATCATCCAACAGGATCTTGTTCAGGTCGTTCACCGCGTTCTGATGCTGACCATAGCCATGGTAGTAGCGAGCACGCTGCAGGTAAACAGCCCTGTCCTTTCGGCCTAATGCGATGCACCTACTGATATCATCGATCGACCGTGCGAACTCCTTCTGCAACGCCAAGGCCTTGCTCCGGGTGAACAGCGCGTCCGTGCTTTGGGGGTTCAGTTCCAAGGCGCGTGTGCATTTCTCGATGGCCTTCTCCAGTGTGCGCATCTGCATGGTGGTACCCGTGTACTTCTCATACAGCTGTAATTGCACCTCCGACAAGGCCACGTAAGCGGGTTCGTAGAGGTGGTTCCATTCAAGGACCTTGTCCAGGTCGAACTCGGCAGTGCCAAGGTCACGCGTGGCGGTGCGAACGATACCGTGCAGGAAATAGGTATCGGTGGTGGCTTTCAAGGCCAATGCGGCATCACTGGCACGGGTGGCCAGGTCCAGGTCATTGATCGCGAGCGCGGCTCTCACCTGGGTTTGAAGTGCCCCCATGTGCTTCGGGTCCACGCGTAACGCGCGTTCACAAAAACGAAGGGCGCTTCTTGCACTGTCGATCTCTAGAAACGCTGCTGCAGCCGCTGCCGCATAAGCCGGTTCACCCGGATCGAGTTCGACCACCCGCGCAAGGTCGGTCACCACCGCAGGTTTGTTGCCAAGCAGGATGTTCACCTCCGCCCGTGCTTGGTATGCTTTGATGAGCTTGGGATCCACATCGATGGCCAAGCTGTAACGTTCCAGCGCCTTATCCAGGTCGTTGGTCCTACGCAGTGCATCGCCCTCCTTCAGGAATGCCTTACCACCTTGTCCCTGAGCAGCTACGGTCAGGAGTATCAACGTAAGGGAGAGGAACACGGACCGCATGGGGATCGCTAGTTACGAAGGATGTCCCTTCTGGCAAGGCGAAGTGGGTTCATTCACCACCCACGAACTTGGCCATCACCTCCGGGGTCACCCCCGTCGTGCTGAACCCCCCATCGTGGAAGAGGTTCTGCATCGTGACGAACTTCGTGAGGTCACTGAACAGGCTGATACAGTAACGTGCGCAATCCTCGGCCGGAGCATTGCCCAACGGGCTCATGGCCTGCGCGAAACCGAAGAAGCCATCGAATCCCTTCACCCCTGAACCGGCCGTGGTCCAGGTCGGGCTCTGGCTGACAGTATTCACGCGAACACGGTCCTCCTTGCCCAGCCGGTAGCCCCAGCTTCGTGTGATGGACTCGAGCAGCGCCTTGGCGTCCGCCATATCACCATAATCGGGGAATACCCGCTGAGCAGCGATATAGCTGAGCGCCACCACGGAAGCCTCTTTGGCAAAGGCCTTTTGCTTGTGTGCAGCTTGGAGCATACGATGCAGGCTCATTGCACTCACATCCAAGGTTTGCTTGTACCACTCGTAGTTCAGGTCGTCATAGCTGCGGCCCTTGCGGACATTGGGGCTCATGCCTATGCTGTGCAACAGGAAGTCCACCTGCCCCCCTAGCGCGGTACGGCCCTCATTGAAGAGCCTCTCCAGGTCCGCATCGTTGGTGGCATCGGCGCCGATAACGCTCGCACCAATGGCTTCCGCCAACTTGTTGATCTCTCCCATCCGCATGGCGACCGGAGCGTTGGTGAGCACGATGGTCGCTCCTTCAGCATGGGCAAGCTCGGCTACCTTCCATGCGATGCTCTGGTCGTTCAATGCACCTGAAATGATGCCCCGCTTTCCCTTCAATAGTCCGTTGGCCATGATCGTTGTCCGGTTGGAGTTGGCGAAGATAATCGCCTCCGGGTTGCCCTTGGATCTCATCCACTGATGACTCGCATTGCCTCCGTCCAATGGATCGCATACATTCACGGCCCACCTGAACCAAGGAAAATGAAACGGAACCTTCTTGTGACCGTCCTGGCACTTACTATGCCATTGTTCGTAGCCAGCCAATGCGTGACCACCTTTCCTTCCAACGAGGCCTTCACCGGCTTCACCGTGGGTACTCCGGGCACGTTGGTGAACAATTGGTCCAACCTGTCCACGGATGACACCGATTGGAACGTGGATATCAATGGCACACCAACGGCCAATACGGGCCCGATCGTGGACCATACCTTGAGCAATACGACAGCGAATGCCAAGTACATGTATGTCGAGAGCACTGGAGCGGCCAACAGCCCTGGCAAGGTGGCCATCCTGCAATCACCCTGCTACAACATCAGCACCCTTGGTTCGCCTTATCTGGTGTTCTGGTACCACATGCGTGGTTCGCAGACCGGCTCCCTCATTGTGGATGTGAACGCGGCCGGAGTGGTCACGCAAGGCCATTGGACGGCCACCGGGGACCAGGGACTCTATTGGAAGCAGGGTTACTTGAACCTCGCCCCTTGGGCAGGACAGGCCAACCTACGGATCCACTTCAGGGCGATCACCGGTGCTGGGGAGCTGAGTGACATCGCCATCGACGATGTGTTCGTCGGGAACCTGACACCCGTGTTCGGTTGCAATGAGCCATCAGCCAACAATTACAGTGGCGCTGTCAACCTGAACAATGGCAGCTGCGATTACGCCTGTCCTGCTGGTCAAAAGCGGGTTCGGATCGACATCATGAACGACAGCTACCAAGGCGAGACCACTTGGGCTCTAACGAATGGTTCCACAGGTGCCACGATCGTTAGCGGCAATAGTTCGACCAACCGAACAGGCACCACTGTATGTGTACCGAACAACACCTGCCTGGTCTTCCGCATCAATGATTCGGCCAGCGATGGTATCTACCACCCTACGTATGGCTTCGGAGCCTATTATGTTTGGTTGGATGGGGTGCTGGTGAAGCAAGGTGGTCAATTCGGCGCATATGAGGAGACCACGTTCAACTGCGCGCCGGGATTCAGTTGCAGTACGGCGATCCCACTAACTCTTGCTCCGGTGACCGGGGTCTATCCACAGACGCTTGCCACCTTCACGACCACGGACGTTGAGCAGTGGTACAACATGACGCCACCCCAGACCGGTGCTTATACCATCACCACCTGTGGCACCAATACCTGTGATACGCGTCTCTGGTTGTATGACATGGCTTGTGGCTCGATCGTGTTGAGCAGTGGTGTGGAGGGTGCCACGTTCGCGGATGACAACGAAGGCGGGTGCGGCATTCAAGCCCAGGTGAATGCGAACATGCCCGGAGGGGTGCTTCATCATCTGCGTGTGGGCGATAATGCCGGGGCTTGTGGTGATGCGATCACCGTTTCCATCATCTACAACGGTCCGGTCGTCGGCTGTATGAACACCGCCTCATGCAATTACAACCCATTGGCCACCATTCCTTGTGTGGGGTGCTGTCTTGCCCAAGGCGACCCGAACTGCCCGGATGGTCCTGACCTGATCATGAGCTCTTCCGCCTTGACGAGCAGTTTGTCCATGGCTTCGGTGAACATCACGGATCCTTGCGCTCCGCAGGAAGGATGCACCGGCGGTATGGGCCAACGGTATGTGATCCGGTTCACCACCCGCATCGAGAACATCGGCACCACCGATTACTACATCGGCAGTCCAAGTAGCCAACCACAGATGTTCAATACGAACAATTGCCACGGCCATGCGCACTATTCAGGTTACGCGGACTATCTCCTCTTCGATCAGGCCGGGAATGCCATTCCGGTAGGGTTCAAGAACGGATTCTGCGTGATCGATGTGGGATGCTACCCAGGTAACACCGGGCAATTCGGGTGCAGTAACATGGGTATCTCCAAAGGATGCTATGATATCTATGGCTCAGGGACAACCTGCAACTGGATCGATGTGACCGATGTTCCTGCCGGTCAATACACCTTGGTGCTCAGGACCAACTGGCAAGGTGCACCGGATGCCTTGGGCCGTCATGAGATGGACCTTTCCAACAACTACGCCCAGGTCTGCATCAACCTTACCCGCAATACGGAGAACGTACCCTCGTTCACCGTGGTCAGCAACTGTGCGCCTTATACGGATTGCCTAGGTCAACCGTACGGGGATGCCCGTTTCGACTGCATGGGCACCTGCGCTGGTACGGTGAAGGACGGCGACCTGAACAATGACCTGGCCCAGACCGCTCCGGATGCCATGGGTTATGTCGCAGCTATCCTGGGTAACGACATCACTCCCAACGCCTGCAATGACCTGAACGCTGATAATGCCATCACGGTCACAGACGCAGCGCTGATGGTGAACTGCTACACCCAGCGTGACATCCATAACGCGATCACCATCGTGGATTACCATCCCTGGTGCGAGTTCCCCCGCGGATGGTTCAGTACAGGTGATCAGGTCGATCTGAAGCTTGGTAACCTCGACCTCGTGAACAAGACGGTGGATGTGCTTGTGCGTAATCCGTCGTGCCGCGTGCTCGGCTATGAATTCGAACTCAGTGGGCTCACCATCCAGAGCGCGGCCAATCTGGCTCCCAATCTGATGGGTAATGACATCGCCATGAGCACCAGCTTGGGTGGTACCAGGGTGATCGGCCTTTCCTACCTGGATAGCACCCTTGTAAAGAACACTGATTTCGTGCCGCTCTGCCGCATCACCTACTTGGAGTTGTCCGGTGCCACCATCTGCATCAGTAATATCGTCGACATCGTGAATGCGGAGGCGAACGACGTGGCACATAGCGTGGTGGACGGTTGCCTCTCGGTCCCCAATGTGGTGGCCGTGCGCCCCAAAGCACTCCTGGAAGGACCATACGAGGCACTCAACCTGATGATGCGCGATGATCTGCGCGTCCAGGCCTTGATCCCTGCCACAGAACCCTACTTCGCACTTGGTTTCCCGGGTGGCAATGGCGGTGAGGTGCTTGGTGCGTCCGTCCTGACCACGAACGGCCCGGATGCGATCGTGGACTGGGTGCGTATCGAAGCGAGGTCCACCGTGGCTCCCCATGCCGTGATGGGAGCGCGAAGCGCCTTGTTGCAACGTGATGGTGATATCGTCGCTACCGATGGGGTATCCCCGGTCCTATTGCCCGTGGTCCCTGGAAACTACCACATCGCCGTTCGGCACCGTAACCACTTGGGAGTGATGACCTCGTCCGCAGTGGCATTGTCCAGCAGTGCGTTGGATGTGGACCTTCGTTCCGGTAGCACGGCCACTTGGGGGACGAATGCTCGTAGGACCGAGGGGAGCATGATGGTGATGTTGACCGGTAACACCTTGGTCGATGGTAAACTGAGCTATTCGGGGTCAGGCAATGATCGTGATCCCATACTTGCCGTTGTCGGTGGCGCCGTGCCAACGAGTACGGTGGTCGGCTATTACCAAGAGGATACCAATCTGAGTGGCATCGTGAAGTATACCGGATCCGCTAACGACCGCGATATCATCCTCTTCAATGTTGGAGGTATCGTCCCCACTGCCGTGCGGTTGGAACAGTTGCCGACCCCTTGACCTTGCCGACCTTACAACCTGGTGGAACGCGCCTCGATCGGGGCGCGTTCCTGTTGTTGGTCAAAGGGTTGTCTGCCGTGCGCGATCATCCTAATTTGCGGCGCTTGCAAGCCGAACCATGATCCAGAATATACACCGCTTTCGCATCTGCGTTCCTTTCCTGGCGTTGATCCCCCTTGGCTCCGTCGCACAAGTATCACAAGGAGGTGTGCCCTTATCCATCTCACGGGCCCATTCATTACCTGTGCCGCAAGGGTTCCGGTTACCCCAGGTCGACCTGGTGGCCCTTGCTGCGGAGGACGCGGTCAACGATTTGGACAAGTCCATCCCCTACCGTTTCGGGTTCAACCATACAGTGGATCTGGACCTGAACAATTCCGGGACTTGGACCACGCTGGAAGAGGGAACACGCGTCTGGAGGCTTGGATTGGAGTGCCCAAGCGCCATCAGTGTCAATTTCGAGTTCCATGATTTTGAGATCCCTGTGGGGGCCAAGGTCTTTGTCCTGAATGAAACAGGAGATCATCTGGGTGCATTCACACACGCCAATGATCAAGGTGACCACGTATTGGGAATTCAGCCTATCCGTGGCGCTCGTATCACCATCGAATACCAGGTCCCGGTAGGTGCTCCAAACGGCCAGCTACGCATCGGCCAGGTCACGCACGGTTACCGGGATATCTTCAGCTATGGTCGTGGGCTGGGCACTTCCGGGGCGTGCAACAACAATGTGATCTGCCCCGAAGGTGACCCATGGCGCGACCAGATCCGTAGCGTGGCCATGATCGTGGTTGGTGGAGGTGGTATCTGCACAGGTACCCTGATCAACAACTGCGCACAGGATGGAACCCCCTATTTCCTCACCGCCAACCATTGCCTACCGGGTAATCTGAACGTCAGCACTTGGGTATTCCGCTTCAACTGGGACAGCCCTGTTTGTGGCGCGAACCAGAACGGGCCCACCACCCAGACCGTCAGTGGAGCAACCCTGCTTGCCAATAGCGGCAATACGGATGTGGCACTACTGCAATTGAACAGTACGCCACCGTCCAACTACAATGTCTACTACAGTGGTTGGGACCGCAGTGGTGTGTTCCCCACCAGTCAGACCGCCATCCACCATCCCGATGGTGATATCAAGAAGATCAGTTTCGACAACCAGGCAGCTGGACAAGGCGTCTACGGTTCGGCCCAATGCTGGCGGATCTTCAACTGGGAGGATGGTACGACAGAGCCCGGTTCCTCGGGGAGCGGTCTATGGGACCAGAACAAGCGTCTTATCGGCCAGTTGTATGGTGGCCAAGCGACCTGCGCGAACAATGTGAACGACTACTACGGTCGCTTCGACCTTAGCTATGGGCTTCTTCAACAGTGGTTGGGGAATTGCGGGAACACCATTGATGGGTACGACCCCAACGCACCCTCATTGGCACTGGATGCTCAAGTGGTGGGGGCCACCGGGTTGCCTGCGAACAGCTGTTCCGCAACCGTTACGCCCAGTATCACCGTGCGTAACGGTGGGGTGAACACGCTTACCTCGTTCACACTTTCCTGGAGCCTTGGCACGGGTGGCAACGGCACGCAAAATTGGACCGGATCACTGACCTCGGGTCAGACCGTGTCGGTCGCCCTGGGTGGGCTCACGCTTTCGCCTGGCAACAATCTGCTCACCGCGGTCGTTAGCAACCCCAATGGCGGAGTGGATCTACAGCCTGCCAATGATCAGGGCCAATACTCCAGCATCCATGGGAACAACACGGTCACATTGAACCTCACGTTGGATCGCTACGGTGCCGAGACCACGTGGGTGATCCGGAACGGAGGTACCGTCCTTGCAAGTGGAGGCCCCTATACCACGGTGGGTGCGAATGGCGCCTATCCACAAGCTCCTATCGCGGTTTGTGTGCCTGACGGGTGCCATGAACTGGTGGTCTTCGACAGCTTCGGTGATGGCATGTGTTGCGCCTATGGGAACGGAGGATACACCCTGACCGATGCACAAGGGACGGTCCTGGCCTCCGGTGGCTCATTCACCAGCAGTTCCACTTCCGGATTCTGTGTCACCTCGGGTATTCAAGTTGCGCCACGGGTCTTCCTGGGGGGGGCATACGGTACCGGCCCCCTGATGTCCGATGCCCTGCGCGTCGGAGGCTTGGTGCCTTTGCTTGAGCCGTACAGCGGGCTTGGTTTCACGCATGTGGGTGGCGGTGGTGAACAGACCACAGCCCCGTTGTTGGCCCAAACCGGTACCAATGCGATCGTGGATTGGGTCCTTGTGGAGCTCCGCAATGCATCCTCCCCGTATGCGCTTGTTGCAACGCGAGCCGCTCTGCTCCAAGCTGATGGTGACGTGGTGGATGCCGGCGGGGTACCCTACCTGACGTTCAACCAACCCGCAGGGAATTATCGAGTTGCCGTGCGGCACAGGAACCACCTTGGTGCAATGTCCAGCAGTGTAGGACTTTCCGCTGCGGTCACCACGGTGGACCTGACCTCACCTGCCACGGCCACCTACGGGACGAACGCCCAACGAGCGGTAGGTCCGGTGAATGTGCTTTGGTCCGGGAATGTGCTGCGAGATGGACGATTGAGCTATTCCGGCTCAGGGAATGACCGGGATCCGATCCTCTCTCGGATCGGCGGTGCGGTACCCACGGCTACGACCACCGGATACCTTTCCGAGGATGTGAACATGGATGGCGTGGTCAAGTATTCCGGTGCCAGCAATGATCGCGACCCCATCCTCAACAACATAGGTGGGGTTGTTCCTACGGCAACGTTACTCGAACAAATGCCTTGACAACAGCTGCTCAGGAGGCCTCCGACGTACGGCGTTGACGGCCATTTGTTGTTTCCAGTAGCACCCTTGCATTCTCCAAGGCCTGCTTGGTCACTTTGCGGCCGCTCAGCATCTGGGCGATGGAATGGATCCGTTCCTCGGCATTCAGCGTGATCAGATCGGTCCGCACGCCGTCCGCCGATCCTGTCTTCGTGACCAATAGATGCTGTTGTCCTTTGCTCGCGATCTGTGGTAGATGGGTGATGGCCAAAACCTGACGGTCCTTTCCCATGCGGGTCATCAGGGCCCCAACCCGGTCGGCCACCTCACCACTCACACCGGTGTCTATCTCGTCGAAGATCACCGTGCGGAGTCCTTGGGAGTCGGCCGCGAGTGATATCAACGCCAACATCACCCGCGCCAATTCCCCACCCGAGGCCACTTTGTCCAATGCGGCAGGGGCCCGGTCCTTGTTGGCGGTGAACATGGCACGAATGGCATCGATGCCTTGTGGACCGGGCTCCGTGCGCTGGTGTTGGAACCGAAGTCGCGCATCGGGCATGCCCAGGTCATGAAGCAAGGCCTCGATCCGGCCGCTCAGCGATGCCAATGCGTTGGCACGCGCAGTGGACAAGGTTTCCGCCAAGGAAGTGACCACGGTGGCCGCCTCGGCCTCCTCCTTTTTCAGAATGGCGACCCGTTCCTCCAACGAACCAATGCTCGACAACCTTTCGGCGAACCCATCGCGCAACACGATGAGTTCCTCCACACGCTCCATTCGGTGCTTCTGGAGCAATCTGTTCAACTCGTCCGATCGAAGGCGAAGTCGCTCGGTCCGACCCGGCTCCAGGTCCACTGTACTGGCAAGGGAGGACGCCTCGTGAGCAAGGTCCTTCAGTTCGATTTGTACAGATTGGACCCGGTCCAGCAAGATGCTGACCCCTTGGTCGACCCTTGCCACCTTGGCCAATTGCACGCGTGCCGAGGCCAGTTGGTCCAACAACCCACGCTCGTTGGTCAATGTTTCTTCCAGGTGTTGCAGTGCATGCTGGATCTCTTGGGCGTGTTCAGCGCGTTCGAGTTCCACTCCGAGCAGTTCCAATTCCCCGGTCTGAAGACGGACTTGTTCCAGTTCGCTCCATTGGAACTGCAGGAAGTCCACCTCGGCACGTGCCGTTGCATCCTGTTCCCGAAGGTGCTCGAGTTGGCGTTGTTGCCTACGCCAGGCTTCGTATCGATCCGTGTAGGGCTGAAGCAGTGATCGCGTTCCGGCCACATGGTCGAGCAATCCCAACTGGAAGCGTGGATCATTGAGCAGAAGGGTGTGGTGCTGGCTATGGATGTGCACCGACCTTTCTCCCAATTCGCGCAGGAGTTCGATGCGCACCGGGGTATCGTTGATGAATGCGCGGGACCGACCTCCAGGATCCACCTGGCGCCGGAGGATGGTGGGTTCCTCAAAGGGTAACTCGTGTTGTTCGAACCACGCACGGTGTTCCATTCCAAGCAGGTCCACCTCCAATTCCACAACACAACGTTGGTGAGGGTCGCGCGCAGTACCGGTGCCTGCACGCTCTCCCATGGCCAATGCCAGCGCACCGATCAGGATGCTCTTGCCACTTCCCGTTTCACCCGTGATGACCGTGAGCCCATCACTCAAGGTGAGGTCCAGTTCCTCGATCAAGAGGTAATTGCGGATGTGAAGGCGGCGCAGCATGATGGAATACCTGTCGGTGTAACAACGCCTAAGATGGGGTATCCTTGGCGTTCCACGCTAGGCTCAAGAGCCGCGCATGATCCCCTGGTACTGGCTGATGTGACCAGGGTCGAGGATCTGCAGGGTGTTGAAGACCTTGGCCTTCTCCTGGGGATCACCTTGTTTGAACAACTCCACCAATTCGTTGTACTTCGCATTGAAGAAGACCTGGAGATTCAAGCTTGCGGGCTTGGCTTGGTGCACGGTCTTCAACTTGTCGAGTTGCGCGGCGATCACCCGGCGGGCCGCAGCGGCATCCTCGGTCATGATGTCGAACCCCTCGCGGTGGTAATTGTACAGCAGGTCGCGAAAAGGCCGGAAGACCGCTTGGACCTGATTGTCCAGCAACCAATACCGGTTCCGTTGATCCTCGAATGCCTTCCAACCCGGTTCACTGGTGCTTTGAGCGTTATTGACCACCTGCTGTGCGAGGTTGTAGAAGTCCGTGCCACCCAAGGGCGAGTAACTATCGGCATCCAGACCCAGGACGAAATAGGCGTAGAAACCGAGGAGGCTGCTCAGGTTGTTCAGGAATCGTTCGGGTGCGAACTCGATCTGCGTATTCTCCAGAAAATTGAACTGCACATTGTTGTCCACCAGGTCGAGCACAGGACTGTTGTAGTCCGTGCCATAGATGGGCCTTACGTAGATGACCTGCAAGGTGCCTTCGAACCGGTCCGGTGCTGGTTGGCTGCTGATGGTCAGAAGTATGTTGATGTCGATCCGCTCGGATGGGGCGTAGTTCAGATTGGTGAACCGTCGATTCTGGAAGAATTCCTTGATCGCCACCTCCATGGATTGGAAGACGCGCGGTTGCGCCGTGGCCACTTGTGGTGCGATCACGCTCACTTGGCAGTTGAACTCCTGCGCGCGTGTGTGCAACCCCACGAGGACCAACCCACTGAGAAGGACGTAACGAAGGATGTTCATAGTTGCGCTTCGATGCGGTCCAAGATAGCACGGGCCACCTCAACCTTGCTCATCAACGGTAGTTCTTGGGGATCCTTGCCCGGGGCAAGCAAGGTCACCTTGTTCGTGTCGTGCCCAAAACCAGCGCCGGTATCCTGTAAGCTGTTCAGCACGAGCAGGTCAAGCTTCTTGCGTTGCAGCTTGGCGGTCCCATGAGCCAATTCGTCGGTGGTCTCCAAAGCGAATCCCACGACCAATTGACCGGCAGGCCGAGATGCGCTCAAGGAGGAGAGGATGTCCTCAGTGGGTTCGAGGTCCAGAACGAGATCAGCGGTCGCCTTCTTGATCTTGTCCTTCGCAGGTCGTTTCGGACGCATGTCGGCAACTGCAGCGCTCATGATCACCACGTCACAGTCCTTGGCCAGTGCCTTGCAGGCTGAGGCCATCTCCTCAGCTGTGCCCACATCCGTGCGCACGATCCCTGGTCGGTCCAGCGTGAGTTGGACGGGACCGGCGACCAACTGCACATGCGCTCCGCGTAATGCGGCTTCTTCGGCCAGTGCAAAGCCCATCTTACCGGTGGAACGATTGCCGATGTAGCGCACCGGATCGATGGCTTCCTGCGTAGGGCCGGCGCTGATAAGGACCCTCCGACCCTGCAAAGGACCCTTGCCTACCAGTAGCGTGCGAAGGTGTTCGAGTATCTCCTCCGGCTCGCTCATCCGGCCTTCACCGTTGAGGCCACTGGCCAACTCACCGCTACCGGGTCCAATGGTGCCTACTCCCCGAGCATGAAGGCGTTCGATATTGGTCGAGGTCGTCACTTCCTTCCACATCTCCAGGTCCATGGCCGGGGCGATCACCACAGGGCATGTGCTGCTCTGATAACAAGCAAGCAGGAGGTTGTCGCAAATGCCCTGTGCCATCTTGGCGATGGTATTGGCTGTAGCCGGGGCGATGAGCATCAGGTCAGCCCAACGGGCCAAATGCACATGGTCGTTCCATTTCCCACTACCATCACGCTCGAACAGATCGGTAAGTACCGGTCGCTTGCTCAGCGTGGCCAAGGTCAACGGGGTCACGAAGTCGTGAGCGGCCGGGGTCATCACCACCTGGACCTGGCAACCAGCCTTGACCAGTTCGCGAACAATGAACGCCGCCTTGTAGGCAGCAATACCACCAGAAACACCCAGCAGTATGTTGCGGTTCAGCACCGTGGAAACAGGAACGTTCCCTCGTTCCATGTGGACGCTCAATCCTGCTTGGCAGGAGCGGCCGCTTCAGTACCGGCATCGCCACGGCGGTGATAGATCTTGCCGTCCAGCATTTCCTGGATGGCCAATGCAGCAGGCTTGGGCATGCGCTCGTAATGCTTGCTCACTTCGATCTGCTCCCGGTTCTCATACACCTCCTCCAGGTTCTCTCCGCTGATGGCGAACTCCTCCAACTTGGCGCTGAGTTCCTCCTTCACCTGCACGCTGATCTGGTTGGCACGCTTGCCGAGGATGGCTACGGCCTCATAAATGTTCCCGGTCTCCTCATCGAGCAGGGAAACATCGCGTGTTACCGTGGTCTTGGCGGCTGTAGTGGGCTTGTTGTTCATGGTGCGGTTCTGGGGGTCTCGTTCTCCAATTCGGCGGAAAGCACGAGGTTGAGTCGTTCCGCCTCCCCGAGCAAAGGGCTCTGGGGGAAAGCGTCGGCGAAATTACGATACGAACGGATCGCTTCCTGCAATCGTTCGCGCTTCTTGCTTTCGATGCTGTTCACGGCCATTTCATGGTCCGACCGGAGAATGAGCATCATCGCCTCCTCTCGGAAGCGCGAATTGGGCCATTCCCGGTTGAAACTCCGAAAGGCCACACTCGAAGCTTGGAAGTTCCTCATGTGGTAATACTGCATGGCCGATTCAAAACTCTTGACCTCCAGCTTGTTACGCATTCGATCAATGAGCGTATTGCAGCTATCCTTGAGCGCGGTCGCAGGATAGCGAACCATGAAAAGCTGCATCTGGTCGATCGCTGCACGCGTGTCCGCTTGGTCCAGTTCGAAATTCGGCGAGTTCTTGAAATAGCAATAGGCCGACAGGAACGAACACTCCTCGGCGAATGGACTTGTCGGGAAGGTCCGCACGAAATTGGCCAGGTAGTATGCGGCCAAGGTGTAATCCTTCATGTTGAAGTGCGCCTTGGCGTGCTTGTAGTTCACCTCCTGGCTCCGCTGGGTGCCTCGGGTGAGCACGATCAACTCCTCCATCAGGGGAATGGCGCGGTCCCAACTCTCCTTATCATAGTACTCCTGTGCCACCTTCCACTTGTAGTCGAGGTCGGTGCTCTTCAAGGCGCGGTTGAAGTCGCTACACGCGCTCAACAGCACTACGGTGAAGAACAGGACCAAGGGGCGCATCATGGCAGATCGGTACGTGGCTTCTCGAAGAAGGGCGGCAAAGATAGTCGTGGACGATGAACACCTCGTCGTGTGCATCAACGCCCCTGCACCTTAGGTAAGTATGTACGGGCCGTTACCTTTGCCGCTGCATCGCCAGGCCTCGGCCCTGGGTGCCCCACCAAGGACCAATACCGCCGCCCTGCGGCCTTCCCCATGAACGATATCTTCGATAAGCTCCGCAAGGACCTGGGCCATATCGGCCGACATGCCAAGGAAAGCCATGGTTATTTCTCCTTCCCCAAGTTGGAAGGTGAGCTTGGAGCCCATATGACCTTCCGCGGTAAGCCGGTGTTGGTCTGGAGCCTGAACAACTACTTGGGCCTTGCCAACCACCCCGACATCCGTAAGGTGGATGCCGAAGCTGCTGCACAATGGGGCATGGCCTACCCGATGGGGGCTCGTATGATGAGCGGTCAGACCAAGTACCACGAGCAGCTCGAAGATGCGCTCAGTGAATTCATGGGTAAGGAGGACACCTTCCTGCTCAATTACGGCTATCAAGGATGCATGAGCGCCATCGAAGCGCTTCTCTCCCGTCACGACGTGCTCGTGTATGATAGTGAGTGTCATGCCTGCATGATCGACGGCGCGCGCCTGCACATGGGCAAGCGCTTCGTTTTCCAGCACAACGACATGGCGAGCCTGGACAAGCAGCTCGAGAATGCTCGGAAAGTGGTGGAACAGACCGGTGGTGGCATCATGGTGATGACCGAGGGTGTGTTCGGCATGGCCGGTGATCAAGGCAAGCTGAAGGAGATCGTGGAACGGAAAGCCAAG
>ENA-UOWO01000845-UOWO01000845.1-activated-sludge-metagenome-genome-assembly--contig:-NODE-845-length-42684-cov-13.494147_pt1 | contig 42684 bp, 36 predicted proteins | sample MGYA00238148_ERZ761564 | MGnify/ENA primary metagenome ERZ761564 (study PRJEB28885, sample SAMN05720194) | activated sludge metagenome | isolation source: Anaerobic digester | place: USA... | reverse complement strand
GGCTGGATCGACAACTTCGATCCGGACTGGACGCCAAACACGACCGATCGTCAGCATCGCCGCTATCGCTTCGGGCAGCAGCCGCAGGTCGCGCACTGGAATCTGGCTTGCCTGGCCCAGGCGCTTGCCCCGGCGTTCGGCTCGATCGAACCCTTGCAGGCGGGCTTGCAGCGCTATGTCGATGCGTACACCGCTGCCGACCGGGCGAACATCGCGGCCAAGCTTGGACTTGTGGAATGTCGGGACGAAGACATCACCTTGATGCAGGACCTGTACGAATGGATGGCTGCGGCCGGGATCGACATGACGATCTTCTTCCGCAGCTTGTCCGACACGGCAGCCGTGATGCTCACGCCCGAGTCGTTCAGCGACGCGTGGTACGACCTGACGAGGCGCCCAACGCAGGAAGCTTCGTTGCGCACATGGCTGGATCGCTATCGCGTCCGTCTCGACAGCGATCCACAATCATCGGAGAAACGCCGCGAAGCGATGCGTGCCGCGAACCCGCGCTTCGTGCTGCGCAACTGGCTGGCCCAGCAGGCCATCGACAGGGCCAACGAAGGCGATGAGTCCGAGATACATGCCTTGCTCGACGTGATGCGCCAACCCTACGACGACCAGCCCGGTCGCGAACGTTTCGCCGGGCGTCGCCCCGATTGGGCAATGAACCGTGCCGGCTGCTCGATGCTGTCGTGCAGCTCCTGAGTAGATCGCGAACGCCAGCTCCCGAATCCCGCTGCGCAGATCGCCGTTTCCCGATTGATGTCAATCCGGATCCCTGCGGGCGCGACGGATCCGGATTCAAACGTGCGCGCCATCGACCGCGCCGTACCCTGCCGATCCACACATGACGCTGGCGCCGAATTCGGTCAGGATCGGGGGACCCATCGATCCTTTCAAACTTCGTCCGTCGTCCTGGCACGCGGGCTTGCCACGGAGAAAACATGGAACGACGTGATTTCCTCAAGATGTCGGGTATCGGTCTCGGCGTGCTGCTCACGTCTTCTTCGGGTCGCGCGATTGCAGCCGGGGAACTGGTCACGCGAATCGAGGTGGCGCTGAAGAAACGCCTGGCTGACGGAGCGATGGATGCCGCCCGAGCCGATGGCGCGACCTATTGCGACGTGCGCATCGGCCGCTACCTGCGCCAGTTCGTGATTACGCGCGAGGACAAGATCGAAAACGTCGTCAATACCGAATCGACCGGGATCGGTATCCGCGTGATTGCCAACGGCACCTGGGGATTCGCGGCGACCAGCGACCTGAGCCCGGACGGCGTGGCGAAAGCGGCGCGCCAGGCGGTCATGATCGCCAAGGCCAACTCGAAGCTCACCGTCGAACCCGTCCAGCTTGCCGCGGTCAAGGGAGTTGGCGAGGTCTCCTGGGCAACGCCGATCGTCAGGAATGCGATGGAGGTTCCGATCAAGGAAAAGGTCGAGCGCCTGCTCGAGGTCAATGCGGCTGCGATGAACGCCGGCGCTAGTTTCGTCAATTCGACCCTGTTCCAGATCAACGAGCAGAAATATTTCGCGTCGACCGATGGCTCCTACATCGATCAGGATATCCATCGCATCTGGGCGCCTGTCCAGGTCACCGCGGTCGACAAGGCGAGTGGCAAGTTCCGCCGCCGCGATGGGCTCGGCGCGCCGATGGGCATGGGTTACGAGTACCTGGATGGCCGCAAGGAGGACAAGATCGCGCTGCCTGGCGGCGTGATCGGCTATGCCAATTCCTACGACATGCTCGAAGACGCGGTCGCCGCGGCCCGGCAGGCCCGGGAAAAGCTCAAGGCGCCCTCGGTCAAGCCCGGCAGGTACGACCTCGTGCTCGACCCGAGCCATCTGCTTTTGACCATCCATGAATCGGTCGGTCATCCGCTCGAACTGGATCGGGTGCTCGGTTACGAGGCCAACTATGCCGGCACGAGCTTTGCCACGCTCGACAAGTGGAAGTCGAAGGACTACCGCTATGCCAGCGACAAGGTCACGATCGTTGCCGATCGAACCCAGAAGCATTCGCTCGGCGCGGTCGGCTATGACGACGAAGGGGTGAAGGCGCAGCGCTGGGACCTGATCAAGGACGGCGTCCTCGTCAACTACCAGGTCATCCGCGACCAGGCGCACATCCTCGGCCTCGAACATTCCCAGGGCTGCTGCTATGCCGATTCATGGTCGAGCGTGCAGTTCCAGCGCATGGCCAACGTCTCGCTCGAACCGGGCAGGCAGGCGTTGTCGCCCGGGGAGATGATCAAGGCCGTCGACAACGGTATCTACATCATCGGGCGAGGCTCCTATTCGATCGACCAGCAGCGTTACAACGCGCAGTTCGGTGGCCAGCTGTTCTACGAAATCAAGAACGGCAAGATCACCGGCATGATCGAGGACGTCGCCTACCAGATGCGCACACCGGAGTTCTGGAATGCCTGTTCGGCGATCTGCGACGAGCGCGACTACCGGATCGGCGGTACCTTCTTCGATGGCAAGGGCCAGCCGGGCCAGGTTTCGGCGGTTTCGCACGGGGCGAGCACGGCGCGCTTCGATGGCATCAATGTGATCAACACGGCACGCAGTCTCGGTTGACCATGCCATTCGCCACATGACGAGGCGTCCGACGCGGGTCATCCTCGATCGGTAATCGACGTGATCCGACCCTTCGGCATGCAACCCGGCATGGCCCGGCCCGTATCGGTCGTGTAACTACTTCTCAGGCGGAGGACACCATGCAAAGACGTGATTTCATCAAGGCCAGCGGCATCGGCCTCGGCGTGCTGCTGTTGCCGGCCTATGGCCGGGTGATCGCCGCCGAAGAACTGGTTGGCAAGCTCGATGTCGGTTTGAAGAAGCGCCTTGCCGACACCGCGATGACGGCGGCCAAGGCCGATGGCGCGACCTATTGCGACGTGCGCATCGGGCGTTACCTGCGCCAGTTCGTCATCACGCGTGAAGACAAGGTGCAGAACGTCGTCAACACCGAATCGACCGGTGTCGGCATCCGCGTGATCGCCAACGGCACGTGGGGTTTCGCCGCGTCGAGCGACCTCAGTGCGGATTCGGTAGCCAGGGCTGCACGCCAGGCCGTGCAGATCGCCAAGGCCAACTCGAAGCTGACCACCGAGCCGGTGCAGCTCGCGCCGACCGAGGGAGTGGGCGAGGTCTCCTGGGCGACACCGATCGTCAAGAACTCGATGGAAGTGCCGATCAAGGACAAGGTCGACCTGCTGCTCGGCGTCAATGCCGCTGCGATCAAGGCCGGTGCGGATTTCGTCAATTCGATGCTGTTCCAGGTCAACGAGCAGAAATACTTCGCCTCGACCGATGGCTCCTATATCGATCAGGACATCCACCGCATCTGGGCGCCGATGACCGTTTCCGCGATCGACAAGGCGACCGGCAAGTTCCGCAGTCGCGATGGCTTGTCGATGCCGATGGGCATGGGTTTCGAATATCTCGACGGCAGGAAGGAAGACAAGGTCAGTCTGCCCGGCGGTGTCGTCAGTTACGGCAACTCCTACGACATGCTCGAGGATGCCGCGGCGGCGGCGAAGCAGGCCCGCGAAAAGCTCAAGGCGCGCTCGGTCAAGCCGGGCAAGTTCGATCTCGTGCTCGACCCCAGCCATCTCTGGCTGACGATCCACGAATCGGTCGGTCATCCGACCGAACTCGATCGTGTGCTCGGTTACGAGGCCAACTATGCCGGCACGAGTTTCGCCACGCTCGACAAGTGGAAATCGAAGACCTTCAAGTGGGGTAGCGACAAGGTCACCATCGTCGCGGACAAGACCCAGAAGCATTCGCTCGGCGCGGTCGGTTATGACGACGAGGGCGTGAAGACCCAGCGCTGGGATCTGATCAAGGACGGCATCCTCGTCAACTATCAGGCGATCCGCGACCAGGCCCACATCCTCGGCCTCGAGCATTCGCAGGGATGTTGCTATGCCGATTCGTGGTCCAGCGTGCAGTTCCAGCGCATGGCCAATGTCTCGCTCGAACCGGGCAAGCAGAAGCTTTCCCCTGCCGATATGGTCAAGGATGTCGAGAATGGCATCTACATCGTCGGCGACGGCTCGTTCTCGATCGATCAGCAGCGCTACAACGCGCAGTTCGGTGGCCAGCTGTTCTACGAAATCAAGAACGGCAAGATCACCGAAATGATCGAGGACGTCGCCTACCAGATCCGCACGCCGGAATTCTGGAACGCCTGTGTCGCGGTCTGCGACCAGAGCGACTATCGAATGGGCGGATCGTTCTTCGATGGCAAGGGCCAGCCTGGCCAGTCGTCGGCGGTGTCGCACGGATCGAGCACGGCCCGGTTCAACGGCATCAACGTCATCAACACCGCACGCAGCCTCGGTTGAGAGCAGGAGATCTATCGATGAGTATCTATTCCGAAGCGGACGCCAAGGCGATCCTCGACAAGGTCATCAAGTTGTCCAAGGCCGATGAGTGCACAGCGACCCTGGACGGTTCGATTGCCGGCAATATCCGTTATGCGCTCAACGCGGTATCGACGAGCGGCATCATCAGCGATGCCGAACTCGGCGTGCAGGTGGCATTCGGCAAGCGCGTCGGCACCGCGACGATCAACGAATTCGACGATGCATCGCTCGAAAAAGTCGTCCGTCGTGCCGAGGAACTCGCCAGGCTCGCGCCCGAGAATCCCGAATTCGTGCCGGCCATCGGCAAGCAGAAATACGGCGCCAGCACGACCTGGTTCGAGAAGACCGCCGCGATCACGCCCGAATACCGAGCTGGCGTCGCCGGTGACTCGATCGGACCGAGCAAGCAGGCCAAGTGCATTGCTGCAGGCTTCCTCTCGGACAGCGCGCGCTTTTCCGCGATCGCCAACAGCAACGGCAATTTCGCTTACCAGACCAGCACCAACGTCGACTTCACGTGCACCGTACGCACGGAAGACGGCACCGGATCGGGCTGGGTCGCACGCAACCTTGCCGACGTCGGCCAGTTCGACGCGAAGAGCGAGATCAAGATCGCCGTGCAGAAAGCCACCGCGTCGAAGGATGCGAAGGCGCTCGAGCCCGGCAAGTACACGGTGATCATGGAACCGGCCGCCAGCGCGGGCCTGATCTCGTTCATGATGTTCGGATTCGATGCGCGCCAGGCCGACGAGGGGCGCAGCTTCCTGTCGAAGAAAGGCGGCGGCAACAAGCTCGGCGAGAAGCTCTACGACGAACGCGTGACGATCTATGCCGATCCAGCCGATCCAGTCGCTGGCGTCCTGCCGTGGGACAACGAAGGCCTGCCGCGCGAGCGCACCCCGGTCATCACCAAGGGCAAGGTCGATTACCTGCAGTACTCGCGCTACTGGGCCAAGCTCAAGGAAAAGAAGGCGATCGGCCAGCCTGGCAACCTGATCATGGTCGGCGGCGACAAGTCGACGATGGATCTGGTCAAGTCGACCAAGAAGGGCATCCTCGTCACGCGGACCTGGTACATCCGCATGGTCGATCCACAGACCGTGTTGCTGACCGGACTCACCCGCGATGGCACCTTCTACATCGAGAACGGAGAAATCAAGTATCCGATCAAGAACTTCCGCTTCAACGAATCGCCGGTGATCATGCTCAACAACATCGAGGAAATCGGCAAGCCGGTACGCGTCGGCGATGACGAGTCGCCGTTCGTGATGATGATTCCGCCGCTGAAGATCCGCGATTTCACCTTCACCTCGCTGTCGGATGCCGTTTGATCGGGAATCGGGAATAGGGATTTCCGGACAGGAGCCAGGCTCGCCGTGGCGGTTTGCATGTGTATTCCCTTCTCCCCGTGCCAACGGGGAGAAGGTCGCACGAAGTACCGGATGAGGGGCGCTGCCCTGCAGGCCGCGCTGTCGCCTCGCATGCGTCGCGGCGTTGCTCCTCGATGACTCGTGCCGAATTCATCCGTCTCATGCTGACCGGCAGCGCAGCCGCGTTGTTGCCGAGGGCAGTGAGAGGCGCGGGTGCGACTTCCACCGATCCTGAATCCAGGATCTCGAATCCCGGCACTTACGACTTCCGCTTCACCCGGCTCATGTACGAATCCGGTGACTGGGATGTCGATCAACGCATGCCGTCGAACCTGATCGATGCATTGATCCAGTACACGACCCTGCGCGTCGATCCGAAGGAACACGTATTGCCGCTGGCTGATCCACGCATGCTGGCGGCACCGTTCTGCTATCTCGCCGGGCACAAGCTGGTCGAGTTCAATCCGGACGAGCGACGCAATTTCGCACGGTATGTGCGCAACGGCGGCTTCGTGTTCGTCGATGACTGCAACCACGATATCGATGGCCTGTTCGCGAAGTCGTTCGAGAGCGAAATGGCGACCCTGTTCGGCGCCGATGTCCTGCGCAAACTGCCGGGATCGCATGCCTTGTACTCGAGTTTCTTCCGATTCGATGGCCCACCAGCCACCGGCTTCGAATTGAACGGCTGGGGCGACGACCTCGTGCACGACTATCTCAAGGGCATCGAGATCGATGGACGACTCGGCGTGCTGTACAGCAACAAGGACTATGGTTGCGAGTGGGATTACGACTGGCGCAACAAGCGATTCCTGGCCGAGGACAACACGAAATTCGCGGTCAACATCGCGGTCTACGCGATGACCAGCTAGACGACGCCGTTCAAGCCGTAATCTCGGCGAAAGCCGAAAGGGCTCTTTCCTGGTTGCACAATCACGACCGGCCAGCGATCCCGGTTGCCGCCGGCTCCGGTCGCGCCAGGTCCCGAATCAGCGAGCCCAATCAGGGATTTCCCGGGTTGCCTTCGGCATTGGCGTGTGTGTGCGCAACGTTTTGCGGATCGGTGCTTTCCATCCCTCATCAAACCCTCATGAAAACATCATCAAAGCATCATGCTTTGATCAGGCATGGATCTTCAGGGCGGATCAACGTGGTCGTGGGCGATACAGGCCCATTCCATAACCGTCCAAAGGAGAAGAATCATGTCTTTCCCATTGTTCAATCGACTTCTGTTGCGCTCGTTCGCCTTCGCGCTCATTCCTGTCTGCGTAACCGCTCAACCTTGCCCGCCATGGAAATGCGGCGTGTCCACGCCGCGCGTCGAACTCGACATCGAGGCTGTCCATCCATCGACCGGTCTGGTCGAACACAGTCCCATCGATGTCACCCTCGGTGCCACCCTCAGGTTCCTTGGCGAATCAGCTCCAAGAACCGGAATGCTCTGCGTGCGCCAGGCGACGCCGGATTGCGTGTCGGTCACCGTAAGCAAAGACAACACGGTACGTCACACCATCCATACCCAGGCGCCACCCGCTGGAGCCGGCGTTCACATCGAGGCGTACTATTGCGAAACAGAGGCCGGACCGGACAGCGTTTGTGTTGAAAAATCGAGCGCCGCCTCGCAACAATCGCTCGATATCGCCGCACGTTATGAGGTGATATTCAAAAGTTTCGAGATCCTGCACACACGCGCGCGCCAGCGCGACACGGTCGAGCTGTCACTGGCAGGTTTTTCGGGAGAGCCCGCTTCAAGCACTTCGCCGTTATGCAAGATCGTCGGGCCACCCACCTATTGCGTGGGACCGATGCAGCAGGGTGAGTTGAAGGACGGCGAACACGCCGTTCGCGGCGATGTCAGGGTCGGGCCGTTCACCCTCGTGCCCGAAGCGGATCCGGATCTGAACCTTCTCTACACGATTGCCAACGAAGGCTACGGCTACAACGAAAAGGCATTCCTCGCCTTCATGAACCTGATGAACACGTTTGGCTCGGGCATCTACAGTTCACTCGGAAAGTCCGGGGGTACAGACCTGAAGGAAGGAACCGCGATCCTGAACAACGCGATGGCCTTCGATTGCGACGGCGTCGTGTTCAACGACAACCCGATCCTGCTGAACCGGACGCGTGATGGCCAATCCGCGTCCACGCTCGACGCACGCACGCGCGACAACGGTTTCTGGGAACATCGGAGCGATATCCAGGCGCAGCCCAACGATGTGAACTGCGGTGACAGTTCGCAGTACCGGGCGACATTCCGGGTCGCCAGGACATCCTGGCAGCCTCCGGTTGGCGAGCCTGCCGGGCAGGAACGCATTCCCCTGGCTCCCCTCTCGGAAGAAAATGGACCGCGCTACTGCCCGCAAGGCTCGGCGGTCGTCGAGGTCGGATGTTCAGGGCGCTATTGCGACAATCTCCACCTGGTCTGCGAGCGCTACGCGCGCGAAACGCCGCTCGGTCATCGGGATGTCGACGCGCATCAATGGAGTGGATGGTATTCGGAGGAAGATGGCGGGCATCCTCCTGGCTGGCTGAGTCCTGCGCCGATAACCGGCTTCATTGCCGGTGTCGACTGTCGCGGCGATTATTGTGACGACGTGCGTGTCGATACCGACGCAACCCTTACGCCGGCAGGCCCCGGAGCGAGTGTCAGCGTCGTCTCCGAAGAAACCGCGCCGGCTCGTTGTCCTTCAGGCCAGTTCGTGACAAAACTCCTCTGCAGCGGATCGTATTGCGACAATCTTTCGGTCTGGTGCAGTCCATAGCCTTGCAACGATCGGCGGGCACGGAGCATCGTGCCCGCCGATCGACCGGGGGGATGCCCCGATTTGTCCAGCACCGGTGATCCCTTCGAACGCGCCTTGGAGACTGGCGTCATGCCGGCCAGGACGGCAATCGTGACGATATGCAGGTGCAAGTTGTGCCGACGACGACGATCATGAGGGGATTGATCTCGACGGATGACAAAGATGAGCGAAACGGTGAGCGAACAGGGGATCCAGGCACGCGTGGCGCGGCTTGCTGCGCTGCGCGAGTCAATCGCCGAAGCGATCGTCGGCCAGGATGTCGTCGTCGAACAACTGCTGATCGGATTGCTGGCGGGAGGCCATTGTCTGCTCGAAGGCGTGCCCGGACTCGGCAAGACCCTGCTCGTGCGCTCGCTGGGCCAGGCCTTGCATCTGCAGTTCCGGCGCATCCAGTTCACCCCGGACCTGATGCCGAGCGACATTCTCGGCACCGAAATACTCGAAGAGGACCACGGCACCGGCAAGCGCTATTTCAAGTTCCAGAAGGGTCCGGTATTCACGAACCTGCTGCTCGCCGACGAACTCAACCGGACCCCACCGAAGACCCAGGCCGCCCTGCTCGAGGCGATGCAGGAGCACACGATCAGCTACGCCGGAACCACCTATCCGCTGCCTGAGCCGTTCTTCGTGCTGGCCACGCAAAATCCGCTCGAGCAAGCCGGCACCTACCCGTTGCCCGAAGCGCAACTCGACCGCTTCCTGCTCCATATCCGGGTCGAATATCCCGACGAAGCCGAGGAACGCTCAATCCTCGCGCGGACGACCGGCAGTGCAGCGGGCAAGGTCGCTGAAGTGATGGATGCGGACGAGGTGATTGCCTTGCAGAAGCTCGTGCGGGAAGTGCACGTCAGCGAGGATCTGCTGACCTGGATCAACCGGCTGGTACGCGCTTCGCGGCCGCAGGACAGCGCGATAACCGAAGTGCGCGAGTGGGTACGCTGGGGGGCGGGGCCGCGGGCTGGACAATCGCTCGTGCTCGCATCGAAGGCGCGTGCGCTGATCCACGGTCGCCTCGCCGCCACGCGCGAGGATGTCAGGGCGCTGGCCTCGCCGGTGCTGCGCCACCGCCTGCTGCTCTCGTTTGCGGCCGAAGCCGAACGGCGCAGCACCGATGACGTGATCGACGTGCTGCTGCGCACGGTCGCCTTTCCGGCCTGAGTGTCGGGCAATGCGGCTGAACGACGAACTGCGCGCCAGGTTGCGGGATCTGCGCCTGAGCGCGCGTTCGGCCGCGGGCGCCGATGGCCTCGGCATGCACGCGAGCCGCAGTCGCGGTGCCGGCCTCGAATTCGCGCAGTACCGTGGTTACGAACCGGGCGACGAGCCGCGCCGGATCGACTGGAAACTGTATGCGCGCTCCGATCGTTATTTCGTGCGCGAAGCGGAGCGCGACAGCCCACTTACGCTTTGGATCGTGATCGACGCGAGCGCTTCGATGGGATTTGCCGACCGCGCACGCGCGGATTTCAGCAAACTCGATGCAGCGAAGCTGCTTGCCGCCTGTGCCATCGAACTGGCCCTGCGACAAGGCGATCGTTTCGGCTTGATTGCACTTTCCGCCGGCTCGGTGCGCTTCGCGCCCGATGCCGCCGGCGCGCGCCAGCGTGATCGCTGCCTGCTTGAGCTCGATCAGCTCGCGAGCACGGGCCTGCTCCCCGATACCGTCAAATTGCGACCGTTGCTGGAGCGCGTTCGCCCAGGCTCGCTCGTGCTTTTCCTCAGCGACGGCTTCGACGATGGCTTGACCGGGCTTGCCCTGCAGCTCGCTGCGGCGCGGCGTGACGTGCTCTCGATCCAGTTGCTCGGTGCCGATGAGCGCGATTTCCGGTTCAAGGGTGGCCATCGTTTTCGCGATCCCGAAACCGGTGCCGAGTTGCGCGTCGATGGCGCTGCCGCACGTGCCGATTTTATCGAGCGGTTTGCCGCCGCGCGCGCCGATCTGGCCAGGCGGTTCGCTGCTGCGGGTATCGTGCATGTCGAGCATGTACTCGACCGCCCGCTCGATGAGCCATTGCGCCGCTTGTTCGGTGCCACGCAACGCGTCAGCGAGCGTCGATGAACCTCGGCCTGCTGTTGCCGATGGGTCTCGTTGCGCTGGCAGGCGTAGTCGTGCCGTTGCTGATCCATCTGGTTCGCCGACCCGAGCAACGGATCGTCGATTTTCCTGCGCTGCGCTGGTTGCGCGAAAGCGTGCGTCCGCGTCGGCGCCTGCGTTTCGAGGATCCCTGGCTGCTCGCCGTTCGCCTGTTGCTGCTGATCCTGCTCGCGTTGCTGCTGGCGATGCCGGTGCTCGTCGGCGACTGGCGGCCGGCCCGGCACTGGGTCGTGCTGAGCAGCGAAGTCGATCCTGCTGCGGCGAGGCGCGAGTTCACCGATTCCGCCGCCGAATGGCGCTGGCTGGCGCCGGACTTCCCGGCCGTTGACGCAGTGCCTCCACCCGGATCCGCACAGACCTTTGCCAGCCTGTTGCGCGAATTCGATGTCGAAATCCCGGCGGCAGACCGCTTGAGCGTCATTGTCCCTGCCGAACTGCACGGGCTCGATGCCGAGCGGCTCGCGCTCACGCATGAAGTCGACTGGCGCGTCATCCCTGCACACATCGATGGCGCGGCGACAGCCGCGACACTCAAGCCACGGCGCGTCGCGATTCGGCATGCGGGCGCCGAATCCGCGGGGCTGGCTTACCTGCGCGCGGCGGTTTCCGCATGGCATGCGAATGCGCCGGAGCAGTGGCTTATCGATGACCAGGCCTCGGCGGCAACGCTATCCGACAATGTCGACTGGCTGATCTGGCTCGATGGGCCCGCACCCGAGGCACTGACGCCGTGGATCACGCGCGGCGGGCGCGTGCTGCAGGTCGCGACCGCGCCGGACGTCGGCGAAATCGTCTGGCGGGATGAGGACGGCGCGCCGATTGCCGGTGACCGTCGTATCGGCTCGGGTCACCTCGTCAGCCTGCTGCGACCGTTGTCGCCGGGCGAGCTGCCAGGCCTGCTCGATGCCGATTTTCCTGGGCGCCTGCGGGCCTTGTTCGAAGACAAGCCGCCGCCACCGACGCTCGCGCCTGCCGGCAGCGCGCAGCCACTGCACGTCGAGCGGCAGCGCCAACCGTCGCAAACCAGCCTGATCGCCTTGCTCGGACTGCTTGCAGCGGTCCTTTTCCTGATCGAGCGGCTCCTCGCCACGCGTCGGCGGAGCGCGCCATGAGTCATCCGGCGATCGGTCGGTTGCAGGGCAGGCTGCGGCGGCGCTGGATCGCGCAGTTCGCCCTGTCGACCCTGCCGCTGCTGATCGCGCTTTTCGCGCTGGTTTCGCGGATCGCGACAGCGCAGGTCGCCATCGCGTTCGCCGGTATCGCGGCGGTCATCCTGGTCGTGTTCGCGAGTCGCCACCTGCGTGCGATCACGCCCGGCATGATCGTGCGCAGGCTCGATGCCGGCACGGTCACGCTCGAAGACAGCGCCGATCTGCTGCTGCGCACGCCCGACGATCTCGATGGCCTGGCCCACTTGCAGCGTGAGCGAGTCGCGGCTCGGCTTGATCTCGCCGCGCTGCCCGAACTGCGCGATCCCTGGCCATGGCGACGCATCCTGATCGGTGTGCTGCTGGCGATCGCGACTGCGGTGATTCCGCTCCCCACGAAGAACCCGCCGGCCACACAGCCTCCAGCGACAGTCGCCACAGGCGCAGACGCAAATAAGATCGAGCAGACGACCCTGGTTTCCGCCCGCCTAGACATCAAGGCGCCGGGCTACACCGGGCTGCCGGAGCGTGTCGAGGCCGTACTCGACACCCAACTCGCCGAAGGATCGGTCGCACGCTGGCAGTTGCGCCTCGATCCGCCACCCGGCGCGGTGAGCCTGCGCTTCCTCGATGGTTCGCTGCTTGCGCTGAAGGAGGATGCCGGGACCTGGCAGGGCGAACGCCGCATTGATGCGTCGATGCTCTATCGCCTTGAAGTCGAGGGTGCTGCGCCGCTCGCCGACGATCGTCTGCATCGCCTCGACGTGATCGTCGATCTCGCGCCGGAGATACGCGTCAACGCGCCGGACAAGACCCTGAGCGTGCTCGACAGCGACCAGAAATCGTGGTCGCTCGACTTCGAGGTCAGCGATGACTATGGCGTCGTCGATGCGCAGCTCGCGATGACCCTGGCCCAGGGCAGTGGCGAGCAGGTCACGGTCAGCGAGCGCAGCCTGCGCCTGCAAGCCGATGCGGGTGGCGATCCGCGCCAGCGACGTTATCGTCGTCGACTTGATCTCGCCGAGCTGGGCTTCGTCGCCGGCGACGACCTGATCGTGCGCCTGCTCGTCCATGACAATCGCAGGCCCGCCGCAAACCTGTCACGCAGTCCGAGTTACATCCTGCGCTGGCCTGCCGACAACGCGGTCGCGAGCGAAGGCGTCGATGGCATCGTGCAGAAGGTGCTGCCGGCGTATTTCCGCAGCCAGCGCCAGATCATCATCGACACCGAGGCGCTGATCGCCGAACGCCCACTCCCGGCTGCCGAAAAGTTCCTCGCGCGTTCGGATTCGATTGGCGTCGACCAGAAGATCCTGCGCCTGCGTTACGGCCAGTTCCTCGGCGAGGAATTCGAATCGGGTGATCGTGGCAAGCCGCCGGCAAAGCAGGACAAGGGTGAACACGATGAGCACGCGTCGCAGCAGGACGCATTGACCTCGGAACACGATCACGAGGTTGCCGGCGGGGGCGCGCCGGTGTTCGGCAGCGCGACCGACGTGTTGAGCGAATACGGACACACCCATGACCACGCCGAGGCAGCGACCCTGCTCGATCCCGAGACAAGGAAGATCCTCAAGGCCGCACTGGCGGAAATGTGGCAGGCGGAGCTGCATCTTCGCCAGGCGGACCCGACCGCCGCCTTGCCCTACGAAAATCGCGCGCTGCTCCTGATCAAGCAGGTCCAGCAATCGACACGCATCTATCTTGCCCGGGTCGGGCTCGAACTGCCGCCGGTCGATGAGAGTCGCCGCCTCTCCGGTGAACGCAAGGATCTGCGCGATCCACGCGGACCGCTCCGCGCGGCGAGCCTTGAGCATGCCCCGATTGGCGAGGTCTACCAGGCCTTGCTCGCTGGCGCGCCCGCCGATCTCGGATCGTTCGAGACCTGGTTGCGTGCGCATGACAAGAACATTCCCGATGCGCTCGGCGTGCTTGCGGCGATCGATGTCCTGCGTCGTGATCCGGATTGCGCCGGATGTCGCGAGCGCCTGCTCGACGTGTTGTGGCCCCTCGTGCCGACACCACCGGCCGCAGTGCGCATGCGCGCGCGTCCCGACGAGATCGGCCGGCACTACCTCGATGCATTGGGCAAGGAGGGGCGACCATGACGCTCGCACTGGCCACCATGCTCGTGCTCGCGCTGGCCGCCATGCTCGGCACGTGGCGCGTGATCACGGGGCGGCAGCGCTGGCGCTGGCCGCGCATGCTTGGCCAATGGCTGATGGCAGGCCTGCTTTTCCTGCTGCTGTTCCCGCCGACCATTCCGCACAGCGCACAGACGATGCGCGTGCTGACGCCCGGTTCGAGCGATGTGCAGATCCACGCGCCGAAACCCGGCGTGATCGGCGTGGTGCTGCCGGGTGTCGTTGCAAATTCGCCGATGTTCGAATCCGTGCCCGACCTCGCCACCGCATTGCGCCGCCATCCGCGGGTCAATCGATTGGAGATCGTCGGCGACGGCCTGCCCGCACGCGATCGCGAATCGGTATCGGACCTTGCGCTGGATTTCGAACGAGGGCCCGATCCTGTCGGCATCATCGGACTGGATGTGCCCTACGACGTGGGTGCCGGCACGTGGTGGTCGCTGCGCGGCAAAGTCGCTGGCGTGCCCGGCGCGCGACTTGAGCTGCGCGATCGCTCCGGTGCGGTCGTGTCGACAGCCAGCATGGATCCACAGGGCCTGTTCCGCTTTTCGATCCTGGCCAGATCGGCGGGCGAAGCCGTGTATCGGCTGCGCCTGCTCGGCGCCGGTGATGCCATGATCGAGGACGTGCCGATCGCCACGCGTGTGCGGAAAGGAGAGTCGTTGCGCAGCATCGTCGTGGCCGGAGCGCCCGACGCCGAACTCAAGTACTTGCGTCGCTGGGCGATCGATGCCGGTCATGCGTTCTCGACCCGGATCGCGTTGAGTCCGGGCATCGAACAGCAACAGGATGTCGTGACGCTCGATGCGAAGAGCCTGTCCGAAGCCGACCTGCTGATCGTCGATGAACGCTCATGGGCCGGGTTTTCCCGATCGACCAAGGCATTGATCGGCGATGCCGTCGCGAATGGCCTCGGACTGATCCTGCGCGTGACCGGCGCGCTGCCGAAAGGCGTCGCTTCGGATTGGGCGGGTTTCGGATTCAAATCCAGCGTTGCGGACACCGCGCAATCCGTGACCATCGCCAATGAATTCGGCAACGGCGCAGGCGAGGCGAGCCTTTCCCGCGTACCGCTGCGGATCGACGCCGACGACGCGGTTGTCCTGCTGTCGGCGACCGACGGCAGTCCACTCGCGCTGTGGCGGGCCGTGGGACAAGGGCGCGTTGCGCTGTGGATGCCGGTTGATGCCTATCGCATCCAGCTTGGCGGAGACAGTGCCCGTCACGGCTCGCTCTGGAGCCACCTGTTTTCGACGGCGGCGCGAGCGCATGCCGAACGCACGCCCGGATTGCCGCACGACGCGCGAGTCGGTCAACGCAGCGTGATCTGCGGGCTCTCCGCTCCGGCTGCGATCGAGCATGGCGCGCAGCCGCGCGTCGAACTGTCGATCGTTCCCGGGGCATCCGGTTGCGCAGCGTGGTGGCCATCCGCTGCGGGATGGCAGTACCTGTCCGATGCCCGTGGTCGATGGCCCATCCACGTTCTTGCCGAGGATGAGGCAGTGAACGTCCTGCGTGCGCAGAATCGCGACGCCACCGCAGAGCTCGTAGGCAACTCCGCGTCGGAGCGCGAACCGCGAGCCGACATGCCGCGCTGGCCGCTGTTCCTGCTCTGGCTCGCGATCAGCGCGCTGTTCTGGTGGATCGAACGCCGTTCGGCCAGCGCTTCCTGATCAGTTTCAGGCCTGTGGATCGGCCTTGCCGATGCCGGCGACGAGGTTGTGCTCCCGCGCCATGCGCGATTCGCGTCGCGCGATATACAAGCTCGCACCAATCACGATCGCTGCACCGATCGCGGTGTAACGATCGATCGTTTCATCGAACAGCAGCCAGGCGAGCAGGCCGACCACGAGGAACTGCAGATAGCTCAAGGGCGCCAGCGCCGAGGCTTCGGCCATCCTGAGGGCGCGCGTCCAGCAGTAGTGACCACTGGTGCCGAGCGCACCCGAGAGGATCAGCCAGGGCCAGATGTCCGCATCGGGCCAGCGCCAGACCGTCAACGCGGCAGGCAGGCTCAGCGGTACCCAGAGCAGGGTGGTCAGCAGCACGATGCGATCGGGTGGATCGGTGCGCGACAGGTACTTGATGCTGATCGTGACCATGCCGCTGATGGCCGCTGCGAGCAGGGCTATCAGTGTGGCCGAACTGAAATCCGCGGCGGTCGGACGGACGATCACGATGACGCCGATGAACCCTGCTATCACGGCGCTCCAGCGCCGCATGCGGACGATCTCGCCGAGCACGAGCACCGCACCGATCGTCACGAACAACGGGGTCGAGTAGGAGAGGGCGACCGCCTGGGCCAGCGGCAGATGCACGAGCGCCCAGAACCCGCAGACCATCGACACGGTGCCGGCCGCACAGCGCACCAGATAGAAGCCGAGCCGCCGCGTGCGCAGGATCTCGATGCCGTGGACGCGCAACAGGGGCAGGGCGAAAAGCGCACCGAAAAAACAGCGGAAGAAGGCGATCTCGAACGGATGCTGCTGCTTCGATGCGAAGCGGATCGCCACAGCCATCATGCCGAACAGGGTGGCGCTTCCGGCCATCAGCAATGCGGCGCGCGGCGGAAGCGCGGACGGCACGCTGATCGGGCTGTTCATTGCAGAAGGGGGCACCTCTGGGCGGTCGGGCATTGTACATCGTGCCCCTGTATTCACCGGATCGACTCGATTAGTCTGACGGACTGTGTTCAGGCGGAATCTGCTGCATGACCTCCGATCCCGATTTTGTCGTCGCGATTCCGGCCCGGCATGGTTCGACCCGCCTGCCGGGCAAGCCGTTGCTGCCGCTCGCCGGTGTGCCGATGATCGTGCATGTGGCCCGTCGTGCCTTGCGCGCCGGTGCGCGCGAAGTTGTCGTTGCGACGGATGACCAGCGCATCGTCGACGCGCTGGATGGCAGTGGCGTCGCGGTATGCCTGACCCGCTCCGACCATGCCTCGGGTTCCGATCGCCTGGCCGAAGTCGTCGGTCTGCGCGCCTGGCCCGAAGACTGCATCGTGGTGAACCTGCAAGGCGACGAGCCACTCGCCCCGGCGAGCGGCATCCGCGCGGTGGCAATGGCCCTGGCAGCCAGTCCGGCACCGATGGCGACGCTGGCCACCCCGCTGCTGTCCACCGAGGAACTGTTCGATCCGAACTGCGTCAAGCTCGTGCGCAGGCTCGACGGCCATGCGCTCTATTTCAGCCGTGCCCCCGTGCCGTGGGCACGCGATGCGCTTGCGGTGGATCGGCAGCGGCTGCCGCCGGATACCTCGTTCCTTCGCCATGTCGGCATCTATGCCTACCGGGCGGGGTTCCTTGCCCAGCTCGCCAGGTTGCCGCGTACGCCGCTCGAAGTCGCCGAGTCGCTCGAACAATTGCGAGCGCTCGAACACGGTCATGACATCGCCGTCGCGATCGCGCCCGAGCCCTTTCCTGCAGGTGTCGATACGCCAGCGGACCTGGTTCGCGTCAAACGGATCCTGGCGGCAAGCGCCGACCGGTGAGGATGTTGTTCGTGTGCATGGGCAATATCTGTCGATCGCCGACGGTCGAAGCGGTCGCGCGGGTCGAGTTCGCGCGTGCCGGCCTCGACATTGAAGTCGCTTCGGCAGGTACCGAGGGTTTCCACGTCGGCAACCCCGCCGATCGTCGTTCGATCGCGATGGCCGAGGCGAATGGCTATCCGCTCGGCGCGCATCGGGCGCGCCAGGTCTGCGCCGCGGATTTCTCGCGTTTCGATCACCTGCTGGTCATGGATCGGACCAACGAAGCGACCTTGTTGCGCCGGACTCCAGCGGAAGCACGACAGCGTGTGGCGCTGTTTCTTCCGTTCGTCGGAATTTCCGAACCTGTCGAACTGCCCGATCCGTATTACGGTCGAACCCGTGACTTCCAGCTTGCCCTCGACCTGGCTCGCGATGGCATCATGGCGTTCACCCGGCGTTTTGTCGGGTCATAATCGTCTCCGTCCGGCGGAACATGTAGGGCCGGCCGATACAGGACCTGGATCGCAAGAGGGAATCGGATGGACTCGCGTTCGCCAGCGCCGGAGTTTCCGGCAGGACTCGATTGGGTCAACGTCAGTGAGGCACCGATGCTTTCGGGCCTGCGCGGGCGCGTCGTTCTGATCTGGTTCTGGAGCTACGACAACGTCCACTGCTGGAATCTGCTGCCCGATCTCGCCTACCTCGAGAGTCGCTATCACGACGGCTTGACCGTGATCGGCATCCACACCCCGAAATATCCGCACCAGCATGAATCCGGTGCCGTGCTCAAGGCGGTCAACCGCCTGCAGATCCGTCATCCGGTCGCGAACGACAAGGATTTCGCGCTGTGGCAGCACTACGCAATCGATGCCTGGCCCAGCGCGGTCCTGATCGATGCAGAAGGCCAGATTGCCGCCGTGGTCCCGGGTGAGGGACGCCGCCAGGATCTCGTCGAGCAGATCGGTCACCTGCTCGATGAAGCAGCCGAACGCGACCTGCGTGAGTACGATGCGGCAACGCCCGCCGCGCGACCGGAGCCGCGCCTGCCCCTGCTGTTTCCGGGCAAGCTGCTCGCCACCGACACGCTGCTGTATGTCGCCGACAGCGGCCACCACCGCGTGCTCGAGTGCAATCACGATGGCCGCATCCTGCGCCAGTTCGGTTCGGCCGATCCGGGCTACTGGAACGGGCGCAATGAGGAATGCGGTTTTCGCGACCCGCAGGGTCTCGCCCTGCGCGACGATTTTCTCTTCGTCGCCGATCGCGGCAATCATGCGGTTCGTCGCATCCGCCTCTACGGCGGCGACGTCGAAACGGTGCTCGGTACGGGCGAACCCGGTCGACTGCGCCCGCATGCTGCGATAGCCACGGAAACGCCGATCGGCAATCCGACCGGGCTAGCCGTGATTGCCGACAAGCTCTATGTCACATCGGCCAGCCAGAACCAGATCTGGGAACTCGATCTGGGCAGGGGGCGTGTCGGCATGCTTGCCGGAACCGGGAAATTCGAGCTGCAGGACGGGCTTTCGCTCGAGGCGAGCTTTGCCCAGCCCAGCGGCATCGCACCGAGTGGGCTGCAGTTGCTGGTCGTCGATTCGGCATCATCGGCCGTGCGCCTGGTGCGCCTCAACGATGGTCGCGTGACCACCCTCGTCGGCACCGGTCTTTACGAATTCGGTGATGCCCCCGGCACGCGCGAGACGGCGCGACTGCAGAATCCGCTCGACATCGCGATGGACCCGCGCGGCATCATCTTCGTCGCCGACAGCTACAACGGCAAGATCAAGGCATTGAGCCTCAAGAGCGGAGCCGTGCGTGCCCTCAATCTCAACTACCGCCTGGTCGAGCCGGGCGGACTGTCGATCGCCGCCGGCGCGCTCTGGATCGCCAATACCAATGTGCACGAGGTCGTCCGCATCGATCTTTCGAGCGGCGTCGGCAAGCGCGTACCGATCGGCGAATAGACGCGCTGCCTCCAAGGGTTCGGAATTCATCGGCGGACACGACGGTTCCCGATTTCCGGTTTCCACGCCACAATCGAAACCATGCAGGATGATCCCCCGTTCGATGGCAAGGCGTTTGTCGCCAACCTGAGCAGTGCGCCCGGCGTCTATCGCATGCTCAGCGTGGCCGGCGACCTGCTCTATGTCGGCAAGGCCGGCAACCTCCGCAAGCGGGTCGGCAGCTATTTCCTGAAGCCGACTCTGCAGCCGCGCATCGCCGCGATGGTCGCGCAGATCGCGCGGATCGAGATCACGCTGACGCGCACCGAAGCCGAAGCCCTGCTGCTCGAAGCGCAACTGATCAAGAACCTGCGTCCGCGCTACAACATCCTGCTTCGCGACGACAAGAGTTATCCGTACATCCACCTGACGCCCGGCGACTATCCGCGGCTGGCCTTTCATCGGGGTGCCCGCAATGGCGGTGGTCGCTACTTCGGCCCCTATCCGAGCGCGATTTCGGTACGCGAGACGCTCAGCCTGCTGCAAAAGCTCTTCCGCATCCGCAATTGCGACGACAGTTATTTCAAGAACCGTTCGCGTCCCTGCCTGCAGCATCAGATCGGCCGGTGCAGCGCGCCTTGCGTCGATTTCATTTCGGCCGTGGACTACCAGGCCAGCGTACGTCACGCCGCGATGTTCCTCGAAGGCAAGAGCAATGCCCTGCTCGACGAACTGATCGCGCAGATGGAGCAGGCCAGCGTGAACCTCGATTTCGAGCGTGCGGCGCTGATGCGCGACCGCATCGCTGCCGTGAAGAAAGTGCAGGCCCGGCATTACGTGCATGGGGCGGGGCGCGACATGGACATCCTCGCCTGCTCGATCGCCAACGGCATCGCCTGCGTCAGCGTGATGTTCTTCCGCGAAGGCAACAGTCTCGGTTCGCGCGATTTCTATCCGCGCCTTGGCCTGGACGACGATGAATCCGCCGTGATCGGTTCCTTCCTCGGCCAGTACTACCTCGAACGACCGGTACCGGTCGAACTGATCCTGAGCCATGCTCCCGAGGGAATCGATGTTCTCACCGAAGCCTTGAGCGAACATGCCGGGCACAAGGTCGAACTGAAGACCTCGGTACGAGCCGACCGGGCGCGTTTCCTCGAGATGGCCGTGACCAACGCGGCTGCAGCGCTGGCCGCGCGACTGGCCAGCCGCCAGACCCTGCTCAAGCGATTCGAGGCCCTGCGTGACCTGCTCGGGCTCGACGAACTGCCGCAACGCATCGAGTGCTTCGACATCAGCCACACGATGGGCGAGGCGACCGTCGCCTCCTGCGTCGTGTTCGGCCCGGAAGGACCCGAGAAATCACAATACCGCCGCTTCAACATCACCGGCATCACCGGTGGTGACGATTACGCGGCGATGCATCAGGCGCTTGAACGTCGCTATCGACGCATCCAGGCCGGCGAGGGGCGATTGCCCGATATCCTGCTCATCGATGGCGGGCTCGGCCAGGTGCGCCAGGCGATCGACGTGCTCGCAACGCTGGGCGTCGAGGGCGTGCGGGTGGTCGGGGTGGCCAAGGGCGAAGCGCGCAAGGCCGGGCACGAAAGCTTGATCCTCGGCGATTCCGGCCGCAGTTTGTGGCCAGGACCACAATCTCCAGCGTCGCACCTGATCCAGTCCGTGCGTGACGAGGCACATCGATTTGCCATCACGGGCCACCGCGGACGCCGCGAAAAGGCCCGCGAAGCCTCCAGCCTCGAGGAGGTGGCCGGCGTCGGCGCCAAGCGCAGGTCCGCCCTGTTACGCCAGTTTGGCGGGCTGGCCGGCGTCACGAGGGCAGGGGTCGAGGAACTCATGCAGGTCGACGGGATCAATCGTGGGCTTGCCGAACGCATCTACGCCGCACTCCACGGGTAAACTCCAGTCAATGCACCTGACCCTTCCGACCATCCTCACCCTGTTCCGCATCGTCCTTTTGCCGGTGATCGTCATCGTTTTCTACCTGCCGGAATATTTCCCGACGACGCGTAGCTGGTCCAATCTCGCCGCCGCTGGCATCTTCATCACTGCCGGCATCACCGACTGGCTCGATGGCTGGATCGCGCGCCGCTACAACATGAGTTCGGCCTTCGGTGCCTTTCTCGACCCGGTCGCCGACAAGCTCATGGTCGCCGTGGCCCTGTTCCTGATCGTCCAGCAGAACCCGAGTGCACTGATGGCCGTCGCCAGTGCCGTCATCGTCGGCCGCGAAATCAGCATCTCGGCCCTGCGTGAGTGGATGGCCGAGCTCGGCCAGCGCGCTGCGGTCGGTGTCGCCTGGATCGGCAAGTTCAAGACCGTGATGCAGATCGTAGCGATCGTGGTCTGCCTGCATCAGCGCGATCTGCCCGAGCTGCGCCTGTACCGGATCGGCGAAGGCCTGCTCGTCGTCGCGGCCGTGCTGACGATCTGGTCAGCCTTCGTCTATGTGCGCGCGGCCTGGCCGATCATGCGCGATGCCGACAGCGGAAAAATCTGAGGATTTGCATGCGACCGGTCGCCGCAGCGACGCGTAATCGCCATCAATTCGGGCGAGACGGGTTGACACCTGCGGTGCATTCCGTAATATGCGCGTCCCACGCGGGAATAGCTCAGTTGGTAGAGCGCAACCTTGCCAAGGTTGAGGTCGCGAGTTCGAGCCTCGTTTCCCGCTCCAGTTTGTGCATGACGATCCGGCTTCCAGCAGCGTCGTCGTGAAGATCCACAAGGTCGCAACGCTTGCACCGACGGATCAGAAACCTCGGCGACCCCGGGGTTTTGTTTTTTGATGACGACGCAACCCGGTCGCCATCCCACCGGCCTGGTGGCAGAGTGGTCATGCAGCGGCCTGCAAAGCCGCGTACGCCGGTTCGATTCCGACCCAGGCCTCCATCCCTTCCGCAATACCGCGAAACGCTGGTCGCTGACCGCGCCATCGGGCATCCTGCGCGCTGGCCCGGATGGCGCAATGAGCAATCCGCAATATCGTCGAATTGCGCCGCTTTGGGGCGTACGGTAATATTCCGTACAGAAGGAAAGGAGATGAGCCATGACGGCAGCCGCCCGACTCGACCTGCGCCTGAGCGCGACAGACAAGGACCGCATTGCCCGTGCCGCCGACCTGCGCGGTGTGCCGGTGTCTGCGTTCGTGCGCGATGCGATATTGCGTGAGGCAGAGAACGTGATGACGGCGGAACTGTCCGTTACGTTGTCTCCGGCAGAGTCGCGCCGTTTTCTCGCAGCGCTGGACAAGCCATTCAAGCCCAATGCAAAGCTGAAGAAGGCCATGGATCGCGGTCTGGTGGCGCGCTGAGCCGTGCTGGTCATATGCCGGCTGGATGGCCGGCTCCACGATCGTGAAGGCTTCGATTGTGGCGAGCCTTCGCTGAACCATTATCTGCACACGCTCGCCACCCAGCATCTTCGCACCGGCATTGCCGCCACCCACGTACTGGCCGATGACAAAGCACCCTCTTGCATCTTCGGCTACTACTCGATGGCCGCCGCCCAGATCTCATTGGACGAACTTTCGGTTTCTGACCGGCGTCGCTTGCCGCGTTATCCGGTTCCCGCCGCACGACTCGCCCGGCTTGCCGTGTCGGTGCAACAGCAAGGTCACGGCCTGGGCGAGGCCCTGCTCCAGGACGCGGTAACGCGTTGCCTCAACCTGCGCGAGGAGCTCGGCATCCATGCTCTGCTGGTGGACGCGCTGAATGAACGCGCCGCAAGGTTCTACCGCCAATACGGATTCCGCAGTTGCGCAACCAGCGCCATGACGCTGTATCTGCCACTCGGCCGCGGCTGAATGGGCTGTGTATTGTCGAGAAGTACGCGGTAGCCAGGATGCAAGAGTTGTCGCACCAGACTTGATGATGATGCTTTGAGCGCTCCATCCCGCCGGCCTGGCGGCAGTGTGGTCATGCAGCGGCCTGCAAAGCCGCGTACGCCGGTTCGATTCCGACCCAGCCTCCATCCCTTCCGCAATACCGCGAAACGCTGGTCGCTGACCGCGCCATCGGGCATCCTGCGCGCTGGCCCGGATGGCGAAACTGGTATACGCAAGGGACTTAAAATCCCTCGGCCGCAAGGCCATGCGGGTTCGACCCCCGCTCCGGGCACCAATAAAACCCTGGTGTTTCGTCGAAGCATCGACTGCAGCCTCCTATGCCGACGACCGGCCTACCTGAATGGGATGCCCGGAGGCTACTGAGAAGCACGTCTGCTTGGGCGCGCACTGTGTTGCCACAGAACCGCTCACTCAGTAGTATTGAATCATACTGATACGGAGGCTTCGCCATGCGTTCCACCCAACAATTCAGCATCACCCTGCCACACGAGTTGGCGGACGCGGTGAAAGCCAAAGTGGCCGGCGGCGAGTACGCGACCGAAAGCGAAGTGATCCGCGAAGGCTTGCGCGCGTTGATGGCCAAGGATCGCGCCGTCGAGGCGTGGTTGCGCGAGCAGGTTGTCCCTGCGGCGTTGGAATTGGAGGCCAATCCGTCGAGGGCGCTGACGCCAGCGCAGGTTCGCGCGCACTTGGCGCAGCGGCGACAGGCGCGCGATCGCGCGGGCAAAGCGTGAGCTACACGGTTCACTTTGTACCGGAAGCCCAAGACCAGCTCGATGCCATCGAAGATTACATCGCACTCGCCAGCGGACATCCCGGCACGGCGGCGAATTTCGTCGATGGCATCGTGGCCTACTGCGAGAGCTTCGAGACCTTCCCCGAGCGCGGTACGCGGCGCGACGACTTGTTGCCCGGTCTGCGGATGACAAGCTATCGCAAGAGCACCATGCTCGCGTTCCGGGTAGACACTGACGCCCAAGTCATCGCCATCATCGGCGTGTTCCACGGCGGGCAAGACTACGAAGCCGCCATGAGCGAGCCGGAACAGTGAATTGGAAACGTGCCGTTTGGCATCGACGTGTACGGGCCAGCGGGCCTCGCTCGGCAAGACTGGGGGGAATGACTCTTGGAAACTGATCCGTACCGTCTGACAAGGATCGTCCTCGCATGCCTGTATTGAACTGGATCGGCAAGGATGCCGTAGCCCGACACGATGCCGAAGTTCCGTTTCGCCTGCTGCATGACGTGCCGGAGTTGGCCTGCGGCGATGCCGACAGCGGCAACCTGATCGTGGAAGGCGACAACCTGCTGGCGCTCAAGGCGCTGTTGCCGCACTACGGCGGCCAGGTGAAGTGCATCTACATCGACCCGCCGTACAACACCGGGCAGGATGAACGCGACGACGAAGGCAAGCGCAACGGCTGGGTCTACAACGACAACGTGAACAGTCCGCAGATGCGCGAGTGGCTGGGCAAGGTGGTTGGTCCGGAGGCTGAAGACCTGACTCGCCACGACAAGTGGCTGTGCATGATGTACCCACGCCTGAAGCTGTTGAAGCGGTTTCTGCGGGACGACGGAGTGATCTTTGCCAGCATCGACGATATCGAACTGGCCAGCCTGCGTCTGCTGTTCGACGAGATTTTCGGCGTCGTCAATCGCGTGGGAACCATCGTCTGGAAGAACGCCACGGACAACAACCCCACGCAGATCGCCAGTGAGCACGAGTACGTGCTGTGCTACGCGCGCGACAAGAGCAAGCTTCCGAAGGAGTGGAAATCCACCAGCCTCGCGGTCAAGACGAAGTTGCTCGACATGGGTGAGCAGTTCGTCCGCGACCACGCTGACCAGGAACAGCGGCAGGTCGCGTACACGAAGTGGTTTCGGAAGAACAAGGACCAACTCTGGCCGTTCGACAGATACAAATTCATCGATGAAGATGGCGTTTATACCGGCAGCCAAAGCGTGCACAACCCAGGTAAGGAAGGCTATCGCTACGACGTGATCCATCCAACGACGGGCCAGCCCTGTCAGCAGCCGATGATGGGTTACCGCTTCCCCGAGGAAACCATGCGCCGCCTGCTCGACGAGGGACGCATCCTGTTCGGCGAGAACGAAACCAAGCTGATCGAACTGAAGGTGTACGCCAAGGACTATCGCGCCAAGCTTTCCAGCTTGTTCGAACTGGATGGGCGCATCGGTACCAACGAGATCAAGGCGATCTTCCCCGAGAGCAAGCGTCCGTTCGACTTTCCCAAACCGATTGAGCTGATCGAGGAGCTATTGAGCTTCACCACCAGCGACGACGACATCGTGATGGACTCGTTTGCTGGGTCGGGCACCACGGGCCAAGCGGTGCTTTCGCTGAACAAGGCAGATGGTCAGCGTCGGCGTTTCGTACTGACGGAAATGAAATCGAGCATCGCGCGCGAGATCACCGCCGAGCGCGTGCGCCGCGTTTCCGAAGGCTACTCGCGAGGGCGTGCGCGCATCCCCGGCCTCGGCGGCGGTTTCCACTACGCCACCGTGGGCAAGTCGCTGTTCGCTGCCAACGGGCATATCAATCCCGAAGTGACCTTCGCCGAGATGGCGCGCTTCGTGTGGTTCATGGAGACGGGCACGCCGCTGGCATCGAAGCGACCTTCGTCGCCCTTGCTTGGGGTGCATGAAGGTCGTGCGGTGTACCTGCTGTACAACGGCATCCTCAAGGACAAGTCCACCGGTGGCGGCAATACCTTGACGTCGCCGTTGCTGGCCGAGTTGCCGCCGCACGAGGGGCCGAAGACGGTCTATGGCACGCGCTGCCTGATCCGCCCGGAGCGCCTGCGCGGTTTGCGGCTTGCGTTCAAGCAGTTGCCATACGAACTGAAGGTGGCGCGATGAGTCTCGACCACACCTGCCCCGAGAACGCGCGCCTGAAGGTTTATCAGTGCCAGGCGCTGGATGCGTTCGAGGCCTTTTTGCGTCGTTATCGCGACGACGGCGCGATACGAGCCTACGAGGCCTGCGCGCGTGCGCATTTCGGATTGGGTGTGCCCTATCGCATGCCGCAGCCGTTCGCGGAAGGCGACATTCCTTGCGTCTGCCTGCGTATCCCCACCGGCGGTGGCAAGACGCTGATGGCGGGCCACGCGATTCGCCGCGTCAACGATGCACTGCTGGGCGTGGAGTATTCGCTCACCGTGTGGCTGGTGCCGACCGACGCCATCCGTGAACAGACGCTGCGTGCGTTGAAGACCACCGGCAACCTGCTGCACGATTCGTTGAGTGAAAAGCTTGGTTTGTTCAATGTGCTGACGCTGGACGAAGCGCTGAACCTGCAACCCGCCACACTCGACAGCGCCAACGTCATCGTCGTGGCGACCATGCAGTCATTCAAGCAGGAGGACACCGGGCGTTTGGCGGTGTACAAGCAGAATGGCCAGTTGATGGCGAATTTCAGCAGCATGCCTGGCGCCGAAGCGGGCGGTCACTCCCTGGTGGATCTGCTGCGTCAGCGCCGTCCGTTCGTAATCGTGGACGAGGCGCACAATCAGGGCACGCAACTCGCGTTCGATACCTTGGCGCGGCTTGACCCCTGTGCCGTGCTGGAACTGACCGCCACGCCGGATCGCAGCTACCAGCCGTCCAACGTGCTGTTCTCGGTATCGGCAGCGACCTTGCAGGCCGAGGACATGATCAAGTTGCCGGTGGAGCTGGCTGCACATGGCTCATGGCAGGTGACATTGCGCGAAGCGATCAATTGCCTGGAAGGCTTGCAGACCGAGGCCGACGCCGAGCAAGCCGCGACCGGTGAATACCTGCGCCCGATCATGCTGCTGCAGGCCGAGCGGCGCAGCGAAGGACAGGAGACCTTCACTGCCGAGCGGGTGAAACAGGCACTGATCGACGATTTCAATGTGCCGGGCAAGGCCATCGCTATTTCTACCGGCACGCTGGACGAGTTGGGCGATACCGACGTTTCCACACCGGATTGCCCGCTGCGCTTCATCATTACCGTGGACAAACTGCGCGAGGGTTGGGATTGCCCGTTTGCTTACGTGCTGGTGAGCTTTCGTGCCACCAGTACCAGCACGGCGCTGGAACAGATTCTTGGTCGCGTGCTGCGCATGCCGCGCGCCCAGCGCAAGCAACGTGAAGCCTTGAACAAGGCCTATGCGTTCGCGGTATCGCCACGCATCGTGGAAGTGGCCGAAGCCCTGCGCGATGGCCTCGTGCATGCCGGCTTCGAGCGCCAGGACGTGAACGATTTGATTCGCGCGGAGCACGGCGAACAAGGCACGAACGACCTGCTGCGGCAGCGCGACTGCGTGACCGTGCCGCTGCCGCAGGTGGACGACCAGGTGGAGTTGCCTGACCTCTCCGCATTGCCGGAGGCCACGCGCAAGCGCTTCGAGAAAACGCTGGAAGTGTCACCCGAGACCGGCAGCATGACCTTGCGAGGCGATTGGAGCCGCCCCGGTGACCAGAAGGCGCTGAAGGAAGCATTCCAGTCGCCACAAGCCGTCCAGATAGTCGGGCAGGCCATTGCCCTGCTTGCCGCACCGGTGCCCTGGCAGCCCACGCCATCGGAGCGCGGCGAGAGCTTTGCGATACCAATGCTGGCGTGGACACAGGGCGATTTGCTGCTGGAGGCGGGTGATGCGCCGCTGCTTGAGTCGGCATGGAACCCCAAGGATGCTTCCGTGGAGCTTCCTGATGCGGCTTTTCCGAAGGACCTGGAAGCTGTACAGCGCGCCCGCTTGGCAATCACCGACGCAGGCAAGCTGAGTTACGACACCGGCGAAAAGCTGGATGTTCAAATGCACTTGTTCGTGCGCGAGCCGGCCAGCGACGAAAGCCTGTTGTGGTGGCTGGAACGACAGTTGCGCGATGACGGCATGATGCCGGAAGACTTGGCCGCATGGTTGTCGGGCGCACTGGGCTATCTCAAATCGCAGCGCGGCTTTACCACGGACGAGTTGGCATACCGCAAGTTCCGCTTGCGCGAGGCGCTGGCGGAACACCTGAAGAAGGCCCGGCGCAGTGCTGCCCAACAGGGATTCTTCGCCTTGTTGGGTGACGAGCCACAACTGAGCGCAGATGATCGTCTGCAGCGGGTTTTCAGCACGGGCCGCTACGCCTGGGACTCTCAATACAACGGTTTCGTCACCCTCAACCGGCACTTCTTTCCGCAGATCGGCAACCTCAAGTCCTCGGGCGAAGAGTTCAAGTGCGCCGAGTTCATTGCCAACGCGATGGACGGCGTTCGCGACTGGATTCGCAACGTGGAGCGCAAGCCGGGATCGTTCTCGCTGCCCACGTCGAGCGATCGTTTCTATCCCGACTTCGTGATACGGCTGGCCAACGGTGGAATCATCGCGGCGGAGTACAAGGGCGACCACCTTGCCAGCGGCAAGGACAGCGACGAAAAGAAACGGATCGGTGAGCTGTGGGAACGTCGTAGCGGTGGACGTTGCGCGTTCGCGTGGGTGGAGTTGCAGAACTGGGTGACACTGAAAGAGGCTGCCTTGCGCTGCAAAGGTTCACCCGCTCACTGAGTGTCGGCATGGATGCTTGCTGCCAGACGTGTCGACAGCTTCGGGCGCATGGCGGAGGCGTAACAGCGGTATACAGAGGTCAGCTAGAGCACCTTTCGCAAAACTTCGCTGAGCTGCTGATAGTAGAATTGTCTTGTCTTCTTCAAGTGTCGCCAGATTATGCAAGGCAATCAGTAAATTGTTCATTTTAAGACAAACGTAAAATCTTTCGGCCGCAAGGCCATGCGGGTTCGACCCCCGCTCCGGGCACCAATTCGAAAACGTGAGAAACGGCAGCCCCGACTCAGCCGTTGGATTTGAAGGCAGGAAAATCCAACCTCACCTTGGTTCTTCAAATTCCCAGGCGCCAGAGCACAACTCTGATCAGCATTCCGGCGATCTGATGTGCACGCAGAAAATTTCGCATGCGCCAGTGCGACTCATTGATAGACCGCCTTGGCGAAAGAACTCCCGGTCTCCCGCATTTGTTAAGAAAGTGTACTGCATGAACGCAATCGCTCAGGTTCAAGTGACGTTGCAATGGCTTCGTACAACCTCCCAACCGTGGGAGCGGATCAGATGCCTTCGCTCTCCAGCCATTGCTTCAAACGCCATCTCACCTGGGAGACGTGCCATGAGTTCGAGCCGAAATGCATCCGATTTTTCGCGTATTGGATTGAACGCACTCGCTGGAGCCAATGCGATCGGGCCGGATGACCTGATTCCTCTCGATCAGCCGATGAGCGAGGAACAGCTCAGGCAGCGGGCGAAGCTCATCGGGACCATTCTCGAGATGCGCAAGCGCGTGCAGACGCTTCGTGATCGCGCGGATGCACTGAACGGAGCGCTCGAATCGTTCAGGGATCGCCAGGATCAAATCCAGCGTCGCGCCTGATTGCTCATTCGTACGACGATGCGCGGACTTTCGCGGAGCGGTGATTCAACAGGCTCGGCAGCCTGACGCACCGTAATCCGTGTGGCTGCTGGCGTGGAGCACTGCTCGCTTCGTGCAGGCCGCTGCAGTGGCATTGCATTGATTCGTTCGGAGCCGGCTCAAGCGGAAGCGTCGATGCATCGAGTCGATCGCGATCGATCAGCGATAGTCGCGGTGGCAGCTGTCGCAGGCTCCCTTGATCCGGGTCAGCATGTCAGTGCGCTGCGGGCAGGCACTTGCGGCGGCGGCCTTGGTGATTCGTTGCATGTCTTCCACATACAGATGGAATACCCGGTCGGGTGTGCCATCGCCGGGCATCGCGGTTTCGATGTCGTTTGCGAGCAGGGCGAGCTTCGTCAGATCCGGGTCATTGTCGATGCAGGGCGATTGGCTGGCGCTGCGGTTGGCCTGCTTGAGTGCGTGCTGCATGACCACCATCAGTCCCTTCGGATAGGCACTGCGCTTGGCCAGGACATTGCCGGCCATCGATGCGCATACCGCACCGATCAGCAGGCCGAGGATCAGGCAAATCAGATAGCGCATGTTCGAACTCCGGGAAGCAGCCGGGAATGGTAGCGAGTTCGAGGCGAACAGGTGGATGGCGATAGGTCGCAGCGAGCGGGCTGACGCGCTGCGGTCGCGAAAGCCACGTGCTAACCTCCCGCGCCGCATGAATACGATCTCTCCAGCGCCACCCCCCGTCGATGAACGCTTTCGCGGGCTCGATCGCCTGTATGGCGTCGGAAGTGGGGCACGCCTGGCGCAGGCGCACGTATGCGTGGTCGGGGTCGGCGGTGTCGGCTCGTGGGTAGTCGAGGCACTGGCACGCAGCGCGATCGGGCATCTGACCGTGATCGACGCGGATGATGTCTGCGTCAGTAATACCAATCGCCAGTTGCATGCGCTCGACGGGCAGTACGGACGCGCGAAGGTCGATGTGATGGCCGAGCGTGCGCAGGCGATCAATCCGGCGATCAGGGTTGATCGATTTGCCGAATTCCTGACGCCGTCGAGTATCGAACGCCTGCTTGATCGCGGCTACGACCTGGTCATCGACTGTTGCGATGCGTTCCGGGTCAAGGTCGAGATGATTGCCTGGTGCCGACGCCGGAAATTGCCCTTGATCGTCAGCGGATCGGCAGGCGGCCGGATCGATCCGACCCTCGTGCGCGTGCGCGATCTCTCGCGTACCGAACACGATGCGATGCTCGCCCTGATCCGCAAGAAGCTGCGTGAGGAGTTCCGCTTTCCGCGCGGGCCGAAACGCTACTTTGGCGTGCAGGCGGTCTACTCGCTCGAGAACGTGCGCTATCCGCAGGCCGACGGCAGCGTTTGCGGACAGCGCCCGGAGGCAGGAGAGGGCGGGCTCAAGCTCGATTGCGGATCAGGACTCGGTGCTGCGACGCATGTCACCGCGACCTTCGCGTTTGCTGCCGTAGCCAGCGGAATCCAGAAGTTGCTGGCCGAGCGGAAGGGCCCCGCGTCGGCCTGATCGCGAAGCGGCCTCACGGCCTTCGCGATCCATGTCGTCGAACACGCTGGACATCCGTCCGATCCCTACTGCCGCTCGAAGCAACCGAGATCGCGCGGAGTGTTGACATCGACAACCCATGGCAAATCGACATTTCGCGGTTTCAAGTTTAGGTCAAACAGGTTGAATCCGTCGTTCCACTCCCGATCCAGCGCGGGCGAATCGGGGGCGAGCTGGAAATCGTGATTGAGCGGATCGACAAATCGCGGATCGTTCTGTTCGACGAGCGGAAATCCCGACAGGCCGTCTGCATTGCGGACCATCAGCGTGAACGCCGAGGTTTGCGCCGTGATGTTTTCGAGCAGCGCTGCGTCATCGGTGAAAATCGAACCGTGCAGATAGATCGCATTCTGCCCGGTGATCAGGGCGGCATGGACCTCGTTTTGCGTGACGGTCGCGGATTCGATGTAGATCGAGCCGAACCCCTGGGCGTCCACGAGGTTTTTCTCCAGCGCATTTCCCTCGATCAACGCGTTCTTGAAGTGGATTTCCTGTGCCCAGTCCGTTTGCATGTCGGAGATGTTCTGCACCAGGTTGTAGCCGGCATTGCTTCGCAAACTGGAATTCCAGAAGCGGGCGAATCCCGCCGCGCCCTTGCCCTGGTTGCGGATCGAGACCAGTGCTCCAGGGCGCAACGCGCCTTTGCTGTCTCTCGCCTCGTTCTCGCTGAACACATTGCACGAGATCGCCACGTTGCAGTACGCGAACGATCCGCCACCGACGGGAGGCGCGCTGGCCGAGACGTGGATTCCCCCGAATACCGGGGTGGAATCTTCCGCGCGGATATCCACGGCGGCGAATCCGCCTTCCTCGCTTGCATGATTCCGGTAGGCCGTGATGCCGCTGGCGTTGAACGCGGCAGAGGTATTCGGCCTGTCATTGAAAACATGGACGCCTCCGCCAATGCGCGCGGAATTGTCGGCGAATGCGGCTGGATCGAGACCAGGACTCGTCTCGAACATTTCCATGGCGCCACCATCGATGGCAAGGCCGCCGCCATTGTTTCCGGCGACGTTCTTGAAGAATCCGCTGCGGTTTTTCCCGTTGCGATTGAACAGGACAGCATCGCGCCCCATCCAGACGCCACCGCCATTGTTGAACGCATGATTGCGCTCGACCAGCAATCCGGACACGGTGCCATTCGCGTATCGCGCAAACATTCCGCCGCCGTTACCGCTTGCGATGTTCCGATCCAGGACCAGGCGTTCCGCCGTGACCCGGATGGTATTGAGATCACTGCCGACTATTGCCAGCCCGCCGCCGTTGTGCGCCGTGTTGCGCGAAATGCGCACGTCCTTCAACTCCACACGGGTCGCCGCTTGAATGACATTGACTCCACCGCCCGTGGAATCCTCTCCGGGAAGTACCGCCCCTTCGATCTGCAGATTAACGAGAACCAATGCGCCCGCACTGGCTTCGATCACCGATCTCGGTCCGCCGCTACCGTCGAGCACGGTCGGCGGACCCAGTGGATTGGCGCTGGCGCAGTTGGGGTAGCCTCCGCGGATGGCCAGCGTATCCGTGTCGGTCTTCGTGATCGCAATGTGGTCGAAGACCATGTTGTTGGCCAGGCGGACTTCATCGTCCTGTGCGTTGGTGTTCGTGATCGCTAGGGCTGCCTGCAGCGAGTGGACATGGCAGGCAGGATCAGCTCCCACGGTGATCGTTGCTGCCTGCAGTTCCGCCTGCACGAGTGCGATCGCTGCCGTGACGAGAATCAAACGGATGGATTTCATCGAACACCTCGAAAGTGATGTCTGTCGAACCGCACTTGAGACGCCACAAGTGCAGGCTTCCTTTTTTTTGTTAATGGGCCCGACATCGGCGGCGTTGATCGGTCGTCCTCGATTTCGCGGCTCTGGCTGGGTTTCTGCCGGGCTTGAAGAACTCGACGCGATTCGATGCCGGAATCCGCCATCGGAACGATTTTTCGAGGCCACCGGGTTTCCTCGAGCGTTCCGCCTGCCGCCAATTCATTGCCGTCCTGGCCAGGCTATTCGTCGCGAACCAAGGGAGGGGAAGGGAAGGGTGGCGGATCGTGCGGACGAGCAATGCCCGACGGAAGGCCGCATCGTTCCATCAGCCCGCTTCCGAATCGGCTTCCGACGGTTCTTCAGATCCGGATCAAGCGCGCCGGTCGGTCAGGGCGGTGGCAGACGGAACAGTCGTCGTGCGTTGTCACTGGTGATCGAGGCGATCTGGTCTTCACTCTCACCGCGCAATCCGGCTACCGCGCGCAACACCTCGACGAGCAGGGCAGGTTCGTTTCGTTGCCCCTGGTGACCGTGCAATGGCTGATCCGGAGAATCGGTTTCGAGCAGGAGGTATTCCAGCGGCATGCGAGCGACGATTCCGCGCAGGCGTTGCGCACGCGGATAGGTCACCGGCCCGCTAATGCCGAGCGAGAATCCGAGTTTCCAGAACGCCTCTGCCTGCTGTTCGCTGCCCGAGAAGCTGTGCACGACGCCGCGCAGCGGGCCGAGCTTGCGAAAACAGGCGGCCACTTCGTCGAACGCCCGTCGTGCATGCACGATGACGGGCAGGTCGTGTTCGCGCGCCAGTTCAAGCTGGCGATTGAAAAAGCGAAGTTGCGCATCGCGATCGAGACCTTCGACATGGAAGTCGAGACCGCATTCGCCAACCGCACAGGGACGCTCGGACCGGATCAGTTCATCGAGCCGATCGAGATGATCGACGCGATGTTCGGCGAGGTACATCGGATGCAGGCCGTAAGCCGGAAACAATCCCGCCTGTGCGGCACAGAGGTCACGCAACGCGTTCCAGTTCGATGCGGCAACGGCGGGCAGGATCTGCCGGGTCACACCCGCGCGGCGAGCACGCTCGATGACAGCGGCGCGGTCGACATCAAACGCGTCGGCATCCAGGTGGGAATGGCTGTCGACCAGCGCGACCATCGCGGAACTATCGGGCGACCAGCCAGGCGGCGAGGCCGAGGAACATCGCAAGGCTGACGATATCGGTCGCCTTGGTCAGGAAGATGCTCGATGCCGTCGCGGGATCGGCACCGATACGCTTGAGTATCTGGGGAACGCCTGCGCCGACGATGCCTGCGATCGCGCAACTGCCCGCCATCGCGACCCAGGTGATCACGGCAAGAACGAGTGCATCGGGATTCCCCTGGTGCCAGGCCAGCGCATACATCGCGAGGCCGCCGAGCAGGCCGGTCAGCGAGCCGTTGATGAGGCCAAGCCATGCTTCCTTCAACGTCAACCGCCAGCCCTGTCCCGGCTTGAGTTCACCGAACGTCATGCCGCGCAACGTGACCGCGAGCGCCTGGCAACCGGTGTTGTTGCACTGGTCGGACAGGACCGGCAGGAAAACCGCGAGCAGGACGATCTGGTTGATCGTGCCCTGGAACGCGCCGACCACCGAAGCGGTAATGAATGTCGCGAGCAGATTCAGCTGCAACCAGGGGTGGCGAAAACGCAGGCTGCGCGACCACGACGTGCTCAGGCGCTCTTCCTTCTCGACACCGACCATCGATCCGGCCTGAGCACTGATCTCGAATGCCTGCTCTTCGAACAACACCGAACCTCGAACGACGCCGATCAGATGCCCCTCGCTGTCACAGACCGGGTAGACCGGATAGTGGCGGCGAACGACCTCGCGCATCGCATCGACCACGTCGGTTTCGGGCCTCAGCGCAAACGGATGCGAAACCATGATTTCTTCGAGGCGCTGATCGGGGCGCGCGAAAACCATTTCACGGAACGTGACGACACCGACCAGGCGAGCGGAGGAATCGACTACGAAGACGTAGGTGATCAGGGTTCGCGAAGCAACCGGCCGCAATCGCTCAAGTACATCGGCGACCTGCGCATCGGCTTCGAAAGATTCGGGTGCAGGTTCGGCCAGGCGTCCAACCGAGCCCTCGGGCCAGTTGCGGCTGGCGAGCCAATGATCGGTTGTGTTGCGTCCGGCAGCCATCGTGATGCGGCTGCGCCGCTCGGGTCCGAATCGATCGAGCACGGCAAATGCGCGTCCCGGTCCGATCGCCTGGAGCAGATTGATGATCGTGTGATCCGGCAGGTCAGCCAGACGATTGGCGGCGGCCACTGCGTCCAGATTCCGCAATTCGTCGAGTAACGATGCGTGGTCTTGCATGGGAGGTCTTTCCAGGGAAAGGCGATGCTAACCGATGCGCATTGGTCGCGGTAGGACAGGCATGCCGTGCGCCCGCGAACACGTGAACGGGCGATTCAGTCCGTCGACAGCAGGTTCTGCCCGGGTTCATCGAGTGACAGCCAATCTTGCGCGGGCGTTCCGGTTTCGCGGGCGCGATTGAGTAGCGAGGAAAACAGTATGTTGAATCGGATTTTGCTGGCAAGTGCGACGGCGATCCTGGTCGCGTCATTCTCGATCGCACAACCGGTCCAGGCACGTGGTTACGAGTCACGCGGATACCAGCGTGGCTGCGACAATTGTGGGCGCGTCATCCGGGTCGAGTCGATCGGCCAACGCCGCAACCACCTTGGCGGCGGCACCGTGCTCGGTGCGATCGTCGGCGGAGCACTCGGCAACCAGGTCGGCAAGGGTGATGGACGCAAGGCCGCAACGATAGCCGGTGCGCTGGCGGGTGGAGCAGTCGGCCACGATATCGAGAAGAACAACCGCAGATCGCGGAGCTACTATCGCATCGTGGTGGACATGGATCATGGGCGCATCCGCACGTATGAGCAGGACGAAGACTATCGTCTGCGACGTGGAGATCGCGTCTACATCGACAATGGATACGTCGTACCGGCTCGCTGATCGCAGCTGGATGTCACGCAGAAAAAAAGCCGGCGAAAGCCGGCTTTTTTTCAATAGACTGCCCCTTCAGTTGACTCGATAGAAACTGTGCGCGCCGATCACGGCCAGGGGTTGTCCTTTCATCCAGGCGGGCGAAGCATGTTCTTCGGCAACGAAATGATCGGCATTCGGCACGACGAATTCGCGCTTGGCTACCGGCAAGTCCCACATCTGCAGCGCATGGTCCGCGATCTTCCACGCGCTGTCCCATGCGACCGGGTTGCGCAGAAGGTAATTCTTGTTTGTTGTGGAAATGGCGAACTGCATGCGTGAGCTGACAACTTCACATATGTCGTCACCCCAGCGGCCGTCTTCGCGGCGACGCATGGCGACTTCCGCAACGGCGGCCTGGCCGAGCTGGGTCTCGCTGCGCGCCTCCAGATAAACCATGGCGGCCAGACACGTGCGATCGGCTTCTTGCTGAGGCAGGACCGAGGCCAGCCAAAGTAACCATGCCAATTTCATTGTGAGCGTTCTCCTGCTGGGAATCAGGCTTCGGAGATGCGGGTCGACTTCTGTTTCGAGTCGATCACTGCGCCTCGTCTTCCTGGTGTGTCCGACAAGAACCATCCGACACTGCAAACCGCCACATGGTTTCATCGCGCACCGGCAAGATGCGAAAAGTCCGAGCAGCGGCGTTGGATTTGATTCAACCTGCGCGCTTCAATGCGGCGTCTGGTTGGGGATCCGGCGTCTGCCTGTCTCGGCAGTCGCGCTGTCCCTGGTTTTCGTAAGCCTTCTCAATGACGATCGAACAGCAAGCTGAACATCTGTACATGAAAGCATCTGGCGGGAAATGACACCGCCATTCATACGACTCGGCGCGGAGATTACTTGCTTGCGATCCTGTTGTCACTCAAAAATTGCAACGCGGATGAATGAGCCATTCAGGTTGACGGGCGCAAATCACTCGTTCGATTATCACGCATAATATACGTTGATAGAATAGAACTATTCTCTTTGCACTTCCAGGCGCGAGTCTGCGATGTCCGCTTGCGCGCTGACTATTTGTAGCCGTAGAAGCCGCTGAGCATCTGCTGATCGCCGGCATAATCCTTTGCGGTCGCGGGAACCAGTTTGGTGATGCCGAGCTCAAGCAGCAGCTCAGCCAGCTCGGGAGCGCCATCCGCGTTGAGCAGGGCATCACGCACCTTGTTGCGGAGTTCTTCAGGCACGTTCGGCGCGGCAAGAATTGCCGGACCTGAAAATTCACGCGAAGTGAATATCGTGGCCAGGCCCGGGTTTCCGTAGGTCTCGAGCATCCATGTGGGGAAGATGGTCGCTTCCGCTTCTCCGCCATTGAGGATATCGAGGCTGTCGCGCCAGGACGCAGCGCCCGATTTGATCTCCGGTTGCTGGACGGGGTCCGAGAAGATCTGCATGAGCAAGGCATATCCGAGGCTCGGTGCCGGCATCGTCGAAATGCGCGATCCAAGCAGGTCACGCGGCGACTTGCCCTCGAAGTCGGCATTTGCAAGCAAGGTGTATGACGTTGCCTGCGCCCTGCGCACCAGCGGCACGAACTGGGAATGCTGGATGCGGTAGTCGGCGAACTGTGCTTCGTCGTACGAAAAATCGGTGACGTCCGGCTTGAGTATGTCGCGCCAGTAGGTCGAGTAATTGGCGGCGGAAACCAGAACGAATTTCTCGCCCGTGGTCTTGCTCAGGTACTCGAGCAGCGGCTTGTAGATTTCCGCGGCGGCGGCCGGCGTATAGGTGGGTTCCGGCATGAACCGGTACTCGGCGGCGTGCAGCGGACTCGCCAGAACGACTGCAGCCGCAATCAGGGCGCATGCCCTGCGGCGCATTTGTGTGGATATCGTTGGTCTGCTCATGCGATCGTTTCCTCTGTCGTCACGTGGTCATGCAAGTGCCATACCATCTTGTCAGCCCGGGTTCGGCGCACCCATACGCTCAACCACGACCGGATCTCCGCAGGCCAACGCCAATCCTGCGCCGCGCGGGCAGTCGATGGGAACTATCGCAAGGGCTTGACAGGTTCTGGAATCCAGACGTGCGGCGTAAAGAATTGTTCCGGACATGGCGCCTGAAGCGGGCACATGCAGCGTTTCACCCGACGCCGGAATACGTTCACTCTCGATCCTGACCAGCGCGCTGCTGCGCTTGTTGCCGCCGCGAAAGTGCAGGCGCGCGACGATTTCCTGCCCCGGATAGCAGCCTTTGTTGAGGCTGATCGCACCGAGTCGATCAAGACCCAGCGCGGCTGCCGTGAATTCCGCGCTGGCTGCGTCGTCTATCCACGGCAATCCTGCTTCGATGTCGGCAAGCCGCCACGCGTTGAGCGCGGCGGGGTCGATCGAGTCGCTGTCTGTCAACGGCCGCAGAACGGCGCGGCGACTGCTGGCGCCAGTCAGTTGCAGGCTCCAGCCACTGTCGGCCTTGAGCAACTGGCCGGGCGCCGATTGCGCAGGAGCGCCCTCAAGCAACGCGAAGTCCTCGCACGCAGTCAACACGACCTTCGAGCGAAACACGAAACGCGAGAGCTGTCCGGCAATTTCGGTGGAACGTCCGTATGGCAACCAGGCCAGCAGACGCTCGGCATCCGGGCGGAGCAGGGCGAATACATTGCGCACGCGACCCTGCGCATCGAGCCAGGCACTCCATTGCCAGTTCGACTCGCCCAGCGAGCTGACATCGCTGCTGAACTGGGCATTCGCGAATGCGAGCGAATCCTTGCCGGAAATCTCGAGAATCTGGGCGTGATCGAGCAGGCTGGGCACGTCGGAATGCATGGATCAAATGGCGCGGAACACCACCATGCGTCCTAATCTTCGGCAACGCAAGCGCAACCGCGGGTTGTCAGAATCCGCCACGGGCATTAAGATTTTGTGGCTGACCAGCCCATGTCGAAGCCCATTCCCGACCCCGAATTCGTGCCGCCGCCGTCCGCCCAATCCGAGCGGGACGACGCGGCGTGCGCTCCGGAGCAATCAACGGAAATCGGCGGACGCGTCGGTCCGGATCCCACGCGCTACGGCGATTGGGAGAAAAACGGTCGCTGCATCGATTTCTAGACAGTGTCCCGATTGTCGGGCCGCCAGCCAAACGTACAAGGCCAGCCACATGCCTCCAACTGTCCGCCCGTTGTCTCCACACCTCCAGGTGTATCGCTGGCAGATCCAGATGGCCACCTCGATCCTGCATCGGGCTACCGGCGTGATCCTGTTCATCGGCAGCCTGCTGATCGCGGCAGCCTTGCTCGCGCTTGCGAGCGGAGCGGAAGCCTGGTCGTGCGTGACCGGGCTCGCCGGATCCTGGTTCGGCCTGACCGTGCTGTTCGGCTGGACCTGGGCGCTCGCCTACCACTGGCTCAATGGCATCCGCCACCTGCTGCAGGATGCGGGCTGGGGATTCTCGATCGCGAGCTTCGTCGCCAACGGCTGGATCTCGGTGATCGGAAGTTTCGTGCTGACCGGACTCGTCTGGACGTGGGTCTATTGCTGCGGGGGAATCGCATGAGCCATTTCGATCCGTTGCGCAACCCGATCAAGAACGCCCGTGGCCTCGGTTCGGCCAAGGAGGGCGTCCATCATTTCATCGTCCAGCGCATCACCGCGCTCGCCTTGCTGGTCCTGGCGGTCTATTTCGTCGTCCTGATCGTGAGTCTGGCCGGTGCGGACTACGCGACGGCGCGTGCCGCGGTCGCGCATCCGTGCAACGCGGTCCTGCTGGTCGCCTTCCTCGTCGCGATGTTCTGGCATGGCCAGCTCGGCATGCAGGTCGTGATCGAGGATTACGTGCACACGCCATGGCTGGCGATGAGCTGCCAGCTCGCCGTACGCGTGGCCTGTGCTTTTGCTGCCCTGGCGAGCGTTTTCGCTGTGGTCCGAATCGCCTTGGGGGCTTGAGCATGTCTGCGTACACGATCCAGGAACATGAATACGACATGGTTGTCGTCGGCGCCGGTGGTGCCGGGCTGCGTGCGACCTTCGGCCTCGCTGCCAAGGGCTTGAAGACGGTCTGCATCACCAAGGTCTTTCCGACGCGATCGCACACGGTGGCGGCGCAGGGCGGAATTTCAGCAGCGCTCGGCAACATGGGCGAGGACGACTGGCGCTATCACTTTTTCGACACGATCAAGGGTTCCGACTGGCTCGGCGACCAGGATGCGATCGAATACATGTGCAAGGAGGCCCCGGCCGCGATCATCGAGCTGGAACACTACGGCGTGCCGTTCTCGCGTACCGAGGACGGCAAGATCTACCAGCGCCCGTTCGGCGGCATGACCACCCGGTACGGCGAAGGCCCGGCGGCGCAGCGCACTTGTGCAGCGGCGGACCGGACCGGGCATGCCATGCTGCACACGCTGTATCAGCAGTCGCTGGCCCACGACGCGCGCTTCATGATCGAATATTTCGCCCTGGACCTGATCTGGGACGATGAAGGCGTCTGCCGTGGCGTGCTCGCCCTCGACATGGCCGAAGGCACCCTGCATCTGTTCCGCGGCCATGGTGTCGTTCTCGCCACCGGCGGATACGGTCGCGCCTACTTCAGCGCCACATCCGCACACACCTGCACGGGAGACGGCGGCGGTCTCGTGCTGCGTTCCGGCCTGGCCCTGCAGGACATGGAGTTCGTGCAGTTCCATCCGACCGGCATCTACGGTGCCGGCTGCCTGATCACCGAAGGTGTGCGCGGCGAAGGCGGCATCCTGCGCAATTCCAGTGGTGAGCGCTTCATGGAGCGCTATGCGCCGCACTACAAGGATCTTGCTTCGCGCGACGTGGTCAGCCGATCGATGACGATCGAGATCCGCGAAGGCCGGGGCGTCGGCGCCGAGAAGGATCACATCCTCCTCGACCTGACCCACCTCGGCCCCGAAGTGATCCACGAGAAGCTGCCGGGCATCGCCGAAAGCGCGCGCATCTTCGCCAACGTCGATGTGACCAGGCAGCCGATCCCGGTGCTGCCCACCGTCCACTACAACATGGGTGGCATCCCGACCAACTACCACGGCGAAGTCGTGCAGAAGGTCGGCGAAAACCCGGATCAGGTCGTTCAGGGCCTGTATGCGATCGGCGAAGCCGCCTGCGTGTCGGTACATGGAGCGAACCGGCTCGGCTCCAATTCGCTGCTCGACCTCGTCGTGTTCGGTCGGGCCGCGGCCAACCGCTGTGCGCAGACGATCAAGCCGGGCGCCAGCCACAAGGTTCTGCCGGCTTCGGCCTGCGACAAGGCGCTGGCCAATCTCGACAAGCTGCGCAACGCCAATGGCGCCTCACCGACCGCCGAAATCCGCCTCAACATGCAACGCACGATGCAATCCGACGCCGCCGTATTCCGCACCTCGAAGACCTTGAGCGAAGGTTGCGAGAAGATGGCGAAGATCTTCACGAGCTTCGAGGACGTCAAGGTCAGCGATCGCTCGCTGGTCTGGAATTCCGACCTGATCGAGACCTACGAGTTGCAGAACCTGTTGTACAACGCGGTGGCGACGATCACCTCGGCCGAGCAGCGCAAGGAAAGTCGTGGCGCTCACGCGCATGAGGATTTCCCCGATCGCGACGACGCCAACTGGCAGAAGCACACCCTGGTCAAGGTAGATGGGAAAGGCGCCTCGAGCTTCGATTTCCGACCGGTGCACATGTACACGCTCAGCGACGATGTGGGCGTGGTGCCACCGAAGAAGCGGGTGTACTGAGTGCGGAGTTCGGGAATGGGGGATTGGAAACAGGGATTTGTGACTGACAGGAGAGAGCGATGAGTGGAACGTTCGGACTCGGCTATTTCATCTGGATCGCACTGGTCATTGGCGCAGGGATGGTTTTCCGTCGCTGGTATCGCGGCAGCCAGCAGCGCAGTGAGCTGGTGTTCTGGGTCCTGTTCTTCCTGCTCTGTCCTCCGCTTGCGGTCATTGTCTATTTGATGCTCAAGATGCCGCGGATCACGGTTACGGTTCGCACGGAGAACCCGAGTCATGGCTGAGTTTGCACTTCCTAAAAACTCGAAGGTCCAGCAGGGCAAGCGGTTTCCGGCCAAGCCCGGCGCGAAGAACGTGCGCGAGTTCCGCGTCTATCGGTGGAATCCCGATGACGGCGAAAATCCGCGCATCGACACCTACGAAGTCGATCTGGCGACCTGCGGACCGATGGTCCTCGACGCCCTGATCAAGATCAAGAACGAGATCGATCCGACCCTGACCTTCCGCCGTTCCTGTCGCGAAGGCATCTGCGGCTCGTGTGCGATGAACATCGACGGTACCAATACGCTGGCCTGCACCAAGGCGATCGAGGATTGCTCGAAGGGTGATGTACCGATCTACCCGCTGCCGCACATGTCGGTGGTCAAGGACCTGGTTCCGGACCTGACCCATTTCTACGCGCAGTACGCTTCGATCAAGCCGTGGTTGCGCACGCAAAGCGCGCCACCGCCGAAGGAACGCCTGCAATCGAAGGCAGATCGCGCCAGGCTCGATGGCCTCTACGAATGCATCCTCTGCGCGTGCTGCTCGACGAGCTGCCCGAGTTACTGGTGGAACGGCGATCGCTATCTCGGCCCGGCGATCCTGCTGCAGGCCTATCGCTGGATCGTCGACAGCCGCGACGAGGATACCGGCGAGCGTCTCGACGCACTCGAGGATCCGTTCCGGCTGTACCGTTGCCACACGATCATGAACTGCACGCGGACCTGCCCGAAAGGCCTCAATCCGGC
>ENA-UOWO01000844-UOWO01000844.1-activated-sludge-metagenome-genome-assembly--contig:-NODE-844-length-42687-cov-7.622959_pt1 | contig 42687 bp, 52 predicted proteins | sample MGYA00238148_ERZ761564 | MGnify/ENA primary metagenome ERZ761564 (study PRJEB28885, sample SAMN05720194) | activated sludge metagenome | isolation source: Anaerobic digester | place: USA... | reverse complement strand
TGTGTTATTCTTATTTTTGCTGTTCCATGAGAAAGCGGATTGATGTTACATATATTTGCACTTTGATTTATTTTTATAATAGTTTCATTTTCTATAACTTCAAATTGAAATGCTACATTATCTATATCTTCTCCACCTACTAATGTAGCTTTTATTAATTTGTTTTTTCCATTTGTATCCGTAGTTACTACATTTTGCTCTGTAGTTATATAATTTACTTTTTTTTCATTATCCGATACAAATATAAGTACTTCTACACCATGCTTTGCCTTTGGATGTGTTACTTTGATTTTTCCTGTACCATGATTAAGCGATTCTATTACAACGGTATTGCCTGTTTTTTCTATTTGTATATATTCAGGTGTTGTATTTTCCCATGCAAATTGTCCATTATCAGTTAAATCACCTCCGTACAAGGAAACAGAGAAAGATTTTCTATTTCCCTTTTCCATTTCCATAGCTTGTTGTGGAACTATAATATATGGTTCACTTACAGAGACAACACCGCTTACTTTCACCGTACAATAATCTGTTATATTATTTGCTGTTATCATAATAACCGTTTCGCCTACTTTTTTTCCGGTTACTATAACTCCTGAATTACTTTCACTTGATAATTCAATTATTCCCGCAGGTTCTACCGTGTATTTTATAATATTTGTATTACTTGCACTTTGCGGTTCTATCACAATCGGTAAAGATACTACTTCACCGATAGATAAGCTCATTGTCTGCTTAGTGAATTTTAAGGATTTTATTGTTTCTTCTTTTTTTTCATCATCTGAACTTGACATTGAGCATGAAAGTAATAAAAGTGTACTTACAAATATTGCATATACCTTATTTAATTTTTCCATGTTTTGCATCCTTTATAATTCCTAAACTTAATACCGTTACGGCTATTTTCGTTTCTTCTTCTTTTATTGTAGCCGTTATTACGGCTACGCCTTCTGCTTTACCGTAAAACTCTATTCCGTTATTATTTCCTTCTCGTATTGCTATAACTTCATTATTACTTGATTCATATTTTATGTTTTCTGAATCTAAAATAGATCGAGGAAATACTGTTATATTAGCATACCCTAATCCACCTACATATATTTCTACCATTGTCTCATTAAAATAAAATTCTTCTAATTTATCATTTACTGTATAATTTTCCATCATACTACATGATGTAATAAGCCAAATAATTACTATTATTCCTATTTTCTTCATCGTATAAACCTCTGTTTGGGTTTTATTTCTTCAAACGGAACCATTTTTATTGGTGTGTTCACCGATACACTTACTCTTGTGCCATTCTTAACTATTACAGTTGGTTGTATATCTAAGGCTCTTTCTATAAGGCGATCTCCTACCCTATTTACTATTGCTTGATTTTGATCCATTAAGTTTTTTAATCCTTCATTATTCATATCTTTTGTTTGATACGATATTTCACTATTTAATATCGTAAACATTGACATTATTCCGGCGGCTTTTAGCCATTGCCAATAATGCTCATTTATAGATCCGGCTATACCGGCTTGACCTGTTTGATCGACACCAGCCATACCGCCGAGACTTGTCATATATGCTACACCAGCATAACTTACTATTAAATCCGTCCAGGCTATCTGTACTTTCCCTATACCAAATGAAGAAGAAGAATAATTACCTTTTAGGATTGAACCTTGTGGTACTAATAAATTTCTCCCTGTTTTAGAATCATATACATTTTCTATAACTCTTGCCGTTATATCAGCTGGATAATCTGTGTTTATTCCTGATACTAATACCGCATGAATGATTGTACCTGGAAAAAGATATGTATTATCCATCATAGTTATTTCCCCTGCACCTTCATTTTCTGAATTGAAAGCCCCCGCTTGTGAATATCTTCCATTATTTACTGAATCAGGTTTATTTCCTCCTATATTAGCTCCTGTTAATGAACTTATTTGATTTAAGCTATTCGTCAAATAATCATTTTTCGACATCATTGGATTTACTGGCATAGCAGGATAGCCTTGAGTATTTATTGGCATAACATATCCGTTATTCTGTTCTTGTTGTGGTTTTCCAAAACCAGATACTTGCTTTAGTAACGGGGACGCTATCGCTTGCTCATATAATCCTTTTTGCGGAGGCTGTGAATATCCCCCATTATATTGCTGTTGTGGTAATTTTTGATACGCCGGAGGTTTTTTTAACACGAACTCTTCTTTTTCTTTTAATTGCTTCATATCTTCTACTATTTTTTCTTCTTGCATTTCTTTTTCTTTATAATTTCCAAATGTAGGTTCATAGTCTTGCGTATTTACGCCTTCTTCATTTATTGAATCAGGTTTTTTTTCTTTTTGTGTAGCTACATTAAATAATATCAGTATAACTGTCGTTATAGTAACGAGCATTACAATAATTCTTGTTTTATGTATTTTTGATGGAGTATATGTTTTTATAATTTCATTAAAATCTTTTTTTTCTTTATTATCTTTTCTTTTAGTTTCTTTCTCTTCTATTTTTTCTATTACTATATTGTCGCTTGATTGTATCTCAAACGGTGTAAAAGGTTCTTCAATTTGTTTTCTTTCTTTGTCTATATCTATAATTTCATTTTCTTCTTCTTCTCTTGGTTCTTCGATTTTTTCTCCTGTCTGTTCTACCGTTTCTCTTTCTGTGTTTTCTTTCTGTATTTCATTGTTTTCTGTTTGTTCCTCTTGATCTTTTTCTTTACTATTATCTATTTCTTGCTCTTCTATTATAGGTATATCATTGGATTCTTCTGTTACATCTTGAGGCCGTGTTATTTCTCCCATTCTCTGTCTTGCCCGATAAGTATCAAAAGCTCCCCAGTCTTTATCTTTTTCCATTTGCTTTACCTTAATAAGATTTTTTCTACTGTACGTTTAACAGTTATTGTTTCATTCTTATACGTCAAATTCATTTCAGATCGTACACCATTGATTTTCAACATATCCCCTTCTGTTTCGTACAGCATTACATTGTTGTCCATATCCGTTACAATTGGTTGCACCTGTTTTGCATAGCCTTCTATGAAAACAAAATACGTATTATTCCCATCATCATATACCTTAATTGGTGACCATGTTGGGGGAGTAAACGTTTTGTAGGATAATTTATATTTCGATGTTTCTTTTATAAATGAATCTTCTTCTATAAAATCGTTACTTCTATATGTAATCGGTGTGTTATTTATTTTGGATATATCTTGAGGTAACCCTTTTTTCTTTTTTACTACTACTTTCCTTTTACCTAATTTTATTGTTGCTTTATCAATTAACTTATCTACTATCATTATATTGTTTTTCATTCTGTAATTTAGGATGTTGTTAGATTTTTCAAATACGGTAGGCATTTCTTTTTGTAATATCATTTCAGGAAATACTAAATATGTTTTGTGTCCATCATCATATACTTTTAAAGGAGCCCACTCTACAGGAAAAAATATCCCTTTGCGTATGGTATAATTGTATGATAGAAACTGTGAATAAGTAAATTCTTCTGTTTTTTGCTCTTCTATTGCCAGTCTTTTTGTTTTCGATGATATGAATTTAGGTTCTTTTGGATATCTAAACTTTACCATCGGCTGATATATATTTTTGGTACTCGTTAATATAAAATTATATAATCTCCTATTTGTAATAATAAGCATGTTTGTACTCAATCCATTTTCTAATGGTTTTATCATTATTAATTGTGTTTCTGTTTTATTTTGTACCCATAAATCCCCTGCGATTTCCCATCGTATAGAATCAGATAAATATGGAGGGGAAAGCGTTTCTTCGCCAGGTTCTAACTGTATCACTGTCATTGCAAGCCTTTTTGTAGTTATTGGGAATTGTTTGTTTTCATCATAATCATATATATGTGTCCCCCCAACTGTATTTTCAGGTGTTACTATAGCATCTGACATAGCTTGTTTAATCGCTTCATCTCCTTTTTTTACATTTCTTTCCAATTCACTCGGAGCAATTATAATTGGTTCTTTTATCGTTATAAATTCTGGCTCTATTCCTACTTCATACGATACATTTTCTACCATTTCTAATTGTGCGCTTATATCTTGTTCTTCTTGCGCTTGCTGTATTTCTGTAATGTGTTCTTTTTCTAGATCGACGGTTTTACAAGAAATACTAATTACTGCTAGTAAGATTATAATTTTTCTCATTTTACTTCCATTATTGGTTTTTTTATCTCGGTAACTGAATAATCTACTATATAGATCCCCAATGGATTTCTCTGCCTTTCTTTTTCGTCTCCAGGCTCTTGCTGTTGAATGGTAAATAATCCCCTGTATTTATTTAATGCTAATTGTGTTCCATTTATAGCTATAATTCTTTCATACCAATCTACTTGCCACGTTTTCTCTGTCGTTTTTAGAATCGTTTCTACTTCTATGAGTCTTTTTTCTCTTCCTACTTTGCTAAAAGGATCTTCTTTTTGTATCTCTTCATTTAATCGCACTTTTAATTCATTTGTTATCCATCCAAAAGCTCTTAATATATTTTTATACATAACTTCATTGTCCAAGTGTATTTCCCTGGTAAATGTTATAAAATCTGCTAAATGCGCTTGTACCATATATTCTTTGGGTTCAAAATTAGCATAAGTAATTTTGTCTACTTTCCCTATATATTTTGCCCTGCCATCTTCTTTAACTTCTATTACTAATGGTGCGGTTTTTGGCATATTCTTTGTTTGATACCACCCTACAATAGAAAATAATAAACCTATCCAACTAACAATAAATAAAACTCGTAACGTATTATTTTCTCTTATTAATTTTCTTTTTTCATCTACATGAGCCAATATAATATTATTAAAGGCCGTTTTTGCACTTCCTTCGGGATAATATGTTTGATCTTTTGTTCTTAGTCTTGCCATTACTTATTTCCTTCTAATGCGTTTTTATGTGCAATTTCTGGCAAAATAGACTGTTTATTAGATTCTTTTCCTGCTCCACCACCTACCATATCTGTTTCATTCTTTATATCTCCTAAAGCATTATTTCTGTCTACGGTTCCTTGCCCATATTCTGCTAATGATGCTAATCCATTTCTCATTGTCCCTCTTATACCATTATAATTTCCTGTACTTTGCCTTTGCTGAAAATTTTCTCTAGCTCCTTGCATACGAGTGCTACTTAATCCACTATTTATTTTTGCATTTCCGGCGGGTTTATCTTTTTCTCCACCTCCACCACCGCCTCCTCCACTTCCACCAAAAGGATTTCCCATTCTACCTAAACCTTCGGAAGTCGATACATGATCAGGGCCTAACATAGCTCCTGTATTTCTCATTATTGTTCCTCCTGCTTTAGCTCCTGCTTGTACTATATCTCCCGCTCCATGGGCAACACTCTTTGCTAAAGATAATCCGCCTTCGGCTAAACCAGCACTTAACCCACCTTTTTGTCCTGCTTTCACTCCATTGACAATACTTGATCCTAAACCTGTTGCTATTCCCACCCCTGCACCAGCGACAGTTTTTGCTACAGAGCCTAATGTTTGTGCTCCTGCATTTGATGATTTTACCGCTTGTGCAAATTCTCCATAGCTTAATCTTGGGGAACCACCACAGAGAAAATCTGATATCGTGGAGGCTGAATCACAGAGCATACGTAATAAATAAACCATAAAGGCTACGCCAATATAAAAAGCTATAGAATAAACTCCGTCTCCTTCTCCTAGTATAAACATCATTTTAAATATTTCTAAACATCCAAAAACAGCTATATATAAACATATTTGTATTACTAATAACTTAACGGTAATATTAAGAAAAGAACCTGCTAAACGCTCGAAAATATATTTTGTTCCGTCCCATAACATTGTGGGTATAAATAAAATGCCTAGTGATTGAAAAAACACATACTCTATTACAGCTGTTAAGTAATTGATTGTTACTTTTATCATGCTCCATACAAATAAAAATAAAACCACCAATGCTAGTAGCATATCAGGTATAGCTTTTATCCATTGTAAAGCCGAGTCTTTACCGGCTATTGCACTACTAAATATTACTTTTGCTCCAAACGTTACTAAATTCATAATCTTATTTATACTAATTAACCCTGTTTCTTTATGGGTTATTCTAACATTTATTCTTTTTCTCCAAATCGGGTTATTATTGGCATCCCCTCCTGTTATTTCTTGTGTTGTTACAAATACGCCTTCGGCATTTCTTCCTATCCAGGTGTAAAATTCATCTTTGGAATATACGCCATCTTCTGGATTATATTGTATCCCATTACGAAATACTGCTTGGTATGACCATTCAGTGATAAGTTTTTGAGTCGCTTGTAAAATTAAGGGAAACGCCCAGAATAAAACAAAAAACGTTACTACCGTTATAAATAATTTTGTTAGCTCTTTTACTAAATCAGTACTTCCTAATGCTAATTTTACCGAGGCCATTCCTAAGGCTAGGACAAAACAGAGAGAAGCTACTATTTTCCCTTGTGCAGTAAAAAAGTCTGAAATATTATAAATAAAAGTTAATACCTGATGAAATCCACCATCTAATAAATCCACTTATATCTCCTATTTATAATTTTCATCTTCTTTATCATTTATCATTACTCGCTCATAATTTTTTCCTACTTTTTGTCCATTTACCCCTTTATATTCATTCATTGCTGTTCTATCTAATTCATCTTTGTACGCTTGGTTTGCTATAATTTCTCCTATTTTCAGCAGATTATGATTTTGTGATTTTATATCGTGTGCCATTGTAGCCTGTATTGCATTTGATCTTTGTTGTTGTCCTACTATAGAGGCCATTTCTGGATCTGTTGCTACTATTGTGTCTAATCTTTCTCTATCCTGATTTATCATTTCTTCTTGATACGAAAAATAGCCTTTCACCTCACCTGCTTTTTGTGTTATTTGCTCCCCTATCAAATTATACCTCATATAGTGACCATAACTAATTCCATATTTTGAGTGAAAGGCCGCTTTTTCTTCTGTCGTTAATTCTCTTTCAAACGGATCATCCCACGAATCAGTTAAATAGCCACCTTCACCTAACGGCGGTTTACTATATACATCTGCTATCGAAAAATTATTTTTTCCCCATTTCATTGTTTTCGTTTTTAATATACTTTCTATATTTTCTTCATACGTCATAAGCCTATCTGAATACGTCATTAACGATCGCCAAGATCCTAACGGATCTCTTATATCTAATTCTCCCATTTCCAAATTCTGATAATTCTTTATTTGCTGTTGCAATTGTGCGTATGAATTTTGTATTTGATTGTACATTGCGTTTAATTGTTCATACATCGTATATCCATTTTCTATTGCTGTTAATACGTTTGTTATATCTATGACTGGATATTCTGCATAAACTCGATTAATAAAAATACACAGAATAATAGTAATCACCTTAATCTTCATAATCTATTCCTTCTAAATATTTTTTATAGTCTACTTGTTGTGCATCTAATATATTTGTCACTAATCCTTTCTTTGATTTGTGTTTTTTCTTCATTTCTAATAAATACTGACAATATTCGCCCCATTCTATAACTTCTCCATCGGGTAATCTTATTTTATCTTTTTGTTGCCTAAATAGTGCTAATTGTAAACTTCCTAATTCCAATTGAAATAATCTTGTTCCACTTACTGACTTATATAAATAATCTTGTTTTTTTATAGCTATTTGTAATAATTGTATCTCTTCTTCGGTTAATCCAAATTTTTTATATCCTTCTTTTAAATATAATGCTTGATCATCTGCTAAATATATTTTTGTAGGGCAGTTTTGTATTATTGTTGACGCTATGTTTGATTGTGCAACATCTACAACCTCTTGTGTCGCAAATACGCAAAATACATTTTTTTTGCGTAATGTTTTTAACCATTCTTTCATTTTGTTTTCAAATATTGGATGCTCTAAAAACACCCAGGCTTCATCTAATACCAATAACGTTAACTTTCCGGTAAATCTTTTTTGTAAAAATTTAAATATATATAATATTGCTGGAGCAATGACTTTTTCCTTTGACGCTGAATTAGTGCTTTCCATAAGTGTTTCTAATTCCATCATTATCCAAGGGCAATCACTTTCAAACGTATTATCTCCGTCAAATATTTTTCCATACGCTCCTTTTAATGTATATGGTTGTAATGCTTCATCTATTGTGTTGTTCCCTTTTTCATCCTGATATACGCAATTAAGTACAAAGTTGGTTAAGGTCCTCGATTGTACCGGATAAATTGGATCTGCCATTTGTGTTATTGTTTGTGTTATTGCTGTTGTCATTTTGGCAGTTACTTTTATTCCTTGCACATACAATAATGTTTCTATAAACTCTAACGCCCAAAGTCTATCTTCATTTGTTTCTAGATCTGCTAAGGGCTGAAAAGATATATTATCTACTGCTGGATTTATATATTCCCCACCTACAGCTAGTGTTAATGTTAATGCACTCATTCCTTTATCTATGATAAACACTTGCGCATCAGGATATTTTAAATAACTTACTTCTAAAGTTTGTAAAAGAGTCGATTTCCCTGCTCCAGTCGGCCCTAAAATAAGTGTATGTCCTACATCACCCTGGTTGAGATTTAAATAAAAAGGCGTTCCTGATTGTGTTGACGTTGTTACTAATGGTATGTCTATTCCACAAACTTGATCTGTAAATTTGTTTTGTAACATACCAGCCCATATAGCTGACAAGGGCAAAGCATGTGCAACATTTCCAGTTGATACTAATGGCCTTCTTATATTCCAATAAGGATCTCCCGCCGTCATTCCCATAAAAGCATTAAAAGCATTATGTGTTTCTTCTACACAACCAAAACCTACTCTATTTATAATGGTTTTTACTTTTTTGAATTTATCCATTGCTTTTTTATAATCTTTGTCATAAACCATTATCGAAGAATTATAATATCCAAATCCTACTATATCTGTTTCTAATGCTACTTGTGCTTGTTCTACTTCATCTTGTTTCGCTATCGATCCCCTATTTTCTCTTTGGCTTTCTATATTCATAGTTACTTCAGCCATGTACTGTTTGAATGATTTCCTACCGGCAAAATGTTTTTTTTGCCATTTTTCTAATTCATTCCTTCCCTCTTCTTTTCCTAACGGAAAATATCTTGTTACCCATCTTAATTCTACTTCTAATTTATTTAACTCATTGAGTATTAGCGGATATGTTGCCATAGGAAAATCATTAATAGCACCAATCGGGATATAGTATTCTCCGAGCTTGCAGGTCATTCCGATTTCTATCGGATCTGTTGAAACTGCTCTGTCTAAAAAATAAAAATGATCCGGTAATATAAAATGTTGTTTTTGCATCGAGCAAGTCGAATGCAAATAGAGAAATGTTTCGTACATAGTTAAAGGTCTTATTATAAATTTTGCTTGTAACATTCCTGTTGCACTATCTGTTACTTTTAAAAATTCTTGTATTATTTTTTCATGTTGTTCTTCTGTTTCTGTATCTTTTATAAATAAATTAAAAATTTTTTTTTGGATTTCTAAAACGGGTTTATATGTAAAGGTTATATAATAACTACTTTCAAAATGTTTGTCTCTGTTTTTAAATGTTGCCTCCCTTTCTTTATCTACCAAGAATCCTGTAAGGTTTTCAAATTCTCCTTGCGGATATTCTCGTGTCTCATATCTTTGCGCTTCTATTGATACCATCCATCCATCTTCTAATGATTTTAATACTGCATTAAAATATGCAAAGACAGTGTTTATAGCTTCATCTGAATATGATTCTAGATCTTGTCCTCTGAACCCAAATGTTTGCTGTATACATCCATCTTTTTGTATAACAATTCCTATATTTTTATATGCTTCTGTTTTATATGTTATTATAGAATGCCACGGCAAATAATTTATTAGAGAGATTTTTCCACTTATAGTATCTTTTACATTGAATACTTTGCGCTTTTTTATGTTACTCATTGTTCCCTATTTTTTGTAATAATATATTGGCTACTTCTTCCCAAAAAAAATTCACCGCTTCTTCTTTTGCTTTTTCTATTGTTGCTTCTGATTTTATTATCTTTTGTTTGTAGTAAATACTATGTCGGTTTCCCATCGTATACCCTTCTTCTGTCGTTACAATATGTATAGGAAAGGGCTTGTTTTTATAAAGTAACGTTATTTTACTTTCTGTTTTTTTCCAGGTTATATGTTTGTTATATTGTATTGCTTTATTTTCTTGCTCTTTCTTTAGTTGCATATTGATCTCCATCATTAGACTTGAAAACTTTTCTAATATTTGTTGATACCCTTTATTTATTTGCTTCTCTTGCATATGCTTTATCATATAGAAACTGGAGTCTTTTTCTGCTCCTTTTTGTTTCGCATCTTGCATTTCTAAATGGTGGGTTATTTTTCTTTGATTGAATAGCGTTATTTTGCTTAATAAATCGTTGAATTCTTGGTAATGCGTTGTCGCATAGTAATGTGAACATTTATATATCCGGTCTATTAAATTTGTCATTTCTGTTAGTCCTTATAAATAATGGGTATATATCGTATATCTTTACTTTGTATTACTTGCACACTTTTATACAAGGTTATTCCACTGAAATCTTTATGAATGTTTACATTCAACCCTGGATAATGCTTTTCCTTTATTGTTTTTATTTGTTGTGTAATCCACTCATATGCTTGTGGTTCGTTTTGGTTTTCTTTGTTAAATTGCTCTAGCAATTGCCTTCTTGATACAAATAGACCTTCTTGCCCGATATACCCATTATTCTTATATACAAACCAACTATATAAATCATTTCCTAACGGACTTTTTATATTTGCATATATATCATAATCTATGGGTACTGCATGGTTTTGAGCTACTTCTGTAAAATCTGTTGTAAATTCTATAATGATTCTTTCTTCATTCGTTTTTCTTTTTCTTACTGTTATTTTTATGTAATTTTGGATAAATAACATATTATTTACCCCTTCCACTTTTATCTTTTCTTTATTTTCTTTGTTTTCTTCTTTGTATTTTATCTCAATTGTTACTTTACACTTTGCAAACCTATCTAACTGCTCTTTTATTTCCTTTCCTCTTGAAGAAGGTAGTTTTATTTTTTTTAATACTTCCCTAATATTAGCATATTCTAATATTACTTTTTTTTCTTTCCGTACTACGGCCTCTGTAGTAAAAAGACACATTAACAAACGTGCATACCTCCCTCCAGGTATGCCGTTTTCTCCCATCATGGTGATACTTACTTTTACTTTGTCGCCATATTCTTTTTTATAAATGATTTGGTTTTTATTAGGACACTTTACCGGCAGATTTGTAAAGATAAATTGACTTGGTATATAACTTAATTGTTTTAACTCTTCCATTGCTCAATACTATTGGATTTACTTCCATTTGTCAAGCTCGGTTTTTTAATTGTCTGTTATTTCTAATATTGTCTCTAACTTTTTCTTTTCTGCTCTGGTGATATTTTTTCCCATTTCTTGTACTATCTTATTTATATCCTGTTGTGCTTTTTCACTTTCTTCTTCTGTTTGTATTACCGCTTTTATATACGTTGTGGACTGCGCTTTTTTAATTTCTAGTTGTGCATATAATTCCATCATCCCTTTTATCAACTGGTATTCTTCTGGTATTTTTATTATTCTTTGTAATTTTTCAAGAATCGCTTTTTTTTGTCCCTCTGTTTTTCTTTCTATTTCTTGAAAGAATACTTTATACTCTTGAGGCATAATTTCACTTGTACTCATTTTTCGTCTCCCTTATTTCTTTTGTTTTCTACTAATCCAGTTATTATATCAAGCTGGAAATCTCCTGTATATTCTTTGCCATCTTTTCCTGTATACCTTTTGTTGTTAATTTCTTTTCCTTCACATAAAATTTTTAGCTCTTCATTGGTGTAACTTGCTCCACTTCTCATTTTCCATAAATTCACATTACACTCTTTGTTACTACACTTCACGCTTAGCGGATAGTTTATCATATTACTCTGACATTTTGGACATTGCGCAAAAACTTCATTACTTATTCTCTCTATTTCAAAATTTATATTCATTCTATATTTTGTTTTATATTCTATCCCTGTTTTCGTTTTCGCTGTTTTTATTTCTGACTCTTCTCCTTTTATCATTCGTTTTATTTCTTCCAAGTTAAAATTAACTTCATCTTTGTTTTTCCATATACTCATACTACATTTTTGGTTTGTGCAATACAATCTTTTTGGTCTATCTACCATCCCGCTATTGCACTTTGGACATTGTAGTACGATTTCTTCTACGTTATCATATTTTATCTTTATTTCTTTTTCTTCTAATACTATTTTATATGTACATTTATCGCCATTTTTGTTGACTCCTTGCTTCCACTGTGTTTCACCTTTTTCTATAATTTCTTGTACTTCTTCTTTGGTTACTTCATTTCCTTTTATTTTTCCCAGTATTTGAAAGAAACATTTCTGTCCGGTTTTTTCGCCATTATAATTTTCACAATAATACCCATTTTTCCCTTCATACAATGATCCTTCACAGACCGGACATTGAGCTATTACTTCTTTTTCCATCATTAACTCCTTCGCTTGACTTATTATGGTAATTATTGACTTTTCTGTTTGATCTCTTATTTGTTTTGTATTTGTCTCTGCTATGTGTTCCCATTTTGTTGTAGTATCTATATCCGTTATTTGATCCAATTCTTTAATTTTCCTGATTACTTCTAATAAGTTTTCACCCTTTTCTGTTATTTCTATTTTCCCTTTTTCATCCGTTATGTATTTATATTTTCCTATTTTGTTTAAAATTTCTTGTCTTGTAGCTGGTGTTCCTATTCCTATAAGTTTTACGCTTTCTTCTTTATTTTTTGGATTTTTCATATACCCTAGTATTGTTGCGTAATTATATGCTTCTGGTTCTTTTGTATAGCTCGTTTCTATTGTTACTTTTTTTATATTCCTATCTTGTCCTTCGCTGATGTTTATTTTTTTTGTTCTTATATCTTCTTGTTCCGTTACTTTCTCTAGTTTTTTCCACCCTAATTCTTCTATTTCTTTTATCTTCGCTTTTACCGTTATTTTTCCTACTTTCCCATTTATTTCTTTTTCTCTTGTTTTGTAATTCTCGGTAAACTGCATGATAAATCTTTCCAATATCATTTTATATATTTTATACTGTTTTGTGTCATCTTCTTTTTTTTCTGCTAAAGGTATTATCGCATGATGATCTTCTAATTCTTTATTATTGAAGAGCCTTTTGTTTTCTGTTGTTAGGTTTTTTTCTGTTGTGATTCTTGCATATACTCCATTTTTACTTACAAAATACCGAAACTTTTCTTTTATTAACTTTTCGTCGTTTTCTCCCATAACTCTACTCGGTGTTCTTGGATACGATATTACTTTTTCTACTTCATACAAATATTGTAATATCTCTGTTACTTCTTTTGGTTTTATTTTGTATGCCTTGTATGCTTCTTGCTGTATTGCCGTTATGTCATATAAATGAGGCGGTTTCTCTTCTTTTTCTTTTTCTTCTACTTTTACTATTTTTATTGTCTTTTCTTTTTCTAACTCTTTTTTTATGGTAGACAAATATATTCCCTCTGGTTCTATATATTTGTCTCCACCTTCGGGTAACACTTTGTATTCTATTTCATCTTCATCTTTTATTTTTACTTCTATGTATTTTTCTTTTTGGAATGTTTCTCTTTCCTTTTTCCTTTTTTCTATTTCTTTTAATACCGGTGTTTGTACTCTTCCTAACGGATATAACTCTTTTTTTATTATGCTAATTGCTCTGGTCCCGTTTATTCCCATTATCCAATCTGCTTCTTTCCAGGCTATCCCTTTTTCCCATATTTGATTATATTCGCTGATTTTTTTTCGTTCTTCTATTGCTTTCTCGACGACTTCTTTTGTTAATGCTTGTGATTCCCAAATTCTTGTTGTTTTTTCATAGTTTTCTGCATTTGCTTTTTTTAGGACGAGTCTTGCTATCACTTCCCCTTCTTGCCCTGCGTCTGTTGCTACTACAATTTCTTTCCCTTCTCTTGTCGCACTTTTTATTCTTTCTTCTACAACTTTATATGTTTCTTTTTTTTCTTTACTCACTTTATATTTTATTTCTGGAGGTATGATCGGTAGGTTTTCTTTTGTCCATTTTTCATATTTTGTATCATATTCTTTGGGTTCTAACGCTTCTACAAGGTGTCCGACACAATTCACTATTTCTATATTTCTTTTTTCGTCTGTATACACTTTATTTTTTTTTATTGTTATTGCAAGGGCTTCTGCATACGCTTTTGCTACAGATGGTTTTTCCGTGATTATGAGCATATCTTTCATAAGTTCTTATTGTACTGTTATTGTTTCCGATTGTCTAGTAAAAAAGATATATGCACAGCATCCTTGCAGGATGCACAGGCTATCCGCTTGTATATCGGCTTTGCCGATGATACCGCTTCTATCCTTTGTAATAAGTCTTTTATTATACTGCTACTCGAAGCGGTTATCTCCCGCTTCGATGAATTTACTCACAATATTCCTGTTAATAACTCTGTTTATTAACAACAGTTCATATATTTAAGAAGCAGGTTTTATTTCTTTATAAGATAAAGACTTTTGAAAAGTGTAAACAACAGTTCATATATTGTAAACAACAGTTCGTATATTATAAACAACAAATTATATATATCTTCTTATATATACATATAATTCTTCCATGTAATTATTACATATATAAAGACATATAGTAGAACCATACTTTTTGTGGAAAACTTTTTACAGTTATTTATTATCCATGCTTACTTTTTATAATGATACATTAAAACGGACTCTATAATACTTTATACATTCTTTTACCTGGTTGCTGTTGGTAAGATCCCCTTCCACTCGGAAGGGGAAGATGGTTATGGAATGGGTTATATGGTCGGTTTCGATAACTATACGCCTTCCCTTCTTTTTCTTGTTACTTTGTAAAACTATTAGAAGAAGATTGTTTTTATGCTTGCAGTATTTACTACTATATGGTAGTATTATGGATAGATAGAGGACGTTGCCGATCCGCTATCAAAAACCAAAGGCACAGGAGAATCACAATGCAGACCGCTGAACAAATTACAGAAGAATCAATGTTTCAGGCCGGAAGAGAACACGCTCTTACAAATAAAACGCTGACCCCTTACGATTGCAGAGAAATAACCGATCTCTTGTTTACAGAAAAAAACAAATTACCAACCGTGATGGAACGAATAAAGTATTTTAATAAAATGAGAGGTGCTTTTAACGCTGGCTGGAATCAAGCTTATTTTGAAATGGTATCAAAAGAAGGAGCGGAAAAATGAGAGCAATCACCGCAGATATTTACACAAATAAACAATATAGCACCTGTTCAAACAATGGTGTTTCTTCACAATTTACAGAAATACTAATACCACATCCCAGAGGGAATTTAGAAATGACCGGAGAGGAACCGAACGCTTGCAAAATCGTGAAAAGATATCTTTTTGGAAAGGTTGTCTACCATGTTGCCCCATATAAGTCTGATGATAGCCAGTGGTATATGTTCGGAGGAGCGTATGTATCCGGAGATAGTCGTTTTACTGAATTAGTAGGTCAGCAATATGGAGCGATCGCACTTCACGACAGAATAGAAGCCTGGGTGGAATAAAGAAAGAGTGAGTTTTTATGCTTGCAATTATTACTACATTATGGTAGTATAGTAGATAGATAGAGGACGTTGCCGATCCGCTATCAAAATACCAAAGGCAAAGGAGATACTATGCAATCAATTAACGACTATTTGAACGAAGGCAAGAGCGTAACTAACGTTTTTTATGCACTTGATTCACTTAATCACAGAGAAGTTTTGGCCAGATGGAAACGACAAGAGCTTGCTACTATGGATACGGTCGAAGCAATTATGGCAATCGAGGATATTTTTCGTAAACTCTACGTTACTTTTATTAACTCTGTAGAAGTAAACGGAGAAATCGTTAGAGAAACGATTTTTTATTCAGATGGTTCTACTATGAAGGTAGAGCGAGAGTTAACAAAAGAAGAATACAAGAGATAGCTTCTATACGATAGTATTAAAGATAGATAGCGGATGTTGCCGATCCGCTATCAAAAAACCAAAGGCAAAGGAGAGAAGAGAATGAAAGAACTACATAATATACTGCCCGAAGCAATGGTAAAAGATTATCAAGAAAGAGCGGCGGCGGAACTCATGTGTCCTGGAACCTATATTAAAATTGAAAGAGAATTCCCTGTTATTTCTTTATGCCTGAGCGATGGATCAAATTACTATTTTGCTGATACCGAAGCAGAAGATCTTTTGAGCGAAGTACCAGAAAATATTTCTCCAGAAGATTATATTTTAGCAATAGCACAGAGTTGGTAAGAAATTATGCTTGCAATATTTACCGCTATATGGTAGTATTAAAGACAGATAGAGGATGTTGCCGATCCGCTATCAAAAAACCAAAGGCAAAGGAGATTTTTTTATGAACTTACTTAATTCAGTTTTGGTAGAAGGTTGTGTAACTGCTAAACCGAAAGCAAGCTTTACACTCGATCAAACAGCTTTATGTACTTTTACGATCGCTTATGAAAGGGTATATAAAACAGCCGATGGAAAAAGAACAGATACTTATTTTTTCGATATTGAAGTTGTTAATATACTAGCAGATGCTTGTAAAACCCTGGAAAAAGGTATGTTTGTTAGGGTTGTAGGCAGATTAAAACAAGACAGTTGGACGGATGCAGAAGGAAAAAGCCAAGCACAAATTATAATTGTAGGGGAGCATATAGAAAAAAAAGCACTTTGTAAAACCAATGCAGAGAATATAACAGTATAATTGGATACGCCCGCCGGAGCGTTATCCGGCAAAGGGGAAAGAATATGAGTATATTGGTTATATTTGACGACGACGAAATCCGGCAATATAATGGAGAAACAAGAGCTGTTTGTATCAGACAGGCAAAAAAAAGATGCGAAAAACTTGATGTCGATATTTGTACAGTAATTGACTGCGAAAGTAGTAAGGATTATTAAAATTCATACAAGCCGGAGCGTTATCCGGCAAAGGAAGGAATGAATGAAATACGGTCTTTTGTACTCGAACGGAAACTACAGTGCGATCAGGTTTGATAATGGTATGGAAAATACGATATCCGCAATCGTGCTTGTAGCAAGCTCAAAAAAGACACTTATTAACAAGATTAAAAGCGAAGGATATGTAGGATATCTCAATGATGGTTTAATTCATGGGCTTAACGACGGGGAACACTGCGAAAAATATTCGCTCGGAGTCTAACCGGCTTACGCCCTTTTGACTACAGTTTATATATCTCGCCCGCCGGAGCGTCATCCGGCAAAGAAGAAGGAAGCGATGAATAAGGCAACTAAAATAGCATTGGAGTTTGCTCGAAAGTGTTTGTTATTGCACCGGCTCTTGCCGGTAGAAGATTATATAGCTTTACGTTTTTGGGGAGAGTATTGTCATAATCTATGTTGGTTAATTGAAGATGTGGAAAATCTTCAGCATTATGCATTGGATTGTTATATAAATACTGTTCCAAAAGGAGCAATCAATATTCGTATATGTAGAGCAATATCCTCAAAAGACATAGAAAATGCATATTTAGGAATCAGTAAGGCTATAGAAAATGTATTCGGAAAAGAAAATGGGCATATGATATATCTTAAAGATATAAAGAAGCTGTTATCAGAATTACAGGAGAAGGACAAGGAAAAAGCTCATATATTATTGTAATGCACATTACAATGTAGTACTAAGGTTTCTATACAACAAGAAAAAAAGAATATTATGCTTGCTTTACTTGATACATTGTAAAACTATTAGAAGAAGATTGTTTTTATGCTTGCAGTATTTACTACTATATGGTAGTATTATGGATAGATAGAGGACGTTGCCGATCCGCTATCAAAAAACCAAAGGCAAAGGAGATTTTTTATGTTATATAAAACAAAAGAACAAAAAAGAGAAGCGTTAATTGCTCGACTCGATAAACTCACTAAACAAGTTTTTATAGAAAAAAATATTGTTGCTGTTGATGGAGCTTATAAACTTTTTGAAGCGCATAAATCCCATAGGGTAGAACATTTTTTTATTGCTACCCTTAATTCCCATCATGACGTTATTGATATTCATTGTCTGTCAAAAGGTACTGTTAATCGTACCTTGATAAATCCCAGAGATATTTTCAAACAAGCTCTTTTAGACGATGCTACAGCAATTATTTTATGCCATAATCACCCATCAGGATCTATTGAACCTTCGGACGAGGATAAAGCATTAACACGAAGAATAAGTCAAGGCGCAGAAATTTTAGGATTAACTATCCTGGACCATATAATTATAGGAAAATCAAACCCTAGTTATTTTTCTTTTGTACAACAAGGCTTGGCATTATAAAAGATGGGAGAGCTTTTAAAGAATCGAGAAGTATCCGGAAATTTTACAAAAGGAGGTTTTTTATGACAGGGCTTTTTATTGGGTTAATTGGTGTTTGTATTTACTTGTTTGTTTAAGTGGTTTTGAATTGACATATACACATGATGGAGGCTTTTTAAATAGCCGGAGGATTGTGTATATGTCTCTTACTTTTTTAATGTTAAAGTTTAGAATCTAAACTTTTTTTAGGAAGGATGGAGGTGTGTATGTTTTATGCGATGTTTGATGAAACTGTTTCATACGAAAGACCTGGAAATGGATTTGCTAATACAAAAAGGTATATAGCTTTTTCATCGGTTAATAAACTTAATAGTTTTTTAGAGGAAAGAAAAATTTTTGATTTTACTGCTTGTCGTGTTAGTAGAAAAGAAGCCTTAAAAAATTTAGAGCCTTATCGAGACAGTCGAGATAAAGGGCTATTGTTAGATGATCCTACCGGAGATACTTGGGTTATTCTTAAAATTTCTTAATTATGGTGTATATGGACAGGGCTTTTATTTAATGTTAGATGGATTCTTTAGCAGGATAACAAGTTATCCTGGCACGAACTAAACCGGAGGTAACGGAAATGTTGATAGCACAAGTAAAAGAGTTTGAGGAAGGGCGCTCTATTTGGATTGAATATGAGAGAGTCAACGGATATGCGTTTCGCCCTAATAAAGAAGGGTTGCGCAAATTGTCAAGATTACTTGATTTGAAAGTGGGCTACATTGAAAAACGTATTTATCAATTTTTAGAGAATGGCATCTAACAACTGCTTCAACCTGACGGCGATCTTAATTTATGTTGAGTGATAAAAGTAAAATAGTGAAAGCCTTATTTTACTTTGCGCCGCAGGTTAAACAAATGCTAGATGGATTGTCTACCAAATTGGAGGGAGGATTTTATGGAATATTTAACGGAAAGATCGGAGGGTATATCATGCACAGTAAAAAACTGCCCTTGGTATAATCCTAAGTATGAGCAGAATTGTCAAGCAGAGTTTAACGGTGAGCCGTATGTGGAGAGTTGCGTTGACTACGCTCCCGCCAATATCCAACAACTGCTTCAACCTGACGCAGTAGCGCAGGTTAAGTAAATGTTGTACAGACTTATACACATGACGGAGGCTTTTTAAATAGCCGGAGGATTGTGTATAAGTCTATTTCTTTTTTAATGCTAAAGTTTAGAATCTAAACTTATTACGCACTTTTATGTGTTGGGTGATTTTTTATAGTTAATAAAGGAGTTTTAATTGTCTGTTTTTAGAGTTTATGGGAACTTTGGGGAGATGTACTATTTTACTATAGAGGCATTATCTTATGCAGATGTATATAATACCATTAAATTTTTAGAGTTACCTAATTATGGTTATATACCATTATGCAAAATAGATTTTGTTCTTAAACAAGTAACTTAAGTATAAAGGGGAGTATTAAATGAAAATATCGGATTTTGTATACACCGTTAAAAAAGATAATGCAGAAACTTTTTTTTGTGAAAAAATAGAGTTTAAAACTTGGCTAATCTATGCACACAAAGTTTTATTTGGTTCTGATAATTATGATTTGAAATTATTAGATACTTATAAAGAGAAAATAAATGAAAAAGTAATAGAAGGGTATTATGAATCATTGAATGAAGCATTATCTGGTCAAAAAAACATAGCTTATTATGTGCCAGAAAGAGTATTTAATCCTCTTACTAAGTACAGGGAAAAAATTATAATCCCGAAATCTCTTTTACTTTCACAATTTGATGAGTTTTATGAAAAAGAAAAAAATGCAATAATTGAACGTATTAAACACGAAGAAAAGAAATTTACAGATAAAAAAAACAGGCAAATAGAAACTCTGAAAAAAGAAAGAAGAGAAATAGACAGACACTTTTTATATTTAAATTCAGACAATGAAATTTTAGCAAAATGGGAAGAACTTGGCAAACCTATGCCAGCACCGAGCAAAATCGTTTCAATAAAGAAAAGATATAAATGTACCTGGAACGAGTTGCTACTCAATAACAAAACACACGAAGAAAATAGTTTAATAGAATAGGTGTAATTACCGGCGAAATTAAGCAAATTAAGGAGAAGCGTATGAAAAGAATTTCAGGGCAAAGGAAGGAGGAAAAATCAAACGTGATCTTATATAGCAAAGAAGAAGCTACTAAACTATTTAAACAAGAGAAAGTTTTTTATTTATTGCATGAAGCTCCAATTGTAGATTTTTATGGAAGAGAAGATGGGTCTGTTTTAGGCGTATCTTCTCTAGGGTTTAATTTTCAAGGTACGTTATCTGTACTACGGGCAATTTTTGAAAAACAAGCGGGAAAGTGGGAGTTTGTTACTTTTGAATTTTTTAAAGGTAAACATGATGAATGAGTTGAAAAAAGCCCTTTCTATTCCTGGTCTTATTATGATTAAAAAAAAATTATTTCACAATCAAACCTCAACAATGCTTATTCATGGATTTCTGAACTTAATCAAAAAATGATATTTAACACAGAAACTAACCTTTTCAAAAGGTTGTAAGGTAAAGATAGGTATAGTTGTAATTACCGGCAAGATAAAGGGTTTAAATATTTTGTTTTAATTCTATATGGTATATAGAGTTTATATTAAATATTGCCCTCTTGTTATTTATAAATATATACTTATATCGTTGTGGTATATATATTTATGGTATAAATATTTTACCTCTTAATAGGCGTAATGATTAAGGTGAGCAAAAGTTTAGAATCTAAACTTTTGCTCACCTTAAAAAAGGTATTTTTGTGTTATTATTTAAATCTTATTAATTGGAGGTGTTTGCATGAAACAATTTAAATATGTTGCTTTAAACGGTGAAGAAGATCCACTTAGACCAATTTATAGACGATCTTATTCGAATCTTCAATTTTCACGGATATCTTATTTGCATACCAAGTCTAAGTTTAAATCTTCTGGAAAAGCTTTTTTTAGTTACTCTTCCTCTAGTAAACAAAGATGTTTTACAAAATTTTCTGTACGTTATGGAAAAGCTAGTTTAATAAAACATTTGGAATATATTAAAAAAAATGAGAAAGGTGTTAATAATGATGAACCTGTTATAGAGGGTAATTTTTATACTGACATTTCATTAGCTAATGATAAACAATTTAGACTAATTTTATCGCCTGAACACCAGGGTGTTGATGTATCTTTGTTATCCAAAAAATTAATTCAAAAGATAGAATTATCTACAGGTTTTGAGCTTTTATATTGTTTTGCAGTACACAATGATACCGAACATACACATTCACATATTCTTATAAATGGGATAGAAAAAAATGGAAAATCCGTAGTTTTTAGTAAAAACCATTTATCACATCTTTTTCGAGAGTTCGCCCAGGATATTTGTACAAATATGGTAGGGTATAGAACACAAGAAGAAGTATCAAAATCTTTTTACAATCAAATTATTGCTAACCGTTTTACTCCATTAGATAAAACACTTAATTCTATTATCCCTAAACATTCCGGATCTGTATCCAAAGATTTTTTATGCAGTGTTCCTAATTCTTCTATTTTATTTAATCGTATAAGCTTTTTATCAGAGCTACATTTATGCAGGTATGATAATACCTCTAAAAAATATTCTTTTCATTCTGACTGTTTTGAGTATTTAAAATATATGTCGAAGTATCCTTCTTTACTTAACGCCAGGGATGATTTTAATGTTGCTGATATTACTAATATTAAAGTTCATATTCCGGCTAGAGATGGTCCTGTAAGCGGAAAGGTTTTAAATCGTTATTTTATGCAAATAAACGCTGATAGCCATTCTCTTTTACTCAAGGATTCTTCGGGTTCTTTGATTTTTGTTCCTTTGAAATTTCCGCCTTCAACCATTACAAATGGTGATTCTATTAAAATTTCTTACGATCTACAGCACGGTATTTCTGAAAAAGGAAAAACATCTATAGTTAAGCTATAACGCTTGTGGTTCTTTTTTTGAAGCCTTACTCTAAAGTTTAGATTCTAAACTTTAGAGTAAGGCTTCACTATTTATAGTTCTTCTTTATACTTGACTATTGGAATAAGACCGTTTAAAGTTCTTTATTGTTTTATTATTTTTAATAAGGATACTTTTATGAGTAAACCAATTTTTCGCTCTAAACCTAAACTACAAACTGGATTAGCATTTTCAATATCACATAAGCTTATTCCTTTATTCCTTTGTATTGGTTCTATTTGGTATTCAACTCAAAAAGTTTGTTTTCTTTTATCTTATGATCCTTCTTTAGTAGGGAATCCTTGGTTTATTTTTTACGGTTATCCTTTGTATTATCCTTTTTTACTTCCACTTCTTATTATTAAATTTGTTGGTTCTTCTAATGGTTTTATCGGTAATGCTTTATCTATAGCAAGTACTTATATGTTTGGAGGTATTTTTCTTTCTGTCTTTATTTATTTTGTTTTATCCTTTATTCGTTCTATTGATAAGTCTGATTCTCCTTTATATGGTACTGCTCGATGGGGTACAAAAAAGGATTTAAAAAAGAACGGATTATTAGAACCTAATGGAGTAGTTTTAGGACAACTATATAACGCTAAAATTAATACTACTATTGTTGATGGAGCTGTTAAATTTAAATTAAAAAAACAATCAAAATATATAAGACATTCAGGAAAATCATCTACAATTATGTTTGCCCCAACCAGGAGCGGTAAAGGTATTTCTAGTGTTTTGACTACCTGTATGGATTTTGGGAATAGCATGTTTATATTAGACCCTAAAGGAGAATGTTGGAACATTACTGCTGGATGGAGATCAACGTTTTCTTATGTATGGAGATTTTCACCTGTTTCCGAAAATGGTAATACTTTACGGTTTAATATATTAGATGAAATTGATGAAAAGTTTTATTTTAGAGATGCAAGTACAATAGCTCAAATTTTAACTGCTCCTGCTGATGGACAGCAAAAAGGAGATCCTCACTGGACAGATACAGCTAACGAATTAATAATAGGCGTAATTTTGCATGTTAAATGTTCTGATTTTTCTGAAAAAAATTTATACGGTGTTCTAAAATTTATGTCGTCTGTTTCTGATGAAGATAAAGGAGGAACAGCCTTTTTAAATTCAATGCTTACTTCTGAACATTGCAATGAACAAGTTCATAATACAATAGTTGATATTGCTGGCAGAATGATTAAAAAACCCGAAGAGGAAAGAGGTTCTGTTATATCATCTGCTGTAACTGCTTTACGACTTTTTCAAGATCCTTTGGTTCAATATGCTACAAGCTGTTCAGATTTTTGTTTAAGGGATTTTGAAGAAACTGACAAACCTATTAGCTTATATTTTACTGTTCCTTTTTCAGATTTAGATAGACTTGCCCCGCTTATTAGACTTTTAATTACTTTTATTTTACGTAAATTTTCTCAAGGTGAAACACAATTTGGGGAAATTAAATTAGCATATCCAATACTTTTTTTATTAGACGAATTTCCAACATTAGGAGCTTTTCCGGTATTGGAAACTATGATGGGTATTTTGAGCGGATATGGCATAACATTTTATTTAATCTGCCAATCATTAACGCAAATCATAAAATTATATGGTGAAAATAATCCTATTTTAGATCACTGTCGTGTAATGATTACATATGCTATGAGTGATTACAAAAGCGCAAAACTCTTTTCCGATATGATTGGTATAGAATCTGTTAAACATAGTTCTGATTCTTCATCAGGTTCTAAGTTTGATTGGGGAATGACCAATGTTAGTGTGAACACACAAACAATACAAAGAAATTTAATTAATCCGGATGAAATACAACATTTACCAGCTGATACTATGCTTATTTTTTCACAAGGTATGAATACATACATAGCGAAAAAAAATGTATATTATGCTGATCCTTTTTATATAAATAGAGTGAATAAGTATAAAAAATATGAGCCACAAACCGTAGAAGAATTAAGATTAGAAGCAGAACAATCATGTCGAATAAGGCCAGAGGATAGTCATTGGTATGATGTTAATCCAAACACTTATTATTCTTCATATGATTCTCTTACTACAATGCCTGTACAAATCGGATTTATTTCTACTGCTGAACCTAAAGAAACCACAGAAAATTTAGAAGGAATTTTACTTAAATGAAAAAAACTGCTTTTGTTGCTACTTGTATTTCACAAGATATAGTAGATAAAATAGATTTTTTAGCAAAACAAGAAAGACTTAGTAGGTCCGGATGGATTAAGAAATGTATTTTAAATAGTATAGATAATTTTGATAACGACCTTCTATTATCTTCGATGAAAACATTAATGAACAAAGTTGATACTTATGAAAAATTAAATAAAGAAAGAATTATGCTTTTTGCAAATTTATTTACCTATTTTTTAGGCAATTGGTTTTCTACCCACCCTATACCCAAAACAACAGATGAAGCTAGAAAAGGTTTATCGTATAGAGATCAATTTTTAAAACAATTTGTAAAAACCTTAAATGAAACAGATATATTTGAATCTATTGTAGCGAATATTAGTGAAGGTCTTTATGATTGATAATGAAGAAATTGTTAGACAAAGAGAATTATCATATATTTTACAAAGCATTAGAGAAATAAAAGAATTTTTAGATGATGATAATGTTAATGATATTTGGTGTGATGGAAGAGGTATTATTTCTATAAAAAAATTTGGTGATACAAGAAAAGACACAGAAAAAATAATATCTATTAATACAGCAAGAAGTATTATTGTGCAGATTGCAAAGTTTACAGAAGTACCTATTGATTATTTTAAATTTCCCTCTTTTGAAGGAACAATACCTTTATATAACGCACGAATTACCGGTTTATTACCACCTCTTACTGCTACACCTGAATTTACTATTAGAAAACCACCTAAAATCATTTATCCCTTAGAAGATTATGTTGAAAAAGAAAGATTATCTAAAGAGCATTTTGATATTATATGTGATGCTATAAAAGAGGATAAATCAATTTTAATTTCTGGTGCAACTAATTCAGGTAAAACAACTTTTATTAATGCTATGCTTTTAAAACTACATGAATATTTTCCGCAAAGAACATTGTTTATTGTAGAAGATAATGCGGAAATACAAAGCCACTCTAATTATACTACTTATGTAAAAGTAAAAAGAGGTACACAGCAACCGGTTTTAGCTCTTGAAACTGCTTTACGCTGGAGTGTAAATCATATAATTTTCGGAGAAGTTAGAGACGGAGCTGTTTTAAATGTTTTATTGGAAGCCTGGAAAACCGGACATAGTGGATTCTGTACTATTCATGCTGAATCTTGTCAAATTACATTATTACGATTAAGAGGCTTGTTAGGACAGATTTTTCAAGGTGAATTACCTGAATATACAAAAATTATTAAATTAATTGTTCATCTTCGATCTGATAAAGAAAAAGGTGTTATTGTTGATGAAATTTTAGATCCGAATAACGTTAATGAAAATTATATAGAAGCTATGTATAAAAAAGATATATTGGGGGAATAGCAGATTATTTAATCTGTTTAAATAATTTTTGAAGGAGATATGTATGTTGACAAAGAACGAAGGAAAAAAGATTTTTCTTGTGTGTCTGTTTCTTGTCGTAGGTATGTGTATGTATGCACAATCGAGCGGAGGACTTAGTATTCCTTCGCTTAAAAATGGGCTTAGTATCATTTTGGGTTTTTTTTCTTCAGGTTATATGAGAGCTATTCTTTCTATTGCTTTGGGAGGACTTGCTATAGGTCTTATTAGCAATAGAGGTGAACCAGGAGTCATGAAAAAATTTGTACCTTGGATCGCCGCTTGTGTTATTTTATTGTCTTTATCAGCTATTACAGGTGTTCTTTTTAATGGTGTAAATGAAATAACAACTCAACAAACTTGGAATTAAAATGCAAGGGGATTATTCTTTACCTGTTTATCGAGCTATTATGAAAAGGGATTTATATCTCGGAATCCCTTTAATTCCCCTTGTTTTACTCGGTTTTATCACTATCGTAATGGTATTTAATTTAAAGCAACTTGGCTTTTTATTTATTACTGTTATTTTATGGGTAATTCTTCGATTAATTACAGATCGGGATGAATATCTCATGGAAATAGTATTATTTTCTTTATTTCATCCTGACCGCCTTTCAGCTATTTGACATTTGACATACACCCTGCCTTTTATGATATAATGCAAAAAGGCTGGGTGTATCTTTGTGTAATATTATTAATACTGAAACCAAAGCTATTTTTATTTTAAATCTAATAATTTCTGAACGTAAATTAAGACCTTTGTGTAAAAGTATGGGACTTAGTTCTAAATATATATATAGTATTGCCAAAGGTGCTAAGGCTAGTGATAAAATTAAAGAAGCTTTAAAACCTATTATTCAACTCGAATACTGGAATGAAATTGCAGATGATGATTTTAAGGCAATTTATTTAAATTAAACACTTGACAAATGGAAGTATTTCCAATATCTTATATATAAAGGTAGGGAAATATGAAATATAGAGTTATTACAACGTATAATGAAAAAGGTGGAGTAGGGAAAAGTGCTAGTACAGCACATTTAGCATTTTCTTTAGCCCATTTTGGAAAAGTTTTAGTAATTGATGGAGATCCGCAAGGTGATGTTTCCAAACATTTTATTGATCCGATTTTAATACAAAATCATCAAAAAACATTTGGCTCTCTATTACTTGATTTTTCTACTTTTCCTGAAACGGTTTTATGTGTAAGACCTGAAACAGATTCTTTCAAAGGTTTGTATCTTTTAGGTACTTATGCTGATGATAGAAGCCTTAATCAATTTATTCAAACTGAAATTAATAACAAACCTAGAAAAATTAAAAGTGTTATTAAAGAAGCCTTAATATCTGGTTTTGATTATGTTCTTATAGATTTGCCTTCTTTATGGGATCATTATCATCAGTTAGTTTTGGAATGTTGTAATTTTATAATTCCCACCATACACTGTGAAACTTTGGCTATCGGACATATGTTAAACCTTATCGATAAATTAAAAATACATAGAGAAAATTATGAAGCTACTTATGACCTTAAACTTATTATTGCTAATGCTTTTGATAAAGATTCTGCTCAACAAAGAGAATATCTTAAAGCTCTTAATGATATAGATTTTTTGAAAACATTAGTATGCCCTATATCCTATGAAGTTGCAAAAGCACCAATTAATCATCAGGTAGTACAAGAATTTAAAAAATCTCATAGTGTTGTTACTTTTTATAATGATCTTGCTCTTGAAATTCACAATTTAAACGCAGAAGGAGATAAATAATGGCAAAATTATCGGAAAAAATAGCTTTAGATATGGGGATCAAGAATAAATCGTCTTTACCTTCCTCTAATTCTTTTGATTCAGCTCGTGAATTTAAAGAAACTCTCGAATATATATCATTAAAACTGATTGTAGAAAAATCAAATATTCGTGAAAATTTTAATGAAGAAGATTTAATTGAATTATCACAGTCTTTATTAGAGGTAGGCCAATTAGAGCCATGTGTCGTTTCACCTACAGAAGATGGATTTTATGAATTACAACTAGGACATAGGCGTTTCCGTTCAGCACAAATAGCACAATTACCTGTATTGCAATGTATAGTAAGAAAACCATTTAATGATGAAGAAGAACGCTTAATAAAACAGATGATCGAAAATGAACAAAGACAAAATCTATCTCCTTCGGAAAAAGAAGCAGGTATTATGGCTTTAAAAAGGTTAGGATTATCATCGACTGATATAGCAAAAAAATTGGGTAAAACAAAAGGGTGGGTATCTCAAATTGAAAAAGCTTATGAATTTAGAAATAGCCCTACTGGACAAAAGTTATCTAAAGAAGAAATTGAACTTTCTTCCTATGATGCTTATAATCTTAACAAACTTAAAGAAGATGAAATTGATGAAATTATTGATGAATTAACGGATGAAACCAAAAGCAATGAACAGAAAAAAAACGGTATACGTTCAAAAATAAGAGAAAAAAAAGGTAAAAATAAAAATAAAAGCGAGGAAATAAATACCGAGGAAATAAATACCGAGAAAATTAGCAATGAAGAAACGTTTAATATTGATATTATTGAAGGGGAAGATTTGGTTAATGAAACAGCAGAGGAAAAGAAAGCTGGAATAGATATAGAATATATTAATAATTATCTTATTTCAAACAAAGGAATAATTGAAAATAGGTTTATTAATGAAGTTAAAAAGGCGTTAACTTTATTAAATGAAATAATTGGAGAGGAATAAAATATGTCGAACCCTTTATTGCAAATAAATGAAAAAAAATTAATTGCATTTACCGATGCACTTAATAACCTGGAAATTGCTATTTCAGAAATAAAAAAAACTTTAGCAATCTTAGATATTACAAAGAAAGATTACTATGAAATAGAACCAGATAAACTGATTACATAAGGAAAATATTATGGAAGATTTATTACAAACCCTTGATGAGACACAATATTATACTGTTGAAAAACTTGCAAATATTAAAGAATTGGGTTTTAAACGATCTCGAATTAGTCAATTACTTAAAGAAGCTAATGTTAAGAAAATAGGCAATAAATATTATGTTACTAAAGAGCAATTTATTGAAATAGTAAGTAATAATAATAATTGTATTAAACCTTATATGCTACGAAATTTATCTCTGGAGGAAATTTTATGAAATCTAGAATACCTCAATTTAATAAAGCTGTAACCAAAACAAAAAATGGTCAATTATATAATGGTGAACATCTTTTTAATTATTATGATAAAACCTCTAACGATTATGAGCAATATGTTATTACTTTTGAAAAAGGGTATATACATAATAATAGTGGTCCCGCAGTACGCTTTACTGATGGATGGGAAGAATATTGGGAAGAAGGTGTTTTTAAATCCGCTTTAAGTTCGTTTGGTGTAAATACCTGATTTTTTCTTCTGCATTAAGATAGTATTTATTTAAAACCAATGAATACAATTCATTGTATTGTACTATACAGCCATATTTAATAATGTTTCGTTGTTCTTTTTTTATAGTTTGCATATACATTTTTTCTGCTTCTAAGGATATTATTTTTCCATCTGTTTGATAAACTTTTATGAAAAAAGTATCATTAAGAAGATCCAGGTTATGCCCATCAGTGTCAATAATAAATGACATACCATTTATAGATAGATCACTAATATAACCTGTAAAATATTGTTTTTTTGTTATAATATGTATCTTATATTGAATATTTAATAACTCGAAAATACGATTGTTGCATATTATTCTTTCTTCTTTTCTTTTTTGAGCTATTTTGTATTCACTCACCAAAGATTTTATTATGTAATAATATTCTAAACTTATATCAGTTGCTATATATGCTATATCTACATTTATAAATTGCTTGTTAACTTCATTAATTTCAAATAGACTTTTGACTTTTTTTGATTCTTCTTTTAATGTAACTATCAAATTTAATAAATCGTCTATTTCTGTTTCTGTAATATTTACTATATTTACATTTATTGTACTTATTCCAATCGCTTTTATATCTATAATAAAACTCAAGCTGTTTCTTTCTATGCTGAATTTCATACTATTTAATTTTTCTTTTATATATTGATTGTAGGGTATTACCATTATTCTATATTACTGCCTTTTGTAAAAAATTGTATATATCTTTATATTTTAACCTTTGATTCTCTAAATACAACAAATATTTTATATAATCTATTTCTTTCATATTAAATAAGGCATTTTTAAAGTGTTGGTATGTTCTATTTATCTTACTTACTGCAAATCTTTTATTAAATAAATCTATTTTCCCAATTATTTTAATTCTTCCATTAATATATGGCATTTCTATTCCATTTTTATCATCTTTTAAAATGTAGAATCTTCGCTCATACACATAATAATATATAACAAAAACATAAGTATTTTCTTTATAAATAATGGTTTTTCCGGTATATTCTTTTTCTTCACCAAGAGAATAAATACTAAATTTATCTGTTTTAATTTTCATTATTTCCATAAATAAGTTGACGCATTTTAACACATATGCTAGACTATTGGAAGAGGTATATATGAAAACTATATCAAGAATGAAATCTTATATTAATGCTGTAGTTTGTTATCCAGAAACTAAAATACCTTGTGATGGTCCATTATATACACGGCAAAAAGCTTTTGGGCATGAATCACTTGGCGTTATCGCACATTTTAAAAATGGTTTGCTTCATAATGACGAAGGGCCAGCTGTTGAATTTGAAGATGCACACACTGAATATTGGAAAAACGGGGTACTTCATAATGACCAGGTAAATGCTAACGGTTTACTTATGCCAGCTATTATTTCTGATTATGATTCTATTCATGAATACTGGATACACGGAGAAAAAGTACCTTCACCAGTATAATTAATTTTTTAATAAGGCATTGTTAATGCCTTTATATATTTTAGGGAATATACAGTTTATTTTTAAGGAGAATTTTATGGAAAACACAATTATCGAAAGGACAAGGCAACCTTTTTCAGTTGAAGTTAAATCTTCAATTATCAATGCCTTAGAAAATGGAAAATCTGTTTTATTAAAAGATCGAGAAGGTATTTCTTATCCTCAAAATGCTAAAACCGCAACTGTTTATGAAGGTGTTAATCTACTTCACTTACAGCAATTCAAAGAAGATCGCAATTTGAACAGTAACTATTTTTTAACAAAACTTCAAATCAACGATTTAAGTATGGGGATTAAGGGTGGATCTTTAGGAGCTCTTATTTCTTATTTTAACCCCAAAGGGAAATATGAAAATGATGTAACCAATAAAGAAGGTGTAGTAATACATAAAAAAGGAGATCCAAAGACAGATGAATATAAATATGTCTATAACCTTGATAATGTAGATCCTCGTTTAAGAAAATTTGATCCTGTTTCAAAAAAAATGGTTATTACCTCTAATGTGTTTTCTATAAAAGATGAAAACAAACAACAAGTACCTTATGATACTACTAAAAAAGGTATGTTTTATAAAGCAAATGATGAAAGTGTAATTGAAAAATTTACTAGTGATGTTTCTCGTTATATGAACTCACTTTATACTGGTGAAAAATATACAGCTAGTACATACAATAAAAAAGAAATAGCTGATCTTAAAACAGAATTTTTAAAACCTTATTCTAAATTTTTTATTAACATTGATAAAGCTTTTTATGTTGCAACAGGTAAAATGGACAAATTCGAACGACTTATAAATAATGTTGATAAAAAACAAGCTCAACTAGTAGCTTCACAAAAACAAGAATATAAAAAGAAAAAATCAAGATAATAAATTACTTATAAAATGCTATGGGCCTTAAGTAAATTAAGAAGCTCATAGCATTTGTTAGGTTTTAATTATGAATAAAGGTCTTGATTATTCTATATACCTTAATAATTTATTACTCTATACCATAAAAAATAAGAATTTTTTTTTATCTATAAATAATGAAAATCCTTTATTATGTTATAATTCAATTACAAATAAATGCTATGAAAGCTCAAATCAATTATGTTTGCTTATATATAATTACCTTTCATGTAGTTCTTATAACTATTTAAAAAAAGAAGAAGCAGAAAAAAATAATATAAATATAGATGAAAGTAAATATTTTACATTAATAGAAAATGGTGAACAAATTATCGATAAAACTGTTTATCCTGTTGAACATTCAGATAACTATAAAAATATTATTTTGAATATTAAAACCGATTTTTTTAACAGCATTTCTTCTTATTCTATTTCTGATGTATCTTTTTACTATTTATATAATTTTTCTAATTATATAAATTGCTGTTGCAATGGCTTCCCTTATTTTCATGTACCATACAAAAATGATCTTTATAATGATACGCTTAATGCACTTCATTATAATAAATATTTTTTAATTAAAATGTCCTACAATTCATATTTTTCTATTATAAGGAGATAAATTATGGATACTATTGATATACTTAAACATAATTTTAATAATGTTTTCAAGGATTATTTATCCCCTCATGTAGCTGATGTTAATATTTCACAATATGATAAATATTTTGCTTATGCGAATATACAAGCGTTATTTGATGGTTCTCATCCTGTTTTAAAATCTGGAATACCTCGACCGCCACCACATGATTTGAAAACTGGATGGGTTATTTCCGGTATAAACGGATTACTATTAGATATAAAAGCGAATCAAAAAAATATCAAAGATTCTTCTTATTTATCTAGTGATATAATTTCTCAATTTAAACTCAAAAAAGATGTAAGGGATAAAGGATTTATGTGTATATTACAAAATAAATATAAACATAAAACCAAAGAAGAATCTTTATTATATGATAATAAAGTTACTCATTTACTGTATGTATCTACAGAAAATATAGATAAAAAAGAACTAGAAAAAATTGTTCCATATTTATCTAACATTAAAAATAGTGAATCCCAATTTGTATCTGAACAAAGATCAAATTATTCTAGAAATGTAAAAGATGTAGGCAAGGAAGGACTTACAAAAAATTTGTTAGAAACAATTTCAAAAATTAATTCACCAAAGTTATCTACTTCTTTATATAATTACATAATGGCTCAAAAAATGGGTGTTATGTATACACCTAAATTTTCCAAAGAAGAATTACTTGCAGAAGCATATAATGTTAACAAAGATAATCCTAAAGAAATTACCTCTTTCTTTCAAAAATCTACATATTATGCTGATGTAACAGCAAAAAGATCATGCTCTAAAGACAGAAATTATGAACAAGGTTTAACCAGGGAATCAGAATATTTAACAAAGGATTTAAAACATATTAAACAAAATGAACTTAAAAAAACAAGTGTACACAGGAGATAAAATTATGAATGATGAATTAGATGAATTAAATAAATTTGAAGAGGAAGAAAGAAAACGTTTTTACGAAGATTATAATTCTTACAAAGGCGAATACTTTGAATTAAGACCAGGTGAAAAGTGGGCGTGGAGAAAATTTGAAGATGGATCTGGAAGTTTGGTATCGCCTACGAATACAAATTATTTCAAGTTTGATTCAGAAGGTTTTAAACATCCTCTAACAAATGATTATAAGTATTTTCAAGATGATTATACGTTTAACGAATTCAAAAAATATGCAGAAAAATGGATTATTAATAATTCATTATTTGTTAACAAAAAGGAAAATATATCTGACGATAAAACACTTAAAAACGAAGCAAGCAATATCATTGCTAATATGAATGGTTATTCAAATAAGGAGAAAGAACAAATGCCAAAGAAAACTTATGTTAAAAGAACTAATGAAGAAAAGAAAGCAAGAAAAGATGAATTGACAGAAGAAACAGCAAATTTTTTTATTTCATCTATAAAAAATAATACAGCACCATGGATGAATCCATGTAAAGCATCTGAATTTATTTATCCTTGTAATCCTTCTACGAAACACATTTATACAGGTTCTAATAGCTTATATCTTGAAACTATTCAAAGAGAACAATATAAATCAAATGATCCTAGATGGTATACCTTTAATAACATTCGTGAGTTAAGCGAAAAAAATTCTGATATTAAACTTAAAAAAGGTAGTAAAGGCTCACCTATAATTTTTTTTGATAGAGTACCAGTTGATGAAAAAAGGAAAATAATACCATATAAAGATCGAGAAACTATTGTACCTTCTGGATATATACCTATGACTAAACAATTTTATGTTTACCATGCTTCTTGTATTGAAAATCTTCCTCCATATGAAAAACTTAAAGAAATTGAAAATAAACAATTTAATAATATAGATAATATTGAAAATTACATAAAAAACACAAAAGCTGAAATTACTTTTGATGCAAAGGACCTTAATTTTTATTCCAGAACAACAGATTCAATTCACTTAGTAGATAAAAAATTTTTCGTTTCGGAAAACGAATACTACAGTACAGTGTTGCATGAATTAGCACACTGGACGGGCCACGAAAAAAGATTAAATAGAGAATCTTTGACAAATTATAAAAACAATAGACCGCTCGAAGAAATAACAGCTGAAATTGGCTCATATATGTTATGTAAATCTCTTAATATGGATTTTAACCCACAAAATAATATTTCTTATATCCAGGGTTGGGCTGATGAAAATAAAAAGGATGCTAATATTATTTTATTGGCAAGTAAACAAGCAGAAAATATTAAAATATTTTGTGATAAATTGCAAAATAATAATACCAAAATAAAAACAGAAATAAATATTAATAAAAATACTACTACTCATAAATCTCGTTAATACCATTATTCGACATTATCATTAATCCTATATAATTGGTGTTAGGTAGTCAGAAGATAAATTATACGCAGTTATAAAATCAAACTTCTCCATTCTTTTACCTGGTTGCTGTTGGTAAGATCCCCTTCCACTCGGAAGGGGAAGATGGTTATGGAATGGGTTATATGGTCGGTTTCGATAACTATACGCCTTCCCTTTTTTTTCTTGTTACATTGTAAAACTATTAGAAGGAGATTGTTTTTATGCTTGTATTATATACTACTATATGGTAGTATTTAAGATAGATAGAGGACGTTGCCGATCCGCTATCAAAAAACCAAAGGCAAAGGAGACGAGGAATATGGCTATTATTTATGAGGAAATTTTAGAAACAACAAAAGAAAATCAGAAAGTAGAAATACAAATATCTTATAGTAGAGGTGAAGCGTGCGGATATCGGGAATATCCGAGAGGTTACACATTGCATGTCCAACCGATGGGTATTTCTTCTTGTGGTTTTTTCAAAGAATATACACCAACAGAGGGATATAAATACTTTTTATTGGAAGTCACAAAAAAATCAAAAAACGCTGATTTAAGAGCAAAAGAGCTTGCTGATCGAATAAAAATGAAAATAGTGGATCAAGTTTTAACAGAAAAAAAATGGCAATTAAAAATCGTATATAGTTTGACATATTGCTAGACGTTTATCCCGTCCTTGAATGGACGGGAATGGAGAATTAAATTAGTTTTTTATTTTTAGGAGATAAAATATGTACGACTTAAAAGTGAGACATACAATTAAAAGCCTTTTAGATATTAAACAAAAAATAATTGAAAATGTTTATATTATGAATGATAGTACAAAAAACATAGACTTATTGTATCAAGAAATTAATGGTTATACTCCGTATAGAATAGAAATGAATGAGCGTATTTATTGTGATAATCGTGATGAAAAAATTATTGATCGATCTCTTTGGTTGTATATGGTAAAACTTTATAATTTAGAAAAGTTTATGTCATGCAGTTCTTATTACGATATGTTGTCAGCAATAAATAATTATAAAACTCCAATATTTTCTATTGAAAATGCTTATGGCTGGGTGAATAGTTTAAAAACTACTATTAGGGAAAATGTTTCTGATCTGATAAAAAAAGTATATAATGATGTTACCAACAGTTTTTATTATACTGGAAATGGTTATAGAGGTGAAAAAAAGAAAAGAAATAATAACGGGATAGATAAGAAGTTTATAATTTATACTGGTGATTATAGTAGTATTAACGGTATTTATTCTAGTAGTAGACCTAGTATAATGGATGATTTAGAAAAAGTTTGCTATATTTTGGATGGAGAATTATTGCCAGATGTTACTTTAAGAGATACTTTAAAGAGAGGAAAAGTAAATTATGGAAATAACAAGTATTTTTCCGTTAAATTATGCGCAAATGGAAATACTCATTTTACAATAAGCGAAAAAATAAGAGTTATGCTAAATAAATACGGATCTACACAGTGTGATATAGGTGAAAATATAAAAATAAAAGTATTTAACAAATAAATATTATTGAGGAAAAATATATGAAACAAATAAAATACCATACAGATGAAAAAAAGAAAAAATAAAAACATCTTGTAGGAATATTAGCTATGGTAAAGGGAGATAAAATGAAAGAGAAACTAGACAAGGCGCAAATATTAGAGACACTTGGAGCAGAATATGACAAAGTTATCCAGGTAGAAAAGGAAGCGGACACGGACGAACGGCGAGCATTTTGCGTAGGAATGGTAACGGCATACCGGAACGCTATTGACATTATAGACCGTATAGGAGATATAACGAAATGAGCCAAAAAATCATTTTAATTTTCAATTAGTTTAATTGACGCTTACGATAAATTACAATGACCTTCGGATGGAAGTAACATTGTAAAGCCCCTGATAAACGATTATTTCTTCTTGACTATTGGAAGTATTTCCACTATACTTTACTATAGATAGCGGACATTGCCGATCCGCTATCAAAATAACAAAGGCAAAGGAGACGAGATTATGAAAAACAAAAGCGACTGGAATAGAGGATATAAACAAGCCGAAAAAGATATTGATGAAGGATCTTCTTTATGTGCTGATGATTATGAAAATGAAACATCTTTATTTATTTCCGGTTATAATGATTGTCTAAGATTTAATGGGTGGACTGATATGGATGCTGATCCTTATGCAGAAGATAGTTATTATGACGTAGATGCTACTGGTTCTTGCTATAGTGATTCAGACCCTGGACTGTAATATAATTATTTCTAAGGAGTTTAACTTGAGCAAAGATAAGAATATTTCATGTTTGATCGTTGATACTAATATACAAAATACTCGGATAATAGAAAATAGTCTTGAAACTTTACAAGGTATTGTTGGAGGATATATTGAAATTTATGATATAGGATATATTTTCCCTTCTTTGAAAGGTATTGTTATTGTTTTGAATGAATGTGGTAAACTTACTAATCTGCCTTTATCTTGTGCTTTTAGAACCATTGTTAATTCTAATGAGTATGCCGAGTATTTTTCTGGACCGGTTATATTTTGTAGAACGGATGATAATGGTAATTTAACTTCTTTACTTGAGCAAGATACTTCTTTAATTTCTTCTTTTATGTATGGTATATACACTAATGATAATGAAAATTTTTATGCAAAAAAATTTTCTAATATTCAATGAGATTGATTTTAATGACCTTCGGGCTGGTCTGTAAACCCGAAAGACAAAGCCGCCACTTTCAGGTTAGTTTATTCACTTGCTCCACATTCCATATTTATTTATTTCTGCTTCTTTTTGTCCTTGAATAAATGTTTTGCTGTAAGTAAATGGATAGTTTAAATAAGCATATGAAAACCCATAATAAATTAATTCATAATTGAACAAATTATAATCTTCTTCTATTATGTAGCATAACAAACGATTATATTTATCTCTTATATTATTTTCAAATAATAAATATACTAAAGATCCTTCCAATCTATTTTTAGTATATTCATATGCTTCTTTTCCGTAATATTGCATTTTTTTTGTTGGGTGTTTTGTTTCTGGTGTATCTACCCCAATAAATCGTATTTTTTCAAATCTATTTAACTTATATTCTTCATTTCTTATTATTTCAACTTCGATAGTATCACCGTCTATTACTCTGGTTACAAATGCAGGTGTAAATTCTTCCAGGGGAACACTATAAAAATCATAACCAATATCTCGTATTTTAAGAACGTTTTGACAAGGGAGATACGTACATAAAAATATGTTACATATAAAAATTAATAATATTTTTTTCTTCATTACCATGTTTTGATTAATCCTTTATTCCAACTAGATGCCGGTATAGTAGACAAAGAATCCACCAACTAAAAAACCACACATAAAACCAATAAGCACCATCAAAATCCCGATTGCACGTTCTCGCCTTATCTCTCGCCTTATCTGCTTCATTGTAAATGTCTCCAATATTTCCTCCGATTTATATACTGCTAACGCAACCTTCATTATTTCTTTGATTACATTTTACCACTAAACAAAAGCGGTTCTTCTTTCATGGACATACCCCTCTTTCAAATACTTATAAGTTTTTTTAATAATATTCTTTTTTAAGATTCAGCTCTTTTATAGGATCTTTTACTACTACCGGTATTTCATAATAAAGTCCTGGTGTAGTATAGCTGTATGCACGTAGAATGTAGCTACCTTCATTATAGAAGATAGCTTTATAATACCAATAATATTTTTCTATTTTGTAATTTTCATTATCTTCTAGTTTCAGCGATATGTTATCCATAACTATATTATTTGGTTCTAATATAGCCATATATTCTTTTTTTCCTATTTCAGTAAATATACAATTTATTTCTCCTCCATAAACAAAAACGTTTGCTTTTATTAATGGGCTTATTACAATCGAATTGAAAACCAATGAAAATATAAGGCACGTATAAATAATAATTTTTGCTATTATTTTACCACTAAATAGCGTTATCCAAACTATTATAAAAAAATTAGCTATTATTGTTATATATAATGATAAGTAAATAAGATTATACGAAGACATATGCTTACTCCTTTTCCATATCTTTACCACAGTTGTTACACGATATACTAAGATTATTTTTCCCCCACACGGAAGAACATTCGCAGGAATATTTGTATCTTTTACCGGAAGTTTTTTCTTGAATAATCATTTTAGTTTTTTCACCATTTTTTTCAAATACTCCATTTACCGCTTTTCCGTTTTGTATTTTATCTTTATTGTTAATTGTTATATTATTTTTTTCAAACTCTGTTACGTTTAATTGTCCGCTGTAATAGCGATCATACCATGTTATGACATATTCTTTTTTTAATAATTCTTTTGTTTTTATATCAAATAATCCGTCTTTTTGTATATAATGGGTTACTTTATCACCGGTTTTTTTTCCACCAGGTTCACCGGTATCTGTCGGGATTAACCCTACCCGCTCCATTTCTTCGGCCCATTCTTTATTATGATATCTACCACGCCCATGCTTTCCTATAGTAAATATCTTTAAATGTACCATTTCATGTACTAACGTAGATAACGTTTTTTCCAAACCATAGATTTTGAAAAACTCTGGATTGAGATCTATTTCATGGGTGAAATCGTCTTTTAAATCAGAAGCAAATCGATTAGCTGAAAAATATCCTTTTGAACCATTTTGTCTTTCAAAATTAATAATACATTCAGGTAAAGTATTATTAAATAATTCTTTATTATAATATTCAAACGCTTTTTTTATTTCTTCATAGAGCATGGATGCACCCCCTTTATTAATAATATTGGAAGTGCTTCCATTTGTCAAGTTCTATTTTATTTCCACGGCACACGGATATCCTGTTTCATCATAGTATATCTTATTAGGATTGAATAATTTATGACATGCTCTTCTTTCATATACGATCTGTACTTTTTCTGTAATTGTATCATCTGCTTCATTCGTGTACGTTATTGATATTACTTGTCTCTGTGTTTCATGTATTCCTGTACTTATTGACGGCATACCTGTGTATAAATGCGAACCATGTGTTGCTAACATATTATAGTAATATATTCCATAACCATGATAAAATACTGATTGATTTTCAAAAGCAGATTTTGACATATAATGAGGTGTACTCCTTACAGTTACACTTACATCAAAATATAAATATTCTGCGCCTGAATCTTTTAAGCCGTAATCTTTTCCATCTTCACCAACATACCTTCCATTTATTGTATTGCATCTATAGCTTCCAGTGGATAATAAGTTATGTGCCGGTTTATATCCTTTTGATGGAGATACTACTTCAATATGTTGAAATACGTTTGTCCCAAATCTGTCCCATGTTACAATACTAGAGGCGTTATCGAGATACGTTGGATAATACCTTCTCCCTATATTTGATAAGATAAACCCAAAACCTACGATACAATGTGCACCGCCGGCCATATCAGATGTACCGACAGGGATTAAATACATATCTCCCTTCTGTCGAGTCAAATTATAAGTATATGTTGGTGTGCTTAAATAGTTTGGAGTATATTGGACAGATGAGTTAACCTGTGTGCCAGTAACGCTAGAACAATATCTTTGCCGATATCTCCACACAATATCGTAGAAGATCGCAACACGATCTTCTACGATATAGTCTTTTCCACCACTAATAACCAAAGCTCTCCTTCCATCTTCTAAATCTACTAATTTATATCCCCACGCTCCTACCGTATTTACATCAAAAGGCTTACTAGGTGTATTTGTAATCTTTAAATTGGAATTATCATATTGTTTATCCAAAATAATATAATGGGTTTCACCGTCTCCGATATGTACCGTTTTCATCCCATTTTCTACTGGCAATATTTCTATTTTGCTTGCACTTGGATTATTCCAATTTCTATTTTGATTATTTCCCCAATATCCATCATAGCGTAAAAACTTTAATTCATATTTTTCATCTTTATAAAATGAAGTAATATAGGTCTTGAAACTTTTCCCTGTAGATGTACCATCTTCTTTATATTGCTTAAATATTAATTCCTTATTTTTACATTCTTTTAATGTATTTATATAGATCTTTCCTTTTCCTGTTTTGGGATCTGCGGGTTTTATATCGACCAATATATAATCACTAAAACTATTTTCTACTTCCAATTTAGTAATGGGAGGATATATTGTGTAGTTTATTTCTTTATTTACCTCTGTTGGAGCCATGGTAACTGAATAATCTCCAGTTACATTATAATCCCAGGCACATTTTATCTGTATTGTCGATTTTATTCCATTTGCCAAACCACTTATACTACCGATCCCTTCTTTTAAACCTGTTATACTCAATTCATTGGTCGAATATACATCAGTATATTCAAAGACCGGCTCTGTAGCTCCCTGTTCACTCGTATACCATACAATATTAGAATTTGTTGGTTTTACTTCATAAGGGATACTCATTGTTTGTCCTGGATATACGGTAATTGTTTTTGCTGTAAGATTAAAATGCTTTGAAGCCGTTACCGTTACAATACAAGTCTGTAATATACCTTTATAAAATGCGGTGATAATTGATGTTCCACTTCTTATAGCATATACCTGTACGGTTTTTCCTGTTCCCATTATCCTTATAATATCTTCATAGGTCCCATCTGCCATTTTTAATTTTGTACATGACCATGCGATATTTTCATAATCTGCTGTTTTGCCTGATTCAATTGTTGATGATAAATACTCCATAAAACCTGATTCCATTATTAAATTGTTTTTCTCCAACTTAAAAGCATTATCTACTTCAGCTACTTTTACAAATATCTTTTTTTCCATTGGAGACTTACTATGCTTAATGGTTATAATCGCTTCACCTTCGAGCTTTGGTATTATGTTTATTTCTCTTCCTTTTTTCACTACAGGATACATATCTACTACAGAGGTATTATTAATACTCCAGGTAATTTCATCTTGATCTATATCGGTTACATTTAACCCTACTAGATTTGCTGTAATTGTTTGTGAAGAAGAGCGAGGCGTAAGAGCAATTACATTACTATTAGTTACAATTCTTGGCTGTAATAAAACCTCTGCTTTTTTTACTGTTACATAAAGTATCGCTTCTTGATCGGTATCTTTTATTCTTAACATTATTCTTGCTAATCCAGTATTTTTCGCCTGGATAAGACATACTTTATTCGTACCTACTGCTGTACATATTTCTGGATTATCTACTGTATAGACTATTTCTGTTTTTTCATAATTAGTATGATTTGGTATTTGCACCTCTATAAACTCTGTTTCATTTTCTGCTATTTCAATACTTTCATATGAAAATGCTAGGTCTGTATAATCAGTTACATATATAACTATATAAATAGATTGTTCCGTTTTTGGATGATCTACTCTAATTGTAGATATACCTGTACAATGTGCGTTTACTAACGCTTTTTCTGCTCCACTTACCAAAGTAACTACGTTACCACCTTTTAACGCATCCTCTGGCTTGGAAATATCTTCTTTATATATACTCCATACAAAATCTTTTTTATCACTTTCTATGCCATTACTTAAAGAGACTACTAACTCTTTATTTGTTTGTCCTGGCTTCATGGTTACTATCTTTTGCTCTGTTATAATAAGATTATTTGTTTTGACCGGCTCTTTTACGATAATAACTATCGTTAATTCATATAATGCTTTACTATTAGTTACTTTTACCGATGCTATACCTACATCCAAAGGTTTTATATATGCTTCTTTTCCGCTTGCAGTAATAGAACATACATTTGTATTTGTATTATTCCATGTATAGATAGTATTAGGATCTGTTGTTCCCATAAGATTGACATTTATTAATTGGTGTGTTGATCCTTTTATTAATTCCAAAACATTATAATGAGTTGTTAAGTATATATTATCTTCTTTTATGGCTTCTTTAACTACCTTTATTTTTATTGTTAAATCATACATACATCTTTTATGTGATACA
>ENA-UOWO01000839-UOWO01000839.1-activated-sludge-metagenome-genome-assembly--contig:-NODE-839-length-42929-cov-11.560106_pt1 | contig 42929 bp, 33 predicted proteins | sample MGYA00238148_ERZ761564 | MGnify/ENA primary metagenome ERZ761564 (study PRJEB28885, sample SAMN05720194) | activated sludge metagenome | isolation source: Anaerobic digester | place: USA... | reverse complement strand
GTCCGGCAACCGCCGGACGGCGCCACCGCTTTGGCAGGGCGCGAAGCGCGAGCCGCGACCATCGGCTTCGGCTCCGCCGGAGGCAAAAGCGGTGTCGCCGCTTCGCTCTGCCACCGCAGTCCAAAACCACAGTACAAAACGGCACCGCCCCCAGAAGTGTGATCATGAATCATCCGACGCGTGGACGACTCTGGCTAGCGCCGCCCCGCCGCCCGGGGCATGGCATATCGCCCGGATATTTCACAGCCTGCCGACTGTGAAATCCCGGCCTCGGCAGACGCAAGTCGCAGCAACCTTGACTTGCGGACGCGGCTATCGACACTAGCCGCCAACGTCTACAACCCATGAAAATACCCACCATCTTCTTTGCTATCCTCTCCTTGGCCGCAACCGCCCTTGCCCCCACCGGCGACTGGGCCCAATTCCGCGGTCCCGGCGGCCTCGGCATAGGCGACGCCAAGGGCCTGCCAACCGAATGGAGTTCCACAAAGAATGTCGCGTGGAAGACCAAACTCCCTGGCCCCGGCGCGTCGAGCCCCGTCGTCTTCGGCGGCCATGTCTTCCTCACGTGTTACACCGGATTCGGCGTGGACCCGAAGAACGCGGGCGACCCCAAGGATCTCAAGTACCATCTCGTCTGTATCGACCGCACGGGCGGCCGCATCCTCTGGGAAAAGTCCATCAAATCCGACGGGCCGGTCCCGGGCTACAGTGGCCAGATTACGCTCCATGGCTATGCGTCCAGCACACCCGCCATCGACGCCGATGCGATCTATACGTTCTTTGGCGCCACCGGCGTCTGCGCATGGAAACACGATGGCTCCAAACTTTGGACCACCAAGGTCGGCGACAAGACCCACGCGTGGGGTTCTTCCAATTCCCCGCTCCTCTTCGAGAACCTCGTGATCGTCAACGCCAGCGTCGAATCCAGCGCCATCGTCGCGCTCGATCGAAAGACCGGCAAAGAGGTGTGGCGACAGACCGACATGCCGATGTCCTGGAATAGCCCGATCCTCGTCACGGTCGGCGGCAAACAGGAATTGGTCGTCAGCGTCAAGAGCCGCCTCAAAGCCTTCGACCCGGCCAGCGGCAAGCCACTCTGGGATTGCGCCGGCATCGAGGACTACGTCTGCCCGAGCATCGTCGCCCACGATGGCGTCGTGTTCGCCATCGGGGCGCGCAAATGCGCCGCGGTGGCCGTCCGGGCCGGCGGCAGCGGCGATGTCACCGAATCAAACACCGTCTGGAGGCTGGATCGCGGCAGCAACGTCAGTTCCCCAGTCTATTATCAGGACCACCTCTACTGGGCCGATGAGAAAGGCAAGAAGGTCTTCTGCGCCGACGCCAAGACTGGAAAACTCGTCTATGAAGAGGCCCTCCCCGCCATCCAAGATGCCGCTGGCAAGGGCGAGGGAACCCGGATCTACGCCTCGCCGGTCGTGGCCGACGGCAATCTCTTCTATCTGAATCGGGGGGGCACGGCTTTCGTCATCAAGGCCGACCCCGCGTTCAAGCTGGTCGCACAGAACCGGATTGACGGCGACACCGGCCGCTTCAACGCCTCGCCCGCCGTCCACAAAAACCAGCTCCTCATCCGGAGCGACGAGACCCTCTACTGCATCGGAAAACGTTGAGCGACGCACCGCACCAGCGCGCAAGACGCCCCAAGGACCTATCCCTATGAAAACTGTCCTCGCCGCTATCGCCCTCCCATTGATCGCCGCCCTCACCGCCGACGCCGCAGAGCATGACCTGGGCAAAGACGGCACCCCCGGTTACCGCGACACCGAACTGGTGCCCGGGACCCAATGGCACAAGCACGATCCCGACCGGCCCCAGCCGCCCGTTGTCACCCCCGGCAAGGCCGGCGGCGCGCCATCCGACGCGATCATCCTATTCAACGGCGGCGACCTCTCGCAGTTCGAACCCACCGAGTGGAAACTCGAGGGCGATGCGATCATCACGACAAAGGGTAATCTCGTCACGAAACGTCCGTTCGGCGACATGCAGCTCCATCTGGAATGGTGTGGCCCGGTGGAGGCCATGGAGAAATGGAGCAACCAGGGCAACAGCGGCGTGCTCCCCATGGGCCTCTACGAGATCCAGATCTTCGATTCCCACTCCACCAAGATTTACGCGGATGGCCAGGCTGCCGCCGTGTACGGGGAAACCCCGCCGCTCGTCAACGCCACCCTCCCCCGCGGCGAATGGCAGACGTACGATATCGTCTTCAAGGCGCCGGTATACGATGGCGACAAGGTCGTTAGCCCACCACGGGCAACGGTCTTTTTCAATGGCGTCGTCGTGCAGCACGACACGGAGATCAAGGGCCGCATCGCGCACCGCAAGATCCTCCCGCTTTCGCCCCACCCCGCCAAACTTCCGCTGACGATCAGCGGCCACAATTGCCCCGTCAAATTCCGCAACATCTGGGTCCGCGAACTGGCGCTCCCCTGAACCCGCGGGACACGCCCCGCTGCACCCGCCGCGGCTTCCTCGCCGCCACGGGAGGGCTCGTCCTGTCAAGGGCCATCCCCGGCCTTGGCGCCGCCACCGCCCAAGGGCAGGCCCCTGCCTCTGCGGACGACATGGCGAAGATCGCGGCCGCTGTTCCCGAAAGACCCTTTGCCACGCCACTCCGGCCGCGGCGGCTCCTCGTATTCGACCTCAATGTCGGATATGGCGGCCACGGCTCCATCCGCACCGCAAACGCCGCATTCGAGCTGATGGGCCGCAAAACCGGATGTTTCGAGACCGAGTTCCATCGAGACCCCGAGGCTTTCAGGCCGGAGAACCTCGCAAGATTCGATGCCGTGTTCTTCAACAACACGGTCGGGAACCTTTTCGAGGACCCCGCGCTGAGGCGGGCCCTCGCGGAATTCATCTATGCGGGCGGCGGACTGATGGGCGCCCACGGCACCTCCGTGGCGTTCACCCGTTGGCCCGGCGCCCACGAGGACTGGCCGGAGTTTGGCCGAATGCTCGGCGCCCGCGGTGCCAGCCACCTCGCCAGCGATGAGCCCGCCTTCATCGCGCTCGATGATCCAGCCCACCCCCTCACCCAGTGCTTTCCCGCCTCGGGATTCGAATGCCAGGACGAGTTTTTCCGTTTCCAGGACCCCTATTCGCGAAATCGGGTGCGCGTGCTCCTCCGGATCGACACAGGCCGCACGCCGCCGCCAGCCGATAGGAAGCCTTTTCGTGCCGACGGCGACTACGCCCTCGCCTGGGCCCGCCAATATGGGAGGGGCCGCGTGTTCTACTGCGCGATCGCCCACAACCCCCGCACATTCTGGGATCCGCAAATGCTACGGTTCTACCTCGCCGCAACGCAGTTCGCCCTCGGCGATCTTCCCGCCCCCACCATCCCCAGCGCCTTGCTCACCCCAGCGATCCGCGCACAAGAAGCCATGGGCTGGCGCAAGGGCCTCGAGGCGGACGATCCCTCCTCTGTGAGCCTTCTCGATCTCATCGATCGCGCCGCCGCCATGGGCGTCCCCTACGTCGGTGCGGCGAGCGACCAGAGGCTCGGCGCCGACATGCCCGTCAAACTCAACGAGTCCATTGATCCCGATACGTTCGAGAAGATCCGGCTCAAGCTCGACGCGTCGGGCGTGACCCTGTTGACCTATCGCGCCATGCGCCCGCCATCCGATGCCACCGGTTGGCGCGCGCTCATGGCATTCGCGCGCAAGATGGGTGCCGAAAGCCTCATCGCGGAATCCTTGCCGACGGATCTCGACGCCGTCGGCGCGCTCTGCGCCGAATACGACATCCGCCTTGCCTGCGCGGCCGATGACCCAAATTCAATTCTGGCCGCATGCAAGAACCGCGAACCGCGCATTGGCGCCTGCGGCGATTTCTCGCGATGGGCCCGCGCCGGCATCGATCCCACAAAAGCCATCGGCGCCCTCGGCCCCCGGTTGATCACCGTTTCCGCCAGAGGCCCGCAGTGGAGCAACAATACCTCGGCCGAGCGAATGCTCGCCGAGATCCGCGCCATGCGGCTGAATCCCACGATGTTCGCATTTGGTTGCCCGACGACCGCCGCCCCCGCGCCCGACATCTCACTGTTTGACAACAATTGCACGAAACTCGTTCACGGTCTCAGATGAATCTGAAAGGCATCGCGCCTCAACCCAAGAAACGTACCGGACTTGGGTCAACAGACTGCCCGAGAGGTAATCCGTCATGATCGATATCCCGAGCGTGGCACAGGTCCAGCGCATCACCCGGCGCGCGTTTCTCGGCGCGATGACCGCGGCCTCCGCATCCCATTTCGTTCCCGCGTCAGCCCGCGGGGCCGATGGTGCCGTTGCCCCCAGCAACCGCATCACGCTCGGCCTCATCGGCCATGGCGTGATGGGCGCGGGGCACCTCGCGCATGCCGTCGGCACGAGCGCCGTCCAGGTGTTGGCCGTCTGCGACGTGGATCGCTCCAGACGCGAGGAGGCCCAGCGGCGCGTGGAGGCCGCTTACGCCGCCGCCCGCACCAGTGGAACGTATTCGGGTTGCGCCGCCTATAACGACTACCGCGAGATACTGACCCGTCCGGACATCGACGCGGTCATCATCGTCACGCCAGACCACTGGCACGCGCCCATCGCCGCCGAGGCCGCCGCCGCAGGCAAGGATATCTATTGCGAGAAACCCGTCTCGATCACCATCGAGGAAGGCCGCAAGATGGTCTCGGCCGTCCGCCGATACGGCCGCGTTTTCCAGACGGGCAGCCAATACCGGTCCAACCAGACCATCCGGCGGGTCTGCGATTTCGTCCGGGCCGGCGGCCTGGGGAAGGTCAAGGCCGCATTCGCCCTCTGGAGCCGAATCCACGAATTCGGCGGCGCGCCCTTTCCCGTCGATCCCCCTTTGCCTGCCGAACCCATCCCCGATGGCCTGGACTGGGAACTCTGGCTTGGGCCCGCCCCGTGGCACCCGTACAATCGGCGCTATCACGTGAATCCCCCACCCGGCGTGGTGCCATGGGCGTTCTGCGAAGATTTTGGGGCCGCCTCCGTCACCTGGCACCACTCCCACAGCGCCGACGTCATCCAATATGCCCTCGGCGTCGAGACCTCTGGACCCACCGAGATCATTCCCCCCGGCGCCGGACCATTCCCTACCCTCACCTATCGTTACGCCAACGGAACCCTGCTCCACCTCGTGGAACATTGGGGTTTGGTCAAGGAACTGTACTCCGCCGTCCCCCAGTCCGCACGCCTCGCAGGATCCTTCGGCGGAATCTTCGTCGGCGAGCGCGGCTGGGTCACGTCGATGACCACGGGCGGCCCCATCGAGGGAGAACCTGAAACGATATTCGAGGAGATGGGCCTGCGCGAACGCGAGATCACCGGTGCCAACAACCACCACGCCAACTGGCTCGATTGCATCCGGACCCGCGCCCTGCCAAGTTCCAACGAGGAAATCGGCCACCGCGCGGCATCGCTGGGCCACCTGGCCACGATCGGTTTCAGATTGGGTCGCGCCCTGCGCTGGAATCCCAACCGCGAAGAATTCGACAACGATCCCGAGGCCAATCGCTTGCTCTCGCGCGCCATGCGAGAGTCCTGGCGCATTTAGCCCTCGAAATAATACGCCTCGACGCCAGGCACAGCCGGCCGACACCGGAAGATTCCGCCGGCCAGCGGTTGCTGCTTCAAATCGCGATCTCGCAGCCCGGTCCGCGCCGTGGTGATGTACAGCGTCTCAAGACCCGGCCCCCCGAACGCGCAAGATGTCACCCGCGACACGGGCACCGATATGGCCTCCAACATCCGTCCGCTCGAAGGATCGAAACGGCACACCTGCCCCCCGTCCCACATGGCCACCCACAGTTTCCCTTCCGCGTCGATCGCCATCCCGTCGGGCATCCCCTCCTCCGCCGGCACTTCCACCACCACGCGCTCGTTCGTGATGTCACCAGAGTCCGCATCATAGTCGAACGCCACCACCTGCCGGGTCGGCGAATCAATGAAATACATCACGTCCTCGTCCAGGCTCCACGCCAGACCGTTGGAAATCGAAATCCCCTCCAGTTTTCGATCAACGGAGGCATCGGTATCCAAACAGTACAGCGCGCCAGCCCCCTTCCTACCCGTGTTGGAGGTTGTGCCAGCCCAGAACCTTCCCACCGGATCCGCCTTCCCGTCGTTGAACCGACTGTCCGGGTTGTCAGACTCCGGGTCCGCGATCCGCATCAGACGGCCCTTCCGCGGATCCAATACCCCGAAACCCTCCGCCGTGGCCGCCACCAGCTCGCCCGAGCGCGCCGGCACCACCGACCCCACTTTCATCCCAAGAGAAATCGCCCGATCCTCGAATCGCGCGGGATCGAAAAGATGTACCTCTCCCCGATCAATATCCACCCAGTAAAGAATCTGCCGGTCCACGTCCCAAACCGGACCCTCTCCCAGTTGCGCCTGCGCGTCCAAAACGCATTCCATCTCCACGACCATACTCCAATTGCAGCCCCAGACGGCCAACTGTCAACCGACTTTGATAAATGATTTTTCAAACGCGTCGAACGCGTCGCGCTCAAGGTCACAGAAGATTTGACAACGCCGAAAGATTCGCTCTAGCGGCTCCATGGTCTGGAGCGCTCCCGCGCCACGAAGAGGGCGCGTGACGCCAGAGTTTCCAGAACCTCCCGCGGCCCATGGCCTTTCGATGGATGCGCCACGCGAGCATCCTGGGGAGGGCCCGCGGCCTCGCGGGCCGGGTTGGCCCGGGCGTTGCGCGGCTGGTGAATCGCGGACGCCGGGGACGGCGTCCCTCCCAACTGATACTGAGACGCCAGCGCGGAGGTGATGGTCTGGCGTTTTGAGATAGGCTCGCCCCGGCGTCCGCGTGTGACCGGCGCCCGCAACACGGCCGGTGCGGCCCCGAGAAGCAAAGCCGCACCTTGCGGCTTGCCTTTCCACCATTGCCAGGCATCATAATTGTTTCTCTGCGCGGTTAGCTTAGTGGTAGAGCGCCTGCTTCACACGCAGGAGGTCGCAGGTTCGAACCCTGCACCGCGCACCACCCCCGCCACAGCACGACACGCCGCCTTGCCGGCCTGGGCTAATGGGATCTGTTTAGTCCTCGATGGGCGGCATCGAGCACGGGGAACTCGCATACTCCCGATACCCCGACGCCGCACAGGCCCCCGCCTCCGCGGCGAGCCGCGTTCCCTCCGCCGAGGCCGACTTAGGAAACTCCGGATCCTCCAGGATTTGCCGGAGCACCCTTGCCGCCTCCGCCTGCGAATAGTCCTCGTGCGGGCGCTTCGTGACTCCCCGATCACTCAAAACGTAGTGCTTTGTCGCCTCGATGCCATGGCGCCTCAGGATCGCGGCCACACAATTCAGCGGACAGCCGTCGATCGCGATGATTGGCCGCCCGGATTTCGCAGTCTTGACCAACGGCCTCACGTCGCCCCCCACCCCCGCGATACACGACATCTCCGCAACCCCCAATCGGTCAAGCCTCACGGCCAGATGGTTGGCCATCTGCGCGGCGCTGGAAGCACCCGAGCAAGAATAGACCAGCGGCAGCTTCGGCTTTTGGGAAGAATCCATCGGTGGGCTAATTGTTGATACTCTTATCTTCTTTTCCCGCATTTTGCGCATGTTTCGCGCCCCGTCAAGGTGGCGGCGCGGCCAGGGGTCCCGCTATCTGGCTTCTCTGCCATCACAATCCCCTTGCGGAAGCGGTTTAGCTCTCGAATCGTGCCGTTCTTGATTCCCCGGTTCCGGGGCGGGCGCCATGGGTTCACGCGGCGGCAGAAAACGTTGCAATTCCCGCGGTGCGTCCCACCCTGCCCAGCGCCCTCAGTCCCACCATGCTCACCGCCGACTTCGACTTCGAACTCCCGGAAGAACTGATCGCGGCCGAGCCTGTCGCGAATCGCACGGACGCTCGCCTCTTGGTGGTGGACCGAAACTCGGGCACCTGGGAGCACCGCCGGGTGATCGATCTGCCATCGCTCGGTCGGCCGGGCGATCTCTGGCTCCTCAACAACTCGAAAGTCATTCCCGCGCGCCTGCTGGACACCGGCGCCGGCGTCGAGGCGCTGCTGCTGGAAGAAACGTCCCAGAACCACTGGCGATGTCTGACAACACCGGCCCGCAAGACCCGCCAGGACGCCAGGCTGTCGTTCGCACCCCGGACTCCCGGCGCCCCCCCCCTCGCGGCCACTGTTCTCAAAACGCTCCCTTCGGGCGAACGTATCCTTCGGTTCCACGAGCCATTCTCACCCGACGCCTACGGGCTCATGCCCGTGCCCCCCTATATCCTGAAACGCCGCAAGGCCGGCGCGGGCCCAGCCGACCCGGACGCCCTCGATCGCGAGCGCTACCAGACCGTGTTCGCCGCCCGCGACGGTTCGGTCGCCGCACCCACCGCCGGACTTCACTTCACCCCGGAACTGCTCGCGCGACTTCCCCACGCGTTCGTCACGCTCCATGTCGGCCTCGGAACTTTCCGCCCCATCAAAACCGAGCGCCTCGAGGATCATATCATGCACGAGGAGCGCTTCTGGATCCCGGAGGAAACCGCGGCCGCCGCGATGGCCGCCTCGCGCCGCATCGCCGTCGGCACCACGGTCGCCCGCGTCCTGGAAACAGTCCGGACGCTGCACGCCGCCGGCGGCAAAACGCACCTGTTCATTCGCCCCCCCTACCATTTTCGGCACGTGCACGTCCTCATGACCAATTTCCACCTGCCACGCTCCAGCCTGCTCGTCCTCGTGGCCTCCTTCCTCGGCGACCGCGGCCCCGGCCGCGAGTCCACCCCCCATCGGAAGTCGATCGAGATGATCCGGGCCATCTATGCCGACGCCATCCGCGAGCACTACCGCTTCTACAGCTACGGCGACGCAATGCTGATCATCTAGCAGCCCGTCGGACTTTGTGGGCCAGGGGTCATGGGCCAGGGGTCAGCCCTTGAAAATTGAATCGCCTTCATTTTGTGGGCCAGGGTTGGGCCAGGGGTCAGCCCGGGTGGGCCAGGGGTCAGCCCTTGAAAATTGAATCGCCTTCATCGATCCCCAGATTTCGGTCCAAGATCCCGTCGCTCCGTCTCAACCGCTCCACCCGCTTCACCGCATGCGTCACCCCGCTGCCATTTTTGTAGCCCAAATTCCGGGCCACATCGGTCCCCTGGCCACCAGTCCCCGCAGCACGAAATCTTTCCAGTCCTCCGGTTCAAGCGCCGTGGCCTCCCGGATGGCCTGGCGGTATCCCCGGGCCATCCCGGTCTTGCCCCGCGACCAATAGTAGGCCCAGGCCGGGGAAAGCGGAACCGGGGGCTTCTTGCGTAGCCCGGCCAGGTCCATGTGCCCGCTCCAGCGAAGAACCTCCAATTCCTTCAAACCGCCGGTGAACTCGCAGTGCCCCCCGCGGCGTCGGCGGATGGGGTTGAGGTGGATGTAGAGCACCAGATGGCGCGCGTAGCCGTCGGCATCGACGACCTCCGCCCGGTAGCGGCCCTGGAAGAGATGGCCCACCCGCCGGTAACGGCGGTTGTAGCGGGCCGTGTACGTGGTCTGCTGCCAAGCCATCCATCGGCTCAGATTGCCCCGGGGCGTGCTGGCGGCCAAGTGGTAGTGGTTGGGCATCCGCACCCACGCGTGCAGTTCAACGCCAGAGCGCGCTAGGCTTTCCCCGAGGGTCTCGACGAAGAGGAGGCAATCCGCCTCGCTCTGAAAAATCTAGGCACGGGCATTTCCTCGAGCCATGACGTGGCAGGAAGCCCCCTCCATTCCAATCGAGGCTTGCGGGCCATCCCGTCAAGTTGTCCGCTCCTCCCCGTCGGTCAATCAATATTCAAGGGCTGACCCCATGTGCATTTTTGCCGCACGGGGTGCGTCTTTCAGGGCGTCAGGGGCGAATCAAACCCGCTTGTCTCCGGGACGGCGCGTTCTTTCCGATCTGGAACTCTGGAAATCAGGAGCCTGTGGCCCGCTTTCGTGCCTGCCTCAGTTCCAGATTGGACAGGGTCGGAATCCGGGCTTCTGTTCTGCCGCATCCGAAGCGATCCGTGGGCCGTCAAGGGGCGGATCTTAAACCCGACTTGAAACCGTCATCTCCATCGTAAAGTCAGGGCGAATCCGGCCTAAAACTCACTTTGGCATAAGCGCCCAAACGCCCATGGGCCTGGCTACACCGCCACCGTCAGCGTACGCTCCCGGTACTCCCGCGCGACCCGATCTAGGAACGCATCCAGCGCCATGCCCCCCTCGTCGCCCTTTGGGCGCGATCTGACCGACACCGTCCCGGCCGCCGCCTCCTGCTTGCCAATCACCAGCCCATACGGCACCTTGTCCAGTTGCCAGCGGCGCACCTTGGCCCCGAGCTTGTCAGAGGACGCGTCCACGGTCGCCCGCAGAGACAGTTCGCGGCACCTGCGCTCGACCCCGCGCGCGAATTCCATCTGCGCATCCGTGATCGGCAGCAGCCGCACTTGCTCGGGCGCAAGCCACAGCGGAAAATCGCCGGCAAAGTGCTCGATGAGGAACCCGATGAAACGCTCGTGGGTCCCGAGCGGCGCGCGATGGATGCAGAGCGGCGTCGCCTTGGTGTTCTCCGCCGTCACGTACTCCAACCCGAACCGCTTCGGCACCGCGAAATCCACCTGATTGGTCGCGATGGTGAACTCCCGCCCGATGGCGCTCCACACCTGGACGTCGATCTTTGGCCCGTAGAATGCCGCCTCGTTGGGCACCTCGACGAAATCGATGCCGCTGTTAACCAGCACCCGCCTCACCATCTCCTCGGTTTGGAGCCACAGGCCCGGCTCGCCCACGAACTTTTCTCCGAGGCGCGACGGGTCATGCGTAGAGAATCGCATCCGGTATTTTCCGATGCCGAAAAGTTTGAAATAGCGCAGGTACATCTCGTTGACCGCGTTGAACTCCGCCTCGAATTGCTCCGGGGTGCAGTAGATGTGCGCGTCGTTCATCTGCATCGACCGGACGCGCATGAGACCAAAGAGCTCTCCGCTCTGCTCGTACCGATAGCACGCGCCATACTCCGCCAGTCGCAGCGGGAGATCCCTGTAGCTGCGGGGAACCGCCTTGTAGATCTTGTGGTGGTGCGGGCAATTCATCGCCTTGATGTAGTACCGCTCGACGGGCAGATCCTTCACCAGATCCCGCGCGATGGCGATGAGCCGGTCGATCCTTTCGGGCGTCAGTTCGCCGCCGTGCAGCTCCTTCTGGAATTCCTCGCGATAACGGGGCCGTTGCTCGTCGGGCACTCCCTCCGCCGCGAGCGTCATCGGCGGGAACATCGACTCCGCGTAATACGGAAGGTGCCCGCTCGTCAGGTACATGCTCTCCCGGGCCAGGTGCGGCGTCCGCACCCGCTCATAGCCCGCGGCGAATTCCGTCTCCTTAGCCAGCCGCTCCAGCTCTTCGACGATCACCGTGCCCTTCGGCAACCACAGCGGCAAACCGGGGCCCACGTCCTCGTCGAACGCAAAGAGCTGCATCTCGCGGCCGATCTTGCGGTGGTCCCGCTTCTTGGCCTCCTCGAGCTGGTGAAGGTGGGTCTCGAGTTCCTCGCGCGTCGGAAACGCCGTCCCATAGAGGCGCTGCAGCTGCTTGTTGCGCTCATCGCCGCGATGGTATGCCCCGGCGATGCTCAGGAGCTTGAAGGCCTTAATCTTCCCGGTGCTCGGCACATGGGTCCCGGCACACAGGTCCACGAATTCCCCGTTCCGGTAGAACGTGATCGGCTCGCCCTCGGGAATGTCGCCCAGTCGGCTAATCTTATAGGGCTGTCCCCGCCCCTCGAAAAACGCCCGCGCCTCGTCACGCGTCACCTCCCGCCGCTCGAAAGGCTGGTCCTCCGCAACCACCTTCGCCATCTCCGCCTCGATGCGTCCCAGATCCTCGGGCGTGAACCGATGCCCGATGTCGAAGTCGTAGTAAAATCCGGTATCGGTCGGCGGTCCGATATCGAGCTTCGCCTCAGGGAAAAGCCGCACCACGGCCGTCGCCAGCACGTGCGCGGTCGAGTGTCTCAGTTCCTCCAATGGGGTCATCGCCATACGGATAAGAATTTGATCTTGGCGGCCCTGCGGGCAGAATCGGCCCCCTTCGCCCTCCGAAGGACTACCTGCCCCGTCTGAATCGGTCCCATCATGTGAATAGGGTAGCTGTCGGGCCACCGGAGGTCGAGCGGGAATGCCGACGGCGCCGGCCCATCCCGATTGCCGATGGCAGAGTAATAATTTGGAACCCTTCGATCAGCAGTCGTCCATCGAGAATCGGCGATCCTTACGCGGGTCGGCCTCGTAGACATTGCGGATCAGCCGTTGCCAGTGGACGCTGGTGCGGGAAGGAGGCTCGGGCGCGCCGATGGTATCGCCGTTGCGCACATGGCCGACGCGCTGGGCCCGCCGACCCCTCATCTTGTTCGAATACCAGCCGTGGTCGCGCAGCAGGTGATAGCTTGCCGCCACCGCCACATTGAACATCCGCCATTTCATTGCATTGCTGGGGCTACCTTGTTACGTGCGCCGCGATGGCCTTCAGCCCCTTTTCATACCTTCCCTGCATGCCCGCTCCACCGATCTGTTTGATTCCGCTCTTGCCGATGTCCGGCAGGCGTTCGCGCATCAGAGGCACAAGTTCCTTCAGGCTGATGATTGCCCCGAATTGCATGCCGAGAAGGTTCAAGACCTGCCGGTTCGCCTCGGTCACTTCCTTCACCACGACCGGGTCTTCGGCGCTGGGGCAGGTATGGTGGCGCCCCCAGACCGATCCGGTCGGACTGGGTTTCCGCCGTTCACAATACTGGCAGATGTCGTCGTAGCATTCCACGAACTCAACCTCGACATCTGGGTTGTTCTGGATGGCCTGGACCACGCGGTTCATCCCCACACGAGTATAACCTTTCTTGGAACCGCCTTCCCCGAAACACGCGATGACATAAGTCGGATGATACGGTCGCAAACGGATGAGCCTGACCTTCGCCGCGTCTGGTTCTTCTTCAGCGCAAGAGGCCGGTCGGGGCCGCGCCATGCCTGCTCCTCCGGCGAGGATGCTCATCAACCCCAGAAATCTTCGACGATGGATGGATGCCAAACGCATGGGAACTTCCGATGTGACCTTGAGCGTTGCCATGGCGAGACTATAGCTACCATGACGGTGCGTCTCAACGCAACATCACCACTCGCCAGTCACCAGTCACGAATCACGAGTCACCAGTTACTAATCCCGCCTCCGAACTCTTAGCTTCCGTTTTTCCGCAGCGGCAGACACTGCAACTGGGGAGAATCCGTCCAGAGTCAGGAGTTGCCCCCAATGACCCAATGACCCTCGACATCGAGCGGTCGGAAGCGGGAAGGTTCTCGCTTGCGGCGGCTTTGCGACAGCGGATAATGCCGCACAAACCACCGATGAGCACAACCACAATCCCCACGGTGCCAGTGCGAACAGCGGAGCGTGGATTTTGCCTCGGTGGATCCACTCGGCCTGCTTACCGCCGGTGGGCTGAAATCGAAATTCCTATCACCTAAATTCCTATTTCTCCAAGAGGCCCCGATGCACAACTTCAATCAGCTTCACGACCACTGCCACCTCACGCGCCGCTACTTCCTGCAACTCGGCTCCCTCGCCGCTGCAGCGTGGAGCGAGTCCCCGCTGGCCGCGGCGGGCGCTACCCCCGACCACCCGCTCCTGAAAGACGCCATCGCCAAGCTCGAATACCTGGCCCCGCTTGATCGCATACACATCGCCGACAAAGGCCGCACGGGCGTCCTCAAGTTCTCGCCCGAAAAACTCCGCGAGGTCGGTCTCGTTCCCGAAACTTGGTCGCTCGAAGTCGTCGCCGACACGGAGAGCACAAGCGCCGTTGAGCAGCCTTTCACCCGGGCACAAGGAAACGCCCTGGACTGGAAGTGCCTTATGAAACTGGCCGAGCGCCACGCCGTCCGCTTCCTCCACCCCTGCATCTGCGCCTTTGGCGACGATCCATTTCACAACAGCCTCTGGGAAGGCATCCCCTTGCGCGAAATCATCTGGATGGCCAAGCCCAAAGCCAACATCCGCCGCGTTGTCTATCAAAGCTATCACCCTGAAGGCATGCCTCCGTTCCAAGCCTCTCTGCCCCTGGCCCAAGTCCTCGAGACCCCGCCGGGCCAAGTCCCCCCTGTCCTCGCCTACAAGATGAACGGCGAACTCATCCCTGCCGCCCACGGCGGGCCGACCCGCGTCGTCGTCCCCGGCATGTATGGCGACAAGGCCATCAAGTGGATCCAACGCATCGTCCTCACCAACGACTTCAAGGCCAGCGATTCCGACGCCGCCGTCCATAACGCCGACACCGAAAGCCCCATGAAGACCAAGGCCCGTTTCGTCAACGCCCCCACGGAGCTGAAGCCCGGATCCCCCGCCGCCCTCACCGGCTACGCCCTGGTCGGCATCTCTGGCCTGGCCAAGGTCCAATACTGCGTCCACTCGCGCAACGAGCCACGGCCCTCCGACGACCCCTACTGGACGAAGGCCGACTGGCACGACGCCACCATCCTGCCCGCGCCCACGAACTGGGGTCGCGGAATTGCCGGCGGAAAGCTTCCGCCCAACACGAGCCACATGGACCCCGCCAAGGGCACGCCCCTGGAGTGGCCCATCCGCTTCACCCTCACCCACTGGGCGGCCCTGCTCCCCGGCCTCCCGGAGGGCGAATACGACATCTGCTGCCGCACCATAGACCACAACGGCATCGCCCAACCCATGCCCCGCCCATTCCCCCGCTCTGGAAACAACGGCATCCACCGCGTCACGCTGACGGTGAAGGTGTGAGCCTGGAATTGAACCTCATGGCCTCCATCCATGGCTAGGGGTTTGGCTATCCAGAAATGGGGTCAGTCGATGATTTAGGTTGGCTAGCAGCGTGTCGGACTTTGCCGCAAGACGAGCCGATGTGGTAGGATCGGGCATGTTATTGGCTAGGGGTCAGCCCTTGAAAATTGAATCGCCCTCATAGATCCCCAGATTTCGGTCCAAGATCCCGTCGCTCCGTCTCAACCGCTCCACCCGCTTCACCGCATGCGTCACCCCGCTGCCATCTTTGTAGCCCAGATGGCGCGCGTAGCCGTCGGCATCGACGACCTCCGCCCGGTAGCGGCCCTGGAAGAGATGGCCCACCCGCCGGTAACGGCGGTTGTAGCGGGCCGTGTACGTGGTCTGCTGCCAAGCCATCCATCGGCTCAGATTGCCCCGGGGCGTGCTGGCGGCCAAGTGGTAGTGGTTGGGCATCAGCACCCACGCGTGCAGTTCAACGCCAAAGCGCGCGAGGCCTTCCTCGAGGGTTTCGACGAAGAGGAGGTAATCCTCCTCGCCCTCGAAGATCCGGGCGCGGGCATTTCCTCGGGCCATGATGTGGTAGCAGGCCCCTTCCCATTCCAATCGCGGCTTGCGGGCCACGCCGTCAAGTTGCCCCGCCCTCCCCATCGGTCAATCAATATTCAAGGGCTGACCCCTTGCGTCCCCTTGCGTGTTCCCCTTGCGTGTTGCTGACCCCCTGCGTGTTGCGGGACCGCGTCGCACGCCATCTGCACCCGAACAAACCGCCCCGGTGACGTGCTGCTCGCGCGCGGATGTTCGGGTTCATCCGCCAACTTGCAAGGAACGGTCTTGAGTGTGCGAAACGCCGAAAATGTCTAAGGGAGCAAGCCCCTCGCTACTCTCGCAGCCGCCTCACTTGATGGCGGCGAGATCCTGGAGCCGGATGTTCCGCCATCTGACCTCGAGGCCCGCCTCCGCGTGGCTGTGGACCTGAAGGGCGATGAATCCGGATAGGGTCGTGGAATCGGAGAAATCCGCGCGGGGTTCACCGTTGAGCCATGTCTTGATCGAGGGTCCTCGCGCCTCAATCCGGACCCGGTTCCAGTCGGCCCGCTTAAAAATCTTGCGTCCTTGTTCGGTGAACTGCTTGGCATCGCCCCCGCAGATGCCCGGGAATAGCCACCCCCGGCGCCCCTCGTCGTAGATCCCCGCCGTCCACCAGCGGTCTCGGACCAGATCCGGATCGATCTCGCACTGGTATCCGTGAACCCGCCCCGCCGGAATCTTGACCGGCTTCCCGGCGTGCTCGAACTCCGTGTCCTTATCGAAGCACTGGCTCCTGATCTGGACGCCAGAATTCAGCTTCGGATCGACTCTGAATTCAAACTCCAAAATGAAATCCGCGTAGTCCTTCGCCGTGCAAAGGAAACTGTTTGGGGTCTTGATAACCGTCTTGCCCACGATGCACCCACCCTCAACCCGATACTCCGCTTGTCCGCCCTTCTGCACCCAACCGTTCAGAGTCTTGCCATCGAAGATCGGCTTGAGGTCATCCGCCGCAACCGCGATCGGCACCCCAACAACAAAACAGACGGCAATCAAAAGCACACTTCGCATGCGAATCTCCTTAAAACCACCCGATGTCCCGGTCCAATTCCAGTGGCCCAAGATGGATCTCACGCAACATATAACCCAGTTTCGTCCTCGCCGAAAGTCCAATGCATCGGGCTGGACTCGAAAATTCGACGGAAAAGGAGTGTAGCGAAGGGCTTGCGCCCTTCGGGCCGTCGGACCAGCACCGAAGCCGGAATGTTGGTAAAATCGCCTCTGGCGATCGGCTTCGCTACGAATTCTCCGCTCCGGTGGTCCGGCAGCCGCCGGATGGGATCTAGCTCGAGAATTCAGATGCCGAATTGTAGGAGCCTGCTTGCAGGCGATTCGAATCGCGCGCGAGCGCGCTCCTACGGCCCATTTCCTCCCCGGTGCTGGTCCGCGCCGCGTCACTGTCGCAACCCCTTCGCCTTGAGCCTATTGTCATTCGTCTCCGCGCCTGCCTGAAGGCTTCCCAAAGCCCGCCCAACTGCTACTATTTTCAGGAATGCGCCTCATCAGCTACCGCGATCCAGACTATGAAGCCTGGCGACAGGCCATGGGGCGCAAGGCAACCCCCGATGCCACCGTTGCCGCCGCCGTCGCACAGATCATCCTGCGGGTCCGATCCGAGGGCGACGAGGCGCTGCGTGCTCTCACAAGGCAGTTCGACGGTGTCGATGTGGATGGCATCAGACTGACCGACGCACCCCCGAGGCCGCCGCGGCAGGTTGCAGCCGCCCTCGCGGACGCCAAGGCCAACATCGCCCGCTTCGCCGGCCGCCAGCTCCCAAAAGACTGGCGCGCCCGCAATCGGCATGGCGCATCGGTCGGAGAACTGTTCCGGCCTTTCGAGCGGGTCGGCGTCTATGTGCCCGGCGGCACGGCTCCCCTGGTCTCCACCGCCCTGATGACCGTCACCCTCGCCAAGGTCGCCGGCTGCCGCCAGATCGCCGTCGTCACGCCCCCGCCCGTCAATCCCATCCTCCATTATGCCATCCGCCTCGCCGGCGCGTCAGAGATCTATCAGGTTGGCGGCGCGCAGGCCATCGCGGCGCTGGCGTTTGGCACCCGGACCGTGCCACCGGTGCAGAAGATCGTCGGGCCTGGCAATCGATACGTTATCGAAGCAAAGCGTCAGATCCTCGGCACCGTGGCGATCGACCAGTTGCCGGGACCCAGCGAGGCCATGGTCATCGCCGACGCCAGCGCCAATCCGGCCCTCGTCGCCTCCGACCTCCTGGCGCAATCGGAGCACGGCCCGGACAGTTCTGGCATCCTGCTCACGCCCTCCCTCGCGCTCAGGGACGCCGTCGGGGCACAGATCCAGGCACAGCTCGCCACGCTGACCCGCCGCGCGATCCTTGAGCGCTCGTTGTCCGCCGGCTGTTCTTTGGCCCACGTCCGCACCCTGGCCCAGGCCATCGAGATCGCCAACGACTACGCCCCCGAGCACATTTCCCTGCAGGTTCGCCGCCCCGCCGCCCTCCTGTCGCGGATCCGCAATGCCGGCGCCATCTTCCTCGGCGCCTATTCGCCCATCGTCGCGGGCGATTTCATCGCGGGCCCCAGCCACACGTTGCCCACCGGAGGCGCGGCCAAGTCCTTCAGCGGCCTCACCGCCGGCGAGTTCTTCCGCCGGACGTCGATCATCGAGTACTCCGCCCCCTCGCTCCGGCGCGCGCTGCCCTCCATTGCCACGTTCTCATCCGTCGAAGGACTCGACGCCCACGGCCGCTCCGCCGCCATCCGATTTGAAAGGTGATATGCCAAGGAAGAAACGCACAGCCAGGGTGATCCGAAAAACCACCGAGACCGATATCCGCCTGACGCTCGCCATCGACGGGTCGGGACGCGCGCGCGCACACACCCGCATCCCGTTCTTCGATCACATGCTGGCGCTCTTCTCCAAGCACTCCCTCATGGATCTCGATGTGTCCTGCCATGGCGATGTCGAGGTAGACTTCCATCACACCGTCGAGGACGTCGGCATATGCCTGGGGCAGGCGCTCGCCCGCGCCCTTGGGGATAAGCGCGGCATCCGCCGCTACGGGTGCGCACACCTGCCAATGGACGAGACCCTCGCCCGCGTTGTCACCGATCTCAGCGGCCGCCCTTTCTTGGAGTACCGCGTCCGGACGCGCCGCCTCAAGGCCGGCGACTTCCCCATCCAGCTCGTCGAAGAATTCTGCCGCGCTTTCGCCATGAATGCGGCCTGCAACCTCCACATCGAACTCATCTATGGCAGAGACCCGCACCATATCGCGGAGGCGATCTTCAAGGGCCTTGCCAGAGCCCTCGATGCCGCCTGTGCCATGGACCCGCGCGTGAGAGGCCTGCCCAGCACGAAGAACCTCCTGTAGCCACTTCCCCCCCCACCCAATACTGGTCACATCATTGACAGGGGGGGGCACGAAAGGCCATCCTTACTTCAAATGGAATGGATCCAGCCAGCCCCGAGGGTCAAGAACCCGGTCTGGAAGTTTACCTTGTGGTTCTTGGTGATGGTCGTCCTCGGCCAACTCCTCTGGATCGTCTTCTCCATCCCCGTCTTCCGCCACACCGTCAGTGTCGAAACTCAGCTCGCGCGCGAGAACAACACCCGCCAGCGCAACCAGATAACAACCCAGCTGAGGGAATTGCCTCCCGACATGCGCCCCGACCCGATCGCCCAGGCCCTCCAGCAGACCCCCGCCGCACCCTCCGCCCCGCCCGTCGCGCCCAACCTCGCCCTCCGCCTGCGCCCCCCAGAACCCGAAAGCCATACCAGAGAGGTCGAATCGCTCCTTCAAGATGCCAAGGAGTTCCGCCAGTTTAACGACATCATCTTCGCGAAAGCCAAACTCCTGGAGGCCCAGCGCCTCGAGCCCAAGCACCCCGAGGTGCTTCGCGAACTCGGCCTGCTCTACGAGTCGATGAACGACTGGGGATCCGCGAAGCAGACATGGCAGGACCTCCGCTCCCTCGGCGAAGCGGCCGGCCCCCTCGCCCTCTTCGCTCGGGATCGCCTCCTCGACATCGAGCGCCGGGAAACCCAGTTGGCCATGGAGCGCCAGAGCCGCACGCGCCAGAACCTTCCCCGCGACCTAACCATCGCCAACGTCGAACCGCAGCAGGACCAGCAAGGCTTCAAATCCCTGCGCATCACAATCGCCGCCAACCTGACCCAGGGCGCCGTGGCCGTGCGCGATGTCAAGTTCCAGATCTATTTCTTCGAGGCTGACGACGAGAAGATCTACCCCGTTCCAGGAGAGTCGGTGCGATACGACTTCCTCACGGTGCCCATCAACTGGGCCGGTGGCGAACCGGAGCAAATCCTGATCCGTGCCGGCCCGTTCAGCGCCCCGCCGCTCAACTACTACGGGTACCTCATCCGCGTCTTTCACCGCGGCCAACTGCAGGATGAGGTCTCGGAACCGCCCCAGCTGGCACCTCTCTTTTCAAGCAACCCGAAGGCCGGCCCACAACCATGACCGAAAACCTGGAAATCTTCATCACCGAACCCAGTCAGGACCTGCAGTACACGCTGCGTGAGGCCCTACGCGGTTTTGAGGGACTCCACATCCACACCTATACCGATAGCGCCGAGGCCCTCCACCGGATGCGGGCCAGCCAACGCGTCGACCTCGTCATCGCTGAAGCCATCATGCCCACCATCGACGGCGTGAACTTGGTGGCCAAGATCATCCAACAGTTTCCCAAGGTCAAGACCATCATCCTGACCGAATACGATCTCAGCGATTACCTCCAGTATCTCGGGACGGCGCGCCTCGTTCCCAAGCCGTTCACACAAAACGACCTCACTCAGACTTTCCGATCCCTCTTCCCAAACATTCGAGAGTCGATCATGCCAATGCCCCACGCCGCCGAACCGGGGCTCGACTCGCTCAACGTCACCCAGCCGATGGGCACAGGCGCCCGTCCCCAGCCAGGCCTTGACAACCTACTGGTCACGCAACCCATGAGCGCCACACCCACGCCCGCGCGACCACCGGCGATGGCGGCAACGCCGCTCCCCGTCCCCGTCATGGCCAGCTACCGTGCACCCGCCTTCGCGCCGACCGCCCCGCAGTCGGCCACATCCGCCACCGATCGCGGCCTGGATGACCTGGACATCACCCAGCCCATGAATCAGCGGCAGATCCAGGCCCATCTGCCGGCTCACGCGAATCTCACCCCTGTCATTGCACCGAGCACCCCGCGACCCAGTTCGCAAATTCGCCCCTCCGGCCCACTCGTGCTGCCAGCGACAGTTCCCCCATCCACCATGGTCGCCGATCAGGGACTTGACGACTTGCTCGTGACTCAGCCCTTGGAACGCCGCCCCGCGCCAATGCCAGAACCAGCGCCCGCGGCCCAATTCAGCGCGTCAGCAACGCCCGTTCCTCCCCCGGGACCTCACTTCCCAACGCCAACACCGCAACCAGCGACCCCCATGGCGTCCTCGCCTTTCAGCGGTGGTCCCTTCGGACCCGCTCCCGGAACGCCAACCCCCGCGGTGCCACCCGCATATCCGTTCGCCGCATCGGCCATGCCACCTGTGATCGGCGGCCCCATTTCGCCCGACGCACCAACCTCCGTCATCGGGGGGCCCTATCCAGCCCCCGACGCACCGCCACCCCAAGCTTTCATTCCCCAGCCAAACCCGATACCCCCTCTCCAGCAACAACCCTATCCACAGTATCCCTCCATGACACCCCCATACCCGCCCAGTTCTCCTGTTCCCCCCATTCCACCGGTGCCGCAGCCACAGATGCCGCCACCCCCACAGAACATCCCGGCCAACGCCGGCTACCCCCCGCCACCCGGCGCGCCCCCTCCGCCTCCGAGCGCCCCCACGCCGTCCTTCCAGGCCAGCCCACCGCCGCCACCCCCGCCCGCGCCGCAGGCGCCGCCGGCCCAGTTCGAAACCGCTGGCCGCACGACGCAGTTCCGGCGTGGTCTCATGAACACCGCCGTTCCAGATCGACTCACGCTCCACCAACTCGCCGCAGGCTTGGCCGTCGGCAGTTATACGCTCTCCAAGCAGTTGCCCGACACCGAATGGGGCCCGTGCTGGATCGGGACCCAGGCCGGCGTCAATCGGCGCGTCCGATTGACGTTCTTCTCCAGCGTCGGCCCCTACAGCCAAAACGAATTCGTCACCTACTTCCAGCGCCGGGCCGCACAACCGCACCCGAACCTCCTCACGATCTTTGAGGTCGCACAGATACAGGGCCTCACCTTCGTCGCCGATGAATACTGGACCGGCGGCGACATGAGCCAGTGGCTCGCCTCTGGACACACGATCGACGCCCGCTCCGCAAACGGAATCCTCTCACAGACGTTGGCCGCCCTCCGGCACCTCTCCAACGAGCCCTGCCGGGCCATCAAGCCCAACGACCTCTTCATCTCCGAAACCGGCGTGGTGAAGCTCAATCATCTGCACCCCACCCTGGGTTCACCTGAGGCCGACAAGGGCGGCCAGATGGCCCTGATCGCCAGCTACCTCTCCCAGACGCTCGACCCACAGGCAAAACAGGTGCCCTCCCTCCACAGCCTCTTGGAGCAGATGCTCTTCAAGTCACTCTCCGTCGATCAGGCCATCAATCTCTGCAACCAGCTCGAGATCCAGCTGGCCCCGGAACGCCGCCTCGTGGAATCCCACGAGCACGCCGTCGCCGTCAAAGCCGCACAGGACGCCGAGCGAAAACACAAGCGCTTCGTCGCCATGGCCCTCACCGGCACCGCCATCGTCGTCGTCGTCGCGGGCGCCCTGCTGGGCTTCACCCTGCTCCATCGCCCCTATAAGGATTTCAAGGTCATGGTCCAGGTCCCCGCCAGCGAGTTCATCAACTCCAAAGGCCAAAAGTCGACAACGAAGACATTCTGGGCGGACGAATACGAGGTCACGATCTACCAGTACGCGCAGTTTCTCATCGACGTGAAGAAACGCGGCAACTTTCGCGACTATGCCCACCCGGACATGCCCAAGACCAAGAAATCCTATGAGCCCTCCAAATGGAATGAAATCTATCGGGCCATAAAACAGAACAGGAAATACTACGGCGACGTCATCACCTACAACACCCCGGTCTTCAACGTCGATTTCTGGGACGCCTACGCGTACGCAAAATGGGCGGGCAAGCGATTGCCCACCGAAGACGAGTGGGACCACATGGCCATGGGCCGCAGCGGCAGACCCTACCCCTGGGGCAACGAGCCCCAGAAGAAGTTTGCCAATACCGGCGAGGATTACTTCGCTGGCGACCCGACGCTCGGCGGTAATATCGACGGTTTCCGCGGCTGGAGCGACGTCGACAAGACGCCCCTCGATGCCTCTGAGAACGGCGTCAAGAACCTGGAGGGCAACGTCAGCGAATGGACGATGTCCCCAGGACCGGATAAGCTTGGCCTTCCGACAATGGTCGTCAAAGGCGGCAACTTTGCCGGCTCGATGAAGACCCTGAAAGAGGACTTTCCCCAACCCCAACTGCGCGATGCAACCCAGCTCTGGCTCGGCTTCCGCTGCGTCTCCGATCAGCCCCCGCCAGAATCCGCCAAGTGAGCGCCGCACTCCGACTCATCGGAAGAGATCGCTGTTTGGAGTGCCACCTTTAGCCCGGGATCTCACAGCCTGACGGCTGCGAAATCCCGGGCTCCGGCCTTCAATGGATCCATCGCCTGATCGTCGGCACGCGATTCCTTCAGCGCCTCGCCAAAACGCAGCGCCCTCCAGCTCACCGTGACGCTCGAAACCAGCATCAGCACGGCTGCCGCGACCGGGTGCAATACGCCCCCCGCCGCAAGACCAATCCCAAGAAGATTGTAAACGGCCGCGAATAACAGATTCGCGCGAATCCCGCCCACGACCCGTCTGCCGATACGCACTGCCCCGGCCACCGCCTCTAGATCGCCGCCGTATAGCGCAGCGTCCGCGACTTCGCGCGGCAGCGCCGCCCCACCCGACATCGCCACTGAAGCGAATGCCGTTGCCATAGCGGGCGCATCGTTGACGCCATCCCCCACAAACAGCACCCGGGCACCGCCATCTTGAGACGCGGCCACGCGGCGTGCTTTCTCCTCCGCCGTAAGGCCCGCCTCACAATCGGCCAACTCCAGCACCGAGGCACTGTCGGCACGATCGCCCGTCATGACCTTCACCGCCATGCCCATCTCCGCGAGCGCCTGGCGCGCGCGGGCCACCGAATCCCTCATCCTCTCCCTCACCAGCGCCACCGCCACCAGGCGCCCGTCCACCACCACGAAGATCTCGTGCAGATGGCCCGCCGGACGCTTCAGCCCCGCAAGCAACGCCGAGGAATCTCCAGCAGCCACTCCCTCCAGCACACCACGATTGCCCACGGCCAGCGACATTTCCCGCCCTTTGGATAGGATCCCGGCCCGGACCCCGACGCCGGGGATCGTCGCCACCGCCGCTACCTCCACCCGCGCCCCACCGCCCCACTCCCGAAACGCCGCCGCGACCGGATGCCGACTCCGTTCTTCGATCGCCGCCACCCACGCCCGAATTTCCTCCCTGTCACATCCCTCCACAACGGCGAAATCCACCGCCGAAAATGCCTCGTCACTCAGGGTCCCGGTCTTGTCGAACACGACCGTGTCTACTCGCGCCAATCGCTCGAGGAAGGAACCCGAGAACGCCGCAATCCCCCGCTCCGCCAGCGCATTCAGCCCGCTCCAGATGCCGATCGGTGTCGCCAAACCCATTGCACAGGGACACGCCACCACCAGGACCGCCAACCCGTTGAACAGCCCCGTGCGCCATCCCGACGCTAGCGTCCAGCACACAAAAACCAGGACCGCCGCCGCCATCACCGCCGGCAGGAACCATCCCACGATCTTGTCCGCCTCCCGCTGCAAGTCCGATGGCCTGGCCACCGCTGCCTCCACAACTCCCAGCAGCCGGTCCAGTTGCCTCTCGCCGCCTGAGGCAGTCGCCCGGACCACCAGCGGATCGTCCATCACGTGCGCTCCCGCCAAGATCCGGTCGCCGGGGCGTTTCACCACCGGAAACGGTTCCCCCGTCATTGGCGTCTCCCGCACGAACGCCACGCCTTCCTCCACCAGCCCATCCACAGGAACCCCATCCCCGGCACCCACCCAAACCCGATCACCCTCCATCACGTCAGCCGTCGGACATGCCTCCCTCTTGCCGCAGCATGTCAGCCTCACGCACCGTCCAAACTCCCTCCGCAGCCGATCGGCGCTCGCCAGAGCCGCGTGCCTCCGGTTCCGCCCTATCACAGTGCCGAGCGTGTAGATCGCCACCAGCACCGCCACCACCTCGTAGTACACGTCCCCGTGCCCCGTCAGCGTCGCGTGTACCGAAGCCCCGAACGCCCCCGCGATCCCTGCCAGAAATAACTGCTCCACTACCACCCGACCCGCATGCGCCTGCCGCCACGCCTCCCGCACGATCGGCAGGCCCGCCAAGAGAAAAACGCCCAGCGCCGAGGCCCCCAGCACTCCGTGCAACACCCACCTCTCCACCCCCGTCGGCGGCGACACATTCGCCGCAATGCCAAACGCCATCCCCTGCCCCGCCAACACCGCCGCCACCCCGAGACGCACCCACTCCATCGACCCGGTCCGTGCAACCGCGCCACCTTCGCCACCCGATGCGTGACAACAACCCGCCATGCACTTCACCTGAAGCACCAATTCTGCTCCTGTCACCCAAAAAGAATGTCGTCCGCATCGACTTTCCCACAACCTCGACTTGACCGACCGCTCGACACCACACCACCATCGGGACCGATGAAACTCGGTCTCTTCTCAGTCGGCTACGCGGGATTCTGGGGACAGGCGAAACTGACGCTCCCCGACTTCATCGCTCGCGCCGGCCGACTCGGCTACGCCTCCGTTATGCTCGTGGGCAAACGCCCACATCTCTCGCCGCTGGACGCCACCCCGGACTTCCTCCAATCGGTCAAGAGCGCACTTCGCGCGGCGGGCGTGAGCTGCGATGTCATCGCCGCTTACACGAACCTCGCGCAAGATGACCCCGCCGAAGTGCCCGCGATCGACTTCCAGATCGCCTATGTGGACTCACTCGTCCGCTCCGCTGCCGAGCTGGGTGCCCGCTTCGTCCGCATCTTCACAGCCTACGATGCCGACGGCCTGAACCCCCAGGCGCAATGGGATCGCGTCGTCGGCGCCATTCGCGAGATGTGCGACCGCGCCGCGGCTCACGGAGTCACCATCGCCATCCAAAACCATCACGATATAGGCCTCCACACCGAAGCGCTCCTGGAACTCCTCGCGGAAATCGATCGGCCCAATTGCAGGCTCGGATTCGACGCCTGGTCGCCCGCCCTCCGCGGCGAGAATCTCTACGAGGCCGCGCGGCGCGCCGCGCCCCACGCGGCCATCACGACAAACGCCGATTACATCCATGCCCCCCGCTACCGCTATCGGCCCGCGCTCGTGAATTACGAGCGGCAGTCCCCCGACTGGGTGCGCGCCGTCCCCTTTGGCTCCGGCTTTATCGATTATGCCGCCTTTTTCAAGGGCCTGCGCGATGGCGGCTTCGATGGTGTGGCCACGTATGAGATGTGCTCGCCACTCCGCGGCGGCGGATCCTTGGAAAACCTCGATGCCTGTGCCACGAAATACCTGACATGGATGCGCGAGAACAATCACCTCGCACGATAGCAATTCCCCCGCAGAGAGCACCATGGTAGGCTTTTGTCATGGACCGCAGACGATTCATCGGGGGCATTTTTTGCGGGATCGCTGCCACCGGCATCGGCCCTGGCGCTTCCTCCGCCGCAACGGGCTCCGCACGCTTCCCAGAACCCGCGCGCGACATACCTCTCCGCGATGATGCCGATGTCATCGTCTGCGGTGGCGGTCCCGCAGGCATCGCCGCGGCGGTCACCGCCGCGCGCTGCGGCGCGCGCGTCCGACTCTTTGAACTGCACGGGTGCCTCGGCGGCGTCTGGACCGCGGGCTTGCTCACATACATATTCGACTTCAATAAGCCCGGCATCACGCGCGAGATCGCCCGACGCCTTGACGAACGCGCCGCAAGGACCGTCGTCCGCCCCGACCAATTCGTCTACGCCACGGAGGACATGCGGGTCATCCTCGACGAGATGTGCGCCGGGGCAGATGTCCGCTTTCTGCTCCACACGCGCGTCGCCGCCGCCTACCGGGATGGGTCGCGCATCGCGACCATAGTCACCGAATCAAAGTCGGGCCGCGAGGCATGGCGCGCCCCGGTCTTCATCGACGCCACCGGCGACGGGGACCTCGGGACCCTTGCGGGCTGCGGGTGGGACATCGGCCAAGGCGGCGACTGCGCATGCCAGCCCATGACGCTGAACGCCATGGTCACCGTGCGCGACGCCGAGGCCATCCGGGACTGCATTTCCTTCTACGGCGGCGCCCCCGTCCACATCCCTGCCGTCGAGCACTTCTTGGCCGAAATCCGGCGCGCGGGCGCCGAGACGTCGTACGGCCATCCCACGCTCTTCCAGGCCCGAGGCAATTTGCTCACATTCATGGTCAATCATGAGTACGGCGTCAAACCCTTCGAGAATGAAAAGGTCACCGAATCAACGGTCCGGGCGCGCGCTGAAGTCCACCGCATCGCCGCGGCGCTCCGCGCCCTCGGCGGCCGATGGGCCGATCTTCAGGTGGTGGCCACGGCCGAGCAGATCGGCGTCCGCGACGGCCGCCGTATCCACGGCCGCTACACCGTCACCCGCGACGATCTCGTCGCCGGCGCCCGCCACCCGGACGCCGTCGCCAGGGCCACTTTCAACGTCGATATCCACGCGCCCACGCGCGAAAAAAACCGGTCCGAGCCCATCTCGCACGGCGACCTCAAGATGAAGGCCTACGACATCCCGCTGCGCGCGCTCATCGCCAAGGATGTCGATGGCCTCATGATGGCCGGCCGTTGCATCAGTGGCGATTTCATCGCCCACGCCAGCTACCGCGTCACCGGGAACGCTGTCGCCATGGGCGAGGCCGCAGGTGCCGTTGCCGCCATCGCCGCGAAAAACGGGCGTCTCCCCCATGAGATCGACTGGCCCGTCGCCGAAGCCAAACTTCGCGAAATCGGCCAGCGGGGATGATCTCGGACGATTGATGCGGACACGGGCCCGCTCATCGCCGCAAGAACGCCCTCACCTGCTCCAACTTGCGCCACGCCGCCCGGCTGTCGATGGCCTCCCGCGCCATCCCAAGCAGCATGGCCCAATCCTCGCCTCGCCCCGCGACGCGCATCGCGGCGGCCGCGTTGAGTTCCACGATCTCCCGACTCGGTCCGCGCTCCTCCCCGCAGAGGATCGCCCGGATCACTTCTGCCGATCCTGCCGCATCCGCCACCGAGAATACCGCCGAATCGCATGGCGAAAAACCGAGCGTGACGGGATCCATCTGGAAAGTCTCCACGCGCCCCTCCATCCACTCCGCGGCATCCGTAAGCCCTATGGTGGAGAACTCATCCATCGGCGCACCCGTTTCTGTCCGCCCGCAGGCGGCAACCGCGCGACGCAATCCCATCCTGCCCAGGACGGCAGCGTACTTCGGCGGCAGCGCCAAATCTGGCACCCCCACCACCTGGGCCTGTGGGCGCGCCGGATTCAGCAGCGGGCCCAGGAAATTGAATATGGTCCTCGATTGCCGCTCGGCCGCCAACTTGCGCACCGGGGCCAGTTGCTTGAACGCGGGGTGATAGAGGGGGGCGAATAGGAAACACATCCCCGTCTCGGCCAGACACGCCGCCGCCACGTCAGGCCCGGCATCGATCCGGAACCCCATCACTTCCAAAACATCAAACCCGCCAGACTTCGACGTCGCACCCCGATTGCCGTGCTTGGCCACGCGAATGCCACTCCCCGCAACCACGAAGCTCGCGCACGTCGAGACATTGAATGTCTGGCGCCCATCCCCCCCGGTACCACAGAGATCCACCAGCGGCCCGCCAGCCGAATCCGCCACCGCCGGCACCGGCACCGCCATCTCCCGCAGGGCAAGGGCGAGCGCCGCCATCTCCTCGATCGTCTCGCCGCGCGCCGCCCACGCCATGAGCGCGTCCGCCTTCGAGCCCGCAGAAACTGCGCCATCAAGCAACCAGGTGAGAAATCCCCCCACTTCGGCGACATCCAGTTCCCCGGTGCGCAACCTCCCGACCCATTCCCCAGTTTCCATCACCGCTCCGCGCGAGCGCATCCCGCCTGCCCCAACAGACCCGGCCCGCTACTGCTTCAGGTATTGTATGAAGCGGTCCTTCTCGATCGCCTTCATATACGCCTCGTTCCCGGAAACCCGGCCCGCCTTCAGGTTCTCCATGATCGAGTCATCCATGAACTGCATCCCCTCTCCACGGCCACCGATGATCACGTCCTGGAGCTTCTGGGTCTGCCCTTCGCGGATGATCGACGCGGCCGCCTGGTTCGCGAACAGGATCTCGTTGACCGCCAGCCGCCCCGGTTTGTCCGAGCGCTTCAGCAGCAACTGCGCCACCACCCCGCGGAGCGATGCCGCCAGCATCGTCCGAACCTGCTGCTGCTGGTCGGAGGGAAACACGTCGATCAGCCGATCGATCGTCTTGCGCGCGTTGTTCGTGTGCAGCGTGCCGAACACCAGCTGCCCCGTCTCCGCGGCGGTCAGCGCCAGCGAGATAGTCTCCAGGTCGCGCATCTCGCCCAGCAGCACGATGTCCGCATCCTCGCGCAGCGCCGCCTTCAGGCCGCGCGCGAACGTCGGCGTGTGGTCCGGCACCTCGCGCTGCGTGATGATGCACATCTTGTTGGAGTGCACGAACTCGATCGGTTCCTCGATCGTCACGATGTGCCGAGAAAAACTCGTGTTGATGTAGTCGATCAGCGCCGCCAGCGTCGTCGACTTGCCCGACCCCGTCGGCCCCGTCACCAGAACCAGGCCGCTGCGCAGGTGACCGAACTGCTTGATCACCGGCGGCAGCCCCAGTTCCTCGAGCGACGAAATCTTCGTAGGAATCAGCCGGAAGACCGCGCCGAGGCCGTTGGTGTGCTTCATGTAGTTGCAGCGGAATCTGGAGTTCTCGTCCATCTCATAGGCGAAATCCAGATCGCCCGTCTCCATGTACCTCTGCCAGCGCCTCTCACCGCAGATTTCGATCAGCAGACCCTGCATCTCCTCCTGGGTCAACACCGCCTCGCGGATCGGCCCGACATCGCCGTGCACACGGATCTTCGGCGGTTGGCCCTCGCTGATGTGCAGATCCGAGCCGCCGGAATCAATCAGGATCCGGAACAAGGCGTCGATCTTAGCCATGGCGCCCCCCCTTCAGCAGAGCCTCAAACTGCCTCTTGTTCTCGGCGCGCTCGAATCCCTCGGACGGTGAAATGACCCCACCCTCGACCAGTTGCCGCAACGAGTCGTCCATGAGCCGCATGCCCTGCCGACGCGCCGTCTGCATCACCCCAGGCAGCATATACGTCTTGCCATCGCGAATCAGTGCGCCGACCGCCGGATTGTGCAACAGCACCTCCAGCGCGAGGATGCGCCCCTGCCCGTCGGCACGCGGCACGAGCTGCTGGCTGATCACCCCGCGCAACGACTCGCTGACCATGACCCGGATCTGATCCTGCTGGTCCGTCGGAAACACGTCCAGTATCCGGTCCAGCGTCCTCGCCGCCGAGGCGGTGTGCAGCGTCGCAAGCACGAGGTGCCCCGTCTCGGACGCGGTGATCGCCAGCGAGATCGTCTCAAGGTCGCGCATCTCACCGACCATGATGACGTCCGGATCCTCACGCAGGGAGGCGCGCAGCGCCGTCGCGAAGCTCCGCGTGTGGGTATTCACCTCGCGCTGCGTCACCTGGCAACCCTTGCTCACAAACTGGTATTCGATCGGATCTTCCAGCGTGATGATATGGTCCCGACGGGTCTTATTCACCTCGTCCACCAGCGCCGCCAGCGTCGTGGACTTGCCCGAGCCCGCCGGTCCCGTGACCAGCACCAGGCCGTTGTGGAACTGCGTGAGGCGCTTGAGCTCTGGCGGCAGACCGAGTTCATCCATCGTCCGCACCCGCTCGGTGATGATCCGGAACTCCATGTCCACGCCGCGGCGCTGCTTCACCACGCTCGCGCGGAAGCGCCCCATGCCCGGCCGCGCGTAGCAAAAATCCGCGTCGCCGCGCTCCTCAAAGAACCCCTTCTGCGTCTCGTCAAGGAAGCCCATCGCCAGCCGTTCGGTCTCGGCCGCCTTCAGCGGCTCGAACGGATGCCACATTGGCTGCAGCACGCCGTAGCGCCTCATGAATGGCACCATCCCGACGCTCAGGTGAACATCGGAGGCGTCGCATTCCTGGCCCAGCAACAGATAGTCGTCAACGTGCTTGAATTCCCTCTCCCGGACCACGGCCGCCGCGCGCGCCGCCACCTGGGCCGCCGCCCCGGTCGCCGGCACCGCGGGGTGCGCCGCGTGGGGCTGTTCCCCGACGCCCTTGTAGGGCTCTTCCGGGTGCGCCCTGTGCTCCGCGGCCGATATCGCGCGCTGGAAAAGATCGACCTGCCAGGGGGCCAAGAGTTCGTTGTGCGAAAGGACATCCAGGGCGAATGTGCCCGGATGCTCGTGGAGCAATTGCTCCACTTTCACCCGTCTCTCAGGCGTGATCCAGCCCTGCTGGACCGCCGTCGCGAGGACATACTCGTTATACTGCTCGAGCACCGCGAAAACCTAACCGTATCTCAGCACTAGTCACGCGAAATTATATCGCCTCTCTCGCCCCGCGCTCACTCGTAGCGCAGCGCCTCGATCGGGCTGAGCTTCGCCGCCCGCCATGCCGGATAAAGGCCCGCCAGGACCCCGACCCCCACCGCGAACGTCAGGCTCATGATGACCGCCGACATATGCACCACCGGCCGATTCTGCACCGGCGAGATCGCCACCAGAAGCTTCATCAGGAGCAGTGCCGCCCCCAGGCCGGCCACGCCCCCGAGGGCCGCCAGCACCGTGCTCTCGATCACGATCTGCCCAAAGATGTCCCCCGATCGCGCGCCCACCGCCCGACGGATGCCGATCTCGCGGATCCGCTCCGAGATGCTCGCGAGCATGATATTCATGATGCCTATGCCGCCCACCAGCAGGCTGATGCCGGCGATGATCCCGAAGCTCATGTGGAGATTCCTCATTGCCGCGTTCATCTCGTCGAACATCTCCTGCCGCGTCTCCACGCTGAAGTCCTCAATGCCCCGGTGCGTGACCATCAGGATCTGACGGATCTGGGCGAGCGCCTCCTCGAACATGTTGAGGTCCGCCACTTGCACGTTGAGGTCGTCGAGCTTCAGCTCGGCCCCCTCATCGGGTGTCCCCGCCTGCTTGGTGTTCTTGAACACCGTCGTAAAGGTCGTTATGGGCACCACCACCACGTCGTTCTTGAACCGAAATGTCGACCATCGGCTGCGCTTGCCGGTCTTGGCCCCCGGGCCCTGGGCCGGCGGGGCCTCTTTCGCCCGAAGCTCCCGCTTCTTCTTGTCCCGCTCGCTCTCGTAGCGCTGGAATATGCCCACGATCCGAAAAAACTCGTTGCCGATCCGCACGCTCTCGCCCAGCGGGACCGCCTCAGGATCCTCCCAGAGCCGCTCGATCACCCCCCGGCCAATAACGCACACGCGATTGTGATCCCGCCTGTCGATATCTGTCAGGAACCGGCCGTACTCCAGATTGTGTCGCTCGGTGTGGAGGTAATCTTCCTCAATGCCGATCACCTCGAAAGTCTCGGCCTTGTCGCCCCGCCGCACCGCCAGATACAGATCCAGTTCCGGCGAGACCCAGGAGAGCAGGGGCGCATTCATCCGAAGCGCCAGGGCATCCTTGTACGTCCTGCCGGGGCTCAGCTCCCGGATCGATTCCTGATGCGCCGGGACGGGCTCGACCCTCACCTTGACCCGCTCGAGGCCCCCCATCTGGCTCATCACCTCGCGGTACCCCGTCGCGATACCCTCGGTCAGGGCAAACATCGCCAGCAGCGAGGCCACGCCAAGCACCACTCCCAGCATCGTCAGGAAAGAGCGAAACTTGTGCGCCCGGATCTCCCGGAAGCCTTCGCCGATGCCCATCAGGAACTTCATGCCGCCCGAACCTCAGACGATCTTGCCATCGCGGATGACGATCTGTCTCCGCGCCTCCGCCGCCACGTTCGCGTCATGGGTCACCAGGGCCACCGTGTGCCCCCGCTGGCTCAATTCCCGAAAAAGGTCCAGGATGGTTCGTCCTGTTTTTGAATCGAGCGCACCCGTCGGCTCGTCGGCGAGAATGATGCGGGGGTTGTTCACCAGGGCACGGGCAATCGCAACCCGCTGGCATTGTCCGCCCGAAAGCTGATTCGGTTTGTTGTGCGTGCGGTCCGAAAGTCCCACGGCGCCCACCGCCTCCAGCGCCCGGGACCGCCGCTCCGCCCTGCTGACCCCCGAATACACCAGCGGCAGCTCCACATTCTCCAGCACATTCAGCCGCGGCAGGAGGTTGAACGACTGGAACACGAACCCGATCTTCTCGTTGCGCGTCCTCGCCAGGCGGTCCCCGCCCGCACGGCTCACGTCCACGTCATCGATCCTCACGTACCCTTCGGTCACCCGGTCCAGGCAACCCAGGATGTGCATCAGGGTCGATTTCCCGCTGCCCGAAGGCCCCACGATGGCCGCGTACTCCCCCTCGTGGATCTCCAGCGATACACCGTCCAGTGCCCGGATCTCAATCTCGCCGAGGCGGTAGATCTTCCGCACGTCTCGAAGTTCGATGAGCGACATGGGTCTGCCACCCCGGGGCCTTAGCTGCGCCTCCGCTCGCCAAGCATGGTCGGTTTCACGAGCATGACCCTTTCGCCGCCCACCAGGCCCGACCGGATTTCCGTGAACTCAAATGTGCTGAGCCCGACCTCCACCTCCCGCCGCTCGGCCCCGTCATCCGATTCGACGTACACGACGGTCCGATCATTCTCCTCGGTGAATACCGCGCTGATCGGCACGGTCAGGGCGTTCTTCACCTCCGCCACCGGGATCTTGACGTTCGACGACATCCCCGGCCGCAGGCGCTCGTCGCTCTGCGTGATGAGCACCCGCACCTCGAATCCCTTGATGTTGTACTTGTAGGTCGCTATCGGCGCAATGAGCTCCACCCGCCCCTTCAGCTCCAGCCCGGGAAGCGAATCGACCGTAAAAGTCACGGGCTGGCCCTGCCGCACCTTGATGACATCGACCTGATTGACGTGCGTCTTGATCTGCATCTGGGACAGATCCGCCAGAGCCGTGAGGATCGTGCCCGAGTTCACGCTCACCGCCCCCACGACCAGCTGGCCCACCGACACCGGCCGCGTCAGCACCGTCGCGGCCACGGGCGAGCAGATCACGGTCTTGGCCACCTTGTCGTTCGAGATCTTGAGCCGCCTCTCCGCTTTCACCAGAGTGTTCTGTGCGACATCCAGATCGGTCAGTGCCTTCTCGTATATTTCGCGCGAGACCAGCTTCCTCTCAAACAGCTGCTTGGCCCGGTCAAAATCGCGTTGCTGCTGCGCCAGGGTGAGCTTGGCGCCGTCCACGTCGGTCTCGGCGCTGGCCTGTTCCGCGCGCACGTCGGTCTCATCGAGGCGAATCAGCACCTGGCCCTGCTTGACGATGTCCCCAATCTCAAAATTGATCTCCTCGATCTTGGCGGTCACCTCGGGCTTCACGTCCACTTGCACCAGAGGCTCGATATCCCCCGAAACCTCGATGTTGTATTTCAAATCCCGCCGCTCGGCCATCGCCACCAGATTGTCCGACCGCCGCCCTGCCACATACTCCGTCGTCGGCTCGGGTCGGCCCTTCCACCACCACCAGCCGACACCGGCACCGACGCCCAGCAGAACCAGCAAAACTAGCAAGAACTTACCCATGATGCTCCGGCGGAATTCCACCAGAAAGTTAAGGATAACGCCGGACTTTTGGCGTTCAACCCCGATTCCACAGTTGCGTCCACACGCCCAGCTCCGGTTCAATCGTCGGATGGACAAGGAGTCGGCTGCAGCCATCCTCGACGAGATTGCCCTGCTCCTGGAGCTGAAGGGGGAAAATCCCTTCAAGGCCCGCGCCTACACGCGCGCGGCCCGTGCCCTGGATTCGTTCCCCGGAGACCTGACATCGCTGGCCCGCGCCGGTCGGCTCAAAGAGCTTCCCGGCATCGGAACGGCCATCCTCGCAAAACTCACCGAGCTGCTGGAGACCGGCCACCTGGCGTATCATGACCGATTGCGCGCGGAATTCCCGCCGGGCATCTTCGAGCTGCTGCGAATCCAAGGCCTTGGGCCGCGCAAGCTGGCCGCGCTCCGCGGAGAACTGGGCATCGACTCACCCGAGGCGCTCGAGCGCGCCTGCATCGAGGGCAGGGTGGCGGGATTGAAGGGGTTCGGGCCCGCCACCCAAGCCAAGCTGCTGGCGGGCATCGGTCGCCTGCGCCAATACCAGGGCCTTTTCCGTCTGGGTGACGTCCAAGCCGCGGCCGAGTCGATCCGCTCGACGCTGCGAGAGTGGCCCGAAATCTCGCAGCTCGAACCCGCGGGCGACCTGAGGCGCGGCTGCGAGGTCATCCGCGAGACCGTTCTGGTCGCTTCCACCCGCTCGGCCCACGATGTCTTAGATCGGTTCTGCTCCCTGCCCACGACAAGAGTGCTGTCGCGCGAGCCCACCAGCGCCCTGATCGCCCCGCATGGGGGCCCCCCTTGCCGACTCCACGTGACCACGGACAAGGAATTCCCCTTCCAACTGCTCTGGCTGACCGGTGGCCCGGGGCACTTGCGCGATCTCGCCGCCCACGCCGCCGATCATGGCTTCGAACTCCGGCACGACGGCCTCCGCCCAAGCCCCCCGCAACCCGTTCCCTGCGAGGCGGAAATCTACGCGCAACTGGGCCTTCCCACCATTGCCCCCGAATTGCGCGAGGGTCTCGGAGAGATCCAGGCGGCAAAAACAGGCGCTCTCCCCCGGCTCCTGGAGTGGACCGACCTTCGCGGCACCTTCCATAACCACACGATCGCCAGCGATGGCCGCGACTCCCTGCTCCAGATGGCTGACGCCGCCCGCGACCTTGGGATGGAATATCTCGGCATCGCAGACCACAGCCGGTCCTCCGCACAGGCAGGAGGCCTCGACGAGCGGCGCCTCCTCGCGCAAGTCGACGAGATCCTCGAGTTCAACAAAGAGTCGAGTGGCCTCCGCCTGCTGGCCGGCTGCGAGGTCGATATCCTCAAGGATGGTTCCCTGGATTTCCCCGACGAGATCCTCGCGCGCCTGGACTACGCCGTCGCTTCGATCCACGCCCATTTCGGCCTCGACGAGGCCCACATGACCCGACGCATCATCCGTGCCGCCGAAAATCCGCACGTCACCATGCTCGGGCACCTGACCGGTCGGCTTCTCCTCGATCGCCCACCCTACGCCCTGGATGCAGAGAAGGTCATCGACGCATGCGCCGCCACCGGCACCTGGATTGAACTCAACTGTAACCCGCGCCGCCTGGACATGGATTGGCGGCTATGGAAGCATGCCCGCGACAAAGGCGTCATCGCGGTCCTCAATCCAGACGCGCACAGCCACCGGCAATTCGCATACCTGCGCCTTGGCGCCACCATCGCCCGCAAGGGCTGGCTCCGAAAATCCGATGTGGCCAATACCCGGCCCCTCCCCGAGCTGCTCGACATGCTCTCCGCCAAGCGACGGAACCACTCTAGCCCGGATATTTCACAGCCTGTCGGCTGTGAAAATCCGGGCTCTGGGAAAACCGCGCCATGAAAGCCATTTATTGGAAAAGGTCAGGCAAAGACTGGGTCTTTTCGCGGTTGCGGAGTGTGTTTCGCGGACCGGTGGCCCCAGACCCTTCAAAGTCGCGTTCTTCGGAGCGCGGTTTTCCTTTGAGCCTGCATATTTCACGCGGAAGCGTGAAATATGCAGGCTAGTCCGGCTGTTTAGCAGCCGTCAGGCTGCCCGAAGGGACAGATAGCGCCTTCAGCACGCCGCCAGCCTCGAGCCTTCACTTCTCCCGAGCCCCAATCAGGGCCAAGTAGATTTCGCGGCTCACCCACGCATCCGTGGCCGCATATCGGAGCTGTGCCGGATGGAGATAGCTCCGCCCCCAATTGGACGTCTGGTAGCGCTTCGAGATGCGCCAACCCAAAACGGCCGCAGCCAGACTGCGCAACCCCCCCGCCTCAATCCCCGCCGAACGGGCCAGTTCGGCCACATCGATAACGCCCGCCTCCTGAAAAGGCTTGAGGTCCTTCAGCTCGTTAATGTCGCGCTGGGGCGCGACGCCCACCTTCTCGATATCTGGCGAAGACAGGAGGGAAAGAAGGCCATCCCCAAAAGACAACGTCGACAGCCGAAAAACGAACACGGCATCAGGTGCCGCCAGCTGGAGAAGTGCCGGAGGATGATGATCCCCACTGCGGAACGTGGGCTGAGTTTCGGTGTCGAAACCCAATATGGTCTCTCGCCCAAGCCGCTCAACCGCCCGCCGAAATTGATCTTCGCGGGTCACAAGATGCACCGGCCCCTCGTACTGCACGAGCGGTAATCGGTTGATCTCGTCTTTGGTCAGCCGCACGCCCCTCCCACCACCCCCCTTCACGCGGGACGCTTTCTTGTCTTCCATATCACCACCAGATCCTCGTCAAACTCTGCCTCTCTCGCGCCATCTTAAGCAGAATCCGGTTAGGTTTGAAATCGGATAAAGACCGCGCCATCATTATCTCCTCCACTCATCCAAAGATGGACGTTGCCCGAAAGTTCCGTTGCCCCGTGCTGCTGATCGCCCTTGGCGCAGTCCTCGCTCCTGCCATGGCCATCCCCGCAACCCAAAAGCCGGCGCGGACCACGGCGGTCGTCGACCCCCTCGTCCCGGCCGCACCCTCCAGCCCGCAATCCACCAACCTCTCCATGCTTCCCGCCCCCGCCACGCGCACGCTCCCAGCCCCCGGCGATCCGGAGTTCGAATTCGGCGGCCCCCTGCGCAAATCAATCCCCAAGGGGCCACCCCAATCCTCGCCAGAACCCACCAACGCGCCCACCGCTCCGCCCGTCGGCCCAGCCCCCGCACCGCCCCGCGCCCAGGCAAGCAGCGAGACTGACTGGATCACTCCCGATGAGTGCCCCGATGCCCCCGTCATCGTGCGCGTCAACCCGCCACCCGATTCCGTGATGGTGCCAGGCATAATCGTCAGGCAAATGAGAGTCGAGATCAGGAACCGATCGACCGACCGGGCCGCGGCGATCCGCGACGTCCACTGGATCAACGGGCTCAGGCGGTCCGATTGGGTCAAGAGCTTATCGGGCAAGTCGCGTGTCACCGCAGCCGGCCTCGTCGTGATCGAACGCGGCCCCGACGCCAGCGACATCTGGTTCGAGCATGGCCTGCTCCTCCCCGGCGAGTCGATGAAACTCACCCTCCCCCTCACGCCCCAGTCCCCGGGCATCCACGTCCTGGAGGTTTCATTCGTGGCCGTGGGCGGTGCCGACAAGCCCTGGCGCGACCAAGTCCTCATTCCCGCATCGCGCGGCAACGCAACCGAGATCTTCGACGCGCCCGCCGACCGCTCGATCCAAGACCGAGCCGGCCAAGGGGGCATCGGCCTCCTTCGATGTGCCCTCCAAAACGATGCGCCCACACCCGAAGTGACCCGGTTGGCCTATCGCGTCGGATTGCCCCTGATCCAGGGAGAGTGGCTGCCCCAGTTGACCGCTGGCCTCGCCGCCGACAAGGCCATCTCCATCGCGGGCCTTCCCCAGCAGCAAGAGGGCAGTCACCTCGCCTATTTCCTTGAACCCCTCCAAGCGTGGGTGCTCGTCAGGCCTGCCGACGGCGAGAGCCGCGTCCTTCTCCGGGATGGCGAAAATTGGACCGTCCTCAAGGGATGCCGGATGGATGTGGCTGCCCCCGATCTCATGTGCGCGGCGCCCGACCTCTCCACCCCGGCGCTCCTCGATCCCAATACCTTCGCTGACATCGCCAAAATCCAAACGCCCTGGCTGGGAAAACTCTACAATCCCGGCAAAACTTACCTGAAGCCCGAAACCCTGCGCACCGTCCTCCGAAGGGCCGCCGAGCGTGGCGCTCCCATCCGGGTCGCCACGATCGATCCGAACGGACTCGGGCTCGAAGAGATTCTCACCATCGGGGTCAAGGTTGACGCCGCCGGGCGCTGGCTGAGCCCAAGCATCGGTGCCACCACCCGCGAGCCCCCCGCCGACACGCCCAAGGCAGACTTCCCGCCACGGACCTCCGCGCCTATCGCAGGCTCACCCCCGTCGCCACACTGACAACCCCACCCCCTGCGCCTATAGTTTCGACATGCAATCACACGTCAGATTCACACCAGCGTACATCGCCCTGGCCCTCGCCCTCTGCGAATGCGCCGCACCCCGCCTCGAGCCCGATGGCGTCCGGGGCGATCCCACCCTCCCCCCCTCACCCGTTTTCTTCGTTCGCGAATTCGAGGAGGGCAACGACTGGCTATCGGCAGATGGCCAGCCAGCCCAGCGACCCGAAATCCTCGCCCACCTCAACTCGCTCACCGCCAAAATGCGCGACAGATTCTCGAAACTTGGCCCCACCCGCGTTCTCATGACTTCCATACCCAAGGAGGGCATCTTGGTCACCGGCCAGCTCACCCGCGTCCGCGATGGCCAGAATCCCACGGTCGGGGGCCGCATCCTCATATTCGATCTGGCGCGATCATACCACTACCCTGTCACGATCTTCGATATCCACCCGTCACCCCAAGTCCACCCCCGCGACCTGAACGACGTCTGGGATCTCATCGCACGCACGTCACAGAATTTTGTACGCGAGCGAATGCGATAGCCGCCTATCGGGTTTGACCACGCCGCCGCAGCCGTGCCTCTGCCTCGAGCCGCCAGCGCTCTTGTGCGGTCATCGGCATATCCGCATCCGATAGCCCGTGTTCCCTCTTGAGATCGTTTGCCAACGCCCGGATGGCCACCTCCGCCCGGCGCGTTGTCTCGCGCCGATCGTCGCCGGGCGCGATCGGTTCCCCGACTCGCACAAACACGTCCGTCTTCCGCCCCCACGCCGTGCGGCAATAAAGCTTGTCCGTCCCCAGGATGACCGCCGGGACGACTGGTGCGCCGGCCACTTGCGCCAACCCCCCCACCGTTTCGTCAAACGGTACGCCCCCTAGTACCGACGTCGCGCCCGACCGGATGCCCGCCTCAGGGAATAGCCCCACCGGCTCACCGCGCCGCAACCTCTTCAGGATCGCCTTCACCGCCCCCCGGTCCGCACCCCGCCGATCCACCGGAATAGATTCGATGCCCCGGAAAAACCAGGCCGCCGCCGGATGCGCGTACATGTCAAGCGCCACCACCCATGCGTGCTTGCGCCATAGAAGCGCCGCCAGCGTCGGCGGATCAAAATGGCTGATGTGGTTGCACACGAGGATATAGGGACCCCCGCGCGGGAGATTCTCCGCGCCCTCCATCCGCGAGCGCGCGCCACAGGCCAGCGCCAGCCTCCAGCCAATGCACGCGCACCGATAGTACGCACGATGCCAGAGGCGCCCCAGCGCCCCTGCCGCCCACACCAAACCAGCCTCCATGCCTGTGCCGCCTCCCGGCGGTCGGGCGCGCTCAGCGCGCCAGAGCCGCCTGGGCCGCCGCCAACTTGGCAATCGGGATCCGGAATGGCGAGCAGCTCACGTAATCCAGGCCGATCGCGTGGCAGAACTTCACCGACTTCGGGTCGCCGCCGTGCTCGCCGCAGATGCCCAGCTTGATCTTCGGCCGAACGCTCCGCCCGCGCTCGATGCCCACCTTCATCAGTTCCCCAACGCCCCCCTGATCGATCGACGCGAAGGGGTTCTCCTTCACAATCTCCTCGTTCTGGTACACCGGCAGGAACCGCCCCGAATCATCGCGGCTCATCCCCAGGGTCGTCTGTGTCAGGTCATTCGTCCCAAAGCTGAAGAATTCCGCAAGTTCCGCGATCTGATCCGCGGCCATGCAGGCCCGCGGCACCTCGACCATCGTGCCCACCGCATAGGCAATCTTCTGCCCGGTCTCCGCCATGACCTCCCGCGCCACCCGGTGCACGATCTCGATCTGGAGCTTCAACTCCTTCGGAAAGCCCACCAGCGGGATCATCACTTCCGGGAACACCTTGATGCCCGACTGCTGCACCTCCGCGGCCGCCAGGAAGATCGCCCGCGCCTGCATCTCGGAGATCTCAGGATATACGATCCCGAGCCGGCACCCGCGGTGCCCCAGCATCGGGTTGAACTCGTGCAACTCGTGGACCCGCTGCGCCACCCGGTGCACGTCGATGCCCAGTTTCTCCGACAGCGCCATCTGCTGCGCGTGATCATGCGGCAAGAACTCGTGCAGGGGCGGATCCAGCAACCGGACTGTCGCCGGCAGGCCCTTCAACTCCTTGAAGATTCCCGCGAAATCGCCCTTCTGCATTGGCAGGAGCCGATTGAGCGCCGCCTTCCGCGCCTCGGGGGTCTCGGCCAAGATCATCTGGCGCACCACGTCGATGCGGTCGCCCTCGAAGAACATGTGCTCGGTCCGGCAGAGGCCTATGCCCTCCGCGCCGAACGAGATAGCCGTGGCCACCTGATCGGGCTGGTCCGCGTTCGCACGCACCCGCAGCTTGCGGGCGCGATCCGCCCACCCCATCAGCGTCGCAAAGTACTGGTAGCTCGGCGCATCCTTCGGATCCATGGACTTCTCGACCAGAACCTGCACCACCTCCGATGCCGCCGTCCGCAGCTCGCCGGCGAAGATCTCGCCCGTGGTCCCGTCGATCGACAGGAAATCGCCCGCCTTGAGAACCTTGTCGCCGACAGACAGCGACTGGCTCTCGTAGTCGATCCGAAGCGCCGAGGCCCCGCAGACACACACCTTGCCCATCTGCCGCGCCACAAGCGCCGCGTGGGAACTGACCCCGCCACGGGCCGTCAGGATGCCGTCCGCCGCCAGCATGCCCCGGATGTCCTCGGGCGAGGTCTCGACCCGCACCAGGAGCACGTGCTCGCCCTTGCGGTGCAATGCCTCGGCCTCATTCGGATTGAAACAGATCCGGCCCGTCGCTGCACCAGGCCCCGCCGGCAACCCCGTCGCCATCACCGGCGCAGACCCGCGCGCCGCGCGATCAAAAATCGGCGCCAGCAACTGCGAGAGCGAATCCGCCGGGATCCGCGCCACCGCATCCTGCCAGGTGATCAGCTTCTCGCGGACCATGTCCACCGCGATCTTCACCGCCGCAAGACCCGTCCGCTTGCCATTGCGGGTCTGGAGCATGAACACCTTGCCCTCCTGCACAGTGAACTCGAAGTCCTGCATGTCGTGAAAATGCGACTCCAGCGTCCGCCGGACTTCCTCCAGCTCGCGATAGGCCCGCGGCATCTCCAGCTCCAGCTTCTGCACCCGCTCCGGCGTTCGCACCCCGGCCACGACGTCCTCGCCCTGCGCGTTGAGCAGATATTCACCGTAGAAAACCTTCTCGCCCGTCGCCGGGTCACGCGTGAACGCCACGCCAGAACAGCTGTGCGTGCCCGTGTTGCCAAAGACCATCGCCTGGACGTTGACGGCCGTGCCCCACTCGTGCGGGATGCCGTACTTCCGGCGGTACACGATCGCGCGCTCGTTGTTCCACGACTTGAAAACCGCGCCCACCGCGCCGCGCAATTGCTCCCAGGGCTCGTTCGGGAAATCCTGCCCCGTCCGCTCCCTCACCAGGGCCTTGAACCGCCGCACCAGCTCCTCCAGTGCCTGCGCGTCCAATTCGGTGTCGGGCACGTTGTGCCGGTCAGGGAACTTCTCCTGCTTCAGCGCCTCGATGACAATCTCGAAAGGCTCGTGGTCCTCGCCCTCCCGCTTCTGGACGCCCATGACCACGTCCCCATACATCTGGATGAACCGACGATAGCAGTCGTAGGCGAATCGCTCGTTGCCGCTGTGCGCGATCAGGCCCTTCACGGTCTCGTCGTTCAGCCCCAGGTTGAGGATCGTGTCCATCATCCCGGGCATCGAATCCCGCGCGCCCGACCGGACCGCCACCAGCAGCGGATCGGTGGGGTTCCCAAAGGTCTTGCCCAGCGCCCTCTCCATCTTCTCGACGGCCTTCTGGATCTGCGCGTCCAGCTCTTTCGGGTACTTGTGGCCGTGCTTATAAAAGTGGCTGCATACCTCCGTCGTGATCGTGAAGCCCGGGGGCACCGGCAGCCCGATTCGGGTCATCTCGGCGAGGTTCGCGCCCTTGCCGCCCAGAAGCTCCTTCATCTTCCCGTGGCCATCGGCCTTTCCGTCGCCAAAGCTGTACACGAACTTCGCCGCCTTCGCCGGCGCCTTCCCGCCCCCGCCCTTCTTGGCCCTGGCGGCCGATTTCGCGGATTTCTTGGATGCGGGCTTCTTGGAGCGCTTGGCTGGCATATGAGATCAGTCCTTCCTTGGTTCTAATGATTGGATCAAAGGGCCGGGAGGATATGTAATCGCACATCCGGTGTCAATTCGGTTGTTCGACTGTCGGAACTCTTTGAGAATGTCCCCTTTTGGACTCGATAGAAATGTCCCCTTT
>ENA-UOWO01000835-UOWO01000835.1-activated-sludge-metagenome-genome-assembly--contig:-NODE-835-length-43062-cov-16.263004_pt1 | contig 43062 bp, 33 predicted proteins | sample MGYA00238148_ERZ761564 | MGnify/ENA primary metagenome ERZ761564 (study PRJEB28885, sample SAMN05720194) | activated sludge metagenome | isolation source: Anaerobic digester | place: USA... | reverse complement strand
GAGAAAAAGAAGTTTTCAAACCCATTCACGAAGGAAATGTTGGAATGTATGTTTGCGGACCAACGGTCTATAGCAATGTACATCTTGGAAACGTGAGAACTTTTATGTCTTTTGATATAATCTTTAGGTATTTTTTACACTTGGGTTATAAAACGCGTTATGTTAGAAACATCACCGATGCTGGACATTTGACCGATGACGGAAATGTAGAAAACGACCGTTTTGTAAAACAATCTCGATTGGAAAAACTAGAACCTATGGAAGTGGTTCAAAAATACACTGTCGATTTTCATCAGGTTTTAGAAAAATTTAATTTTTTGGCACCCACAATTGAACCTACCGCAACTGGGCATATTATTGAACAAATAGAATTGATTCAAAAACTAATTGCCGATGGTTTTGCTTATGAAACTCAAGGTTCTGTCTATTTTGATGTTTATGCTTACAACCAAAAAGGCTTGAATTACGGCGAATTGAGTAATCGCAATATCGATGAATTGTTTGCCAATACTAGAGATTTAGACGGTCAAAACGAAAAGAAAAATCCACAAGATTTTGCTTTATGGAAAAATGCTTCACCAGCTCATATTATGCGTTGGAATTCCCCTTGGGGCGAAGGTTTTCCTGGTTGGCATTTAGAATGTACCGCAATGAGTACCAAATATTTAGGACCCCATTTTGACATTCACGGAGGTGGTATGGATTTGAAATTCCCACATCACGAATGCGAAGTGGCTCAAGGAAAAGCTTGTAATGGAACGACGCCTGTTAATCTTTGGATGCACGCCAATATGCTAACCATGAACGGTTTGCGAATGAGTAAATCGACTGGAAATTACATTTTACCCATGGAATTACTTTCGGGAGAAAATACTTTTTTTGAAAAGAAATTTCAACCAAATACAGTTCGTTTTTGCTTTTTACAAGCGCATTATCGCAGTGTTTTGGATATTTCGAACGAGGCAATGTTAGCCAGCGAAAAAGGTCTAAATAGATTGCTTGAAGGCGTAAAATTGATTACAACCATTCAACCCAAAACCACTTCGTCTTTCTCGGTTACCGATTGGATTCAAAGTTGTTATGACGCTATGAATGACGATTTTAACACTCCAATTCTAATTGCTAATTTATTTGAAGGAATTCGGCACGTTAATTTATTAAATGATAATTCTGCCAGCCTGACAGCCGAGGATTTAAAATTATTCAGCCATTCGATAAATACTTTTATCTTTGATGTTTTGGGACTTAAAGACGAGAAATCAGTTGAAAACAATAACGAAAAACTAGAAGGTGTAGTCAATATGCTAATAGGTATGCGAAATGAGGCTAGAGCCAATAAAGATTTTGCAATGTCGGATCAAATTAGAAATCAATTGATTGCTTTAGGAATTCAGTTGAAGGACGGTAAAGAAGGAACGAGTTTTAGTATTCAGTAATCAGTTCGCAGATTGCAGATTTTTAGTACTCTGACTGAACACTTAAAAACGAAATCCTTTTTTCAAAGATATGTTAAATAAAATCCTCATATTCCCCTTTGTATTTTTGGTTCGGTTTTACCAGACGGCGATTTCGCCTTTCACGCCCTCTGCTTGTAGATTTGAACCTACCTGTTCGAGTTATATGATCGAAGCGCTACAAAAACACGGTTTGTTTTATGGTGGTTTTTTAGGAATAAAAAGAATATTGAGTTGTCATCCTTGGGGAAAAACAGGTTATGACCCTGTACCTTCCTCGCCACATTCAAGCCAAAACGTTGATTCCAATAACAAATGCTCACACAAACATTAACTTTTTATAAAGATATACTCTTATTAAAATATATATTTTTACAATCTATAAAAAACATTCTATGACACACGCATTAAATATAATTTGGAATCCATCAGAAGGCATTGATTTAGGTTTTTTTGTAATTCGCTTTTATAGTCTGATGTTTGTAATTGCTTTTGGATTGGGTTGGCTTATAATGAAAAAAATATTCGAACGTGAAAACGAATCACTAGACAAATTAGATTCTTTATTTATTTGGACCGTTTTGGCTACATTGGCTGGAGCCCGTTTGGGTCATGTTTTCTTTTATGATTGGGAGAATTATTATCGCAATCACTTATGGGAAATATTACTTCCAATTAGAGAAAACCCAGAAGGAACTCTTTTTCACTTTATACATGGCTGGGAATTTACAGGTTATACGGGTTTAGCCAGTCACGGAGCAGCAATATCCATAATAATAGCAATGTATTTTTATAGCAAAAACATCTTGAAAAGACCTCAAATGTGGATTTTAGACAGAATTGTTATCGCTGTATCTAGTGGTGCAATCTTTGTTCGTTTAGGCAATTTTTTCAATTCAGAAATTGTTGGAAACGTAACTAGTTCACCATTTGGAATTCGATTTGTTCGAGATCAATTTAGCGCCGGAGAAGCTGTAAATGCTACACAATTAGCAACACCAAATGAAGCCTACAACGCCATAGCGACCAACCCACAGTTTGCAGATTTACTATTACAAGTTCCTGCCAAACACCCAGCACAATTGTATGAAGCTTTTTGCTATATTTTTGTTTTTGCCATACTGTTTTTCTTGTATTGGAAAACCGATGCAAGAGAAAAATCAGGGTATTTATTTGGTCTTTTCCTAGTACTTTTATGGTCTGTCCGTTTTGTTGTGGAATATGTAAAAGAAAGTCAGGGTGGTTTCGAAAGTGCTTTAGGTCTTTTATCTACAGGACAATGGCTCAGCATTCCATTTATATTGATTGGATTATATTTGGTTTTTACAGCCGAAAAACCTGTTCACATATAATTAACCCAAAATATTTTTTTAAAATCAAAAGCCTCACAATTTGCGAGGCTTTCGTTTTTTTATCTCTTTAAAGAAAAATGGGATTTAAATTTTTTGATGCTATTTTGTTCTGAGTATTCTACAGTAAACCAATAGTCGTCAGCGGGCATAGGTTGACCTATATATGTTCCGTCCCATCCCTGTCCTTTTGGACTAATATCTTTCAATAATTTACCATAACGGTCAAATATGTATATTCTGCAATTCGACTGATCACTTAGCCCAGAAATATTCCAATATTCGTTATAAGTATCTCCATTTGGAGTAAAATATTTGGGATAACCAATGACCAAAACATTACTATCGGTTAATTGACTGCAACCATTTAGATCATTTACAGTGATAGAATGCAATCCTGAAGCAACATTTTCGAATAAAGGACTTGCTTGAAATGGTCCGGAATCTATTTGATATAAATAATTAGCTCCAACTGGATTTGTAATAGTAACTATTTGATTTTTGGTAAATGCATCGGTTACTGTCCAATCTAGACTCGATATATTGTTTGATGGATTTACAGTAACGTTTATAGTTTTAATTGATGGTGTGCAAGGCTGACCTGGGTCAGGTGTAAAAACATAAGAAGCACTATTCATATTATCAACCGTTGACGGATTCCAAACACCAGTAATGCCGTTTGGTGAAACTGGACTTAAAGTAGGAGCCACATCTCCAGAACAAAGAGGAAAATCGTTAAAATCAGGCACTATTGGTTCCACTGTAATACTTAAAGTTGTAGCCAATGCGCAAGGAAAAGATGTTGGATTTGGAGTGAATGTATAAATATTCGTACCCATAGTTGAAGTATCAACTGGAGAAGGACTCCAAGTACCCGTAATTCCATTTGTTGATGTTGTTGGTAAAACAACAACATCATTTAAACAATAAGAAGTTGGTGTCGTGCCAAATGTAGGTGTTGTGGTTGATGCTCCACATGGAACACTACAAGTTAAAGTTTGTGATGGAATACAAGGGAGTGTAGCATGTGTCAGTGTTAATGTGGCTGACTGTCCCGGCAACATCCCAAATATTTGCCAATGGGACAATCCTGTACTTCCGGTCACAACTGGACCACCTTGAATGGAATAGGAATAGTTATAAGCATTAGGATTCCCTGGAACATTTCCCCAATCAAAGAATACAGAAGAATTTTTATCCGCTGGTAAGATTTGTGAAGGATCGCAGACTAAAGGTTTATTCACAGTTCCATTGTCAGCAACAACATTGACCACAATTGGAGTTCGTGGAGAACTTTCAACTCCGAGAATGGTTTCTGTAACATAATAAGTTGTTGATCCTACAGTCGTTGTACTTGGCGTGGGAGCTCCAGCTAATGCAACTCCTCCTGATAGCACAGAATACCAATTCAATGTTCCTCCTCCCGAAGGTGTTGCCGTTAATGGTGTTGCAACACTATTTTGACATAAATATATTGGCGAAGTGACTGTCGGCGGAACAGTTGCAAGTATCTTGTTTTCGGAATAATTGACACTGGTTTTTGCAATAACAGATGCATTCGATAAAGCAGTAATCAAAAACAGGCATACTAACGATTTGATTATTTTTTTCATCATTATTAGGTTTTAGGCTGTTTAAAATTTGGGGAATCAACAGCAATATTCAGTAAATATATAAAATTTGGCTTTTGAATAAAACTATTCTATAATTTATTGTGTTTCACGACAAAAAAATAGACGTTGACTGAACAACTTTATTACAAAAAAAAGACTCGAATAAAATTCGAGTCTTTTCAATAATTACAAAAAATTTATTTTATGTATTGTGTTCTTTTTCAATTCTTAAATGTTCTTCTTCGGACATTGTATCACACAAAACTGGTGTTGCAATGAATAATGAAGAATAAGTTCCAACGATAATACCAATAAGCATTGCAAAGATAAATCCTCGAATTGAATCTCCACCAAAAATGAACATAATCAATAATACCAAAATCATAGTTAATGAGGTATTAATAGTTCTAGACATTGTACTATTAATAGATTGATTTACGATACTGTTGAAATCACCTTTGGCTTTCTTGCCTCCCAAAAATTCACGAACTCTGTCGAATACAATTACGGTATCATTCATTGAGTATCCAATTACGGTAAGAATCGCAGCGATAAAGTGCTGGTCAATCTCCATTCCAAAAGGCATAAATTTGTAACACAATGAGTAAATTCCCAATACAAATATTACATCGTGTAGTACAGCTGCAATCGCACCCAAACTATACTGCCATTTTCTGAAACTAACAACCAAATACAATCCTACAATAAGCATGGCTCCAAGAACTGCCCAATAAGCGTTGGTTTTAATATCCTCAGCTACTGTTGGCCCTACTTTAGAAGCTTGTAAAATACCCAATTGTTTACCGTCATAAGCATTTACAAATCGATCATAAGTCAATCCCGCAGCATAATGTTTTTTCAAATTATCATATAATAATTTGTTCACTTCTTCGTCTGCCTCACTGCCGTGTTCTTCAACTTTGTATTTAGTAGTTATTTTTAATTGATTGTTATTACCAATAATTTTGACCTCGGCACTACCATCAAAAACTTTAACTAATTCTGCTTTTATTCCTTCAACTTCTACAGGCTTTTCAAATCGTATTTGGAAAGTTCTTCCTCCAACAAAGTCAACACCTTGATCTAAGCCATTTGTAGCTAATGAATAAATACTAACAATTGTTACAATTGCTGAAAAAGCATAAGTCCATTTTTTGATTTTTAAGAAATCAAAGTGGAAGTTTGTAAAGAAGTTTTTAGAAAAATCAGTTACAAATGATAATTTTCCGCCTTGAAGAATTCTTCTATCAATAAAGATTCGTGCAATAAAGATGGACGTAAACAAAGAGGTTATAATACCTATTAATAAAGTTGTTGCAAAACCCTTGATTGGTCCTGAACCAAAAATAAACAATACAGCACCTGTTAAAATATGAGTGACATTTGCATCAACAATAGAACGCATTGCTCCTTTCCAACTGTACGAAGCAATAACAGCTTCATCCAATGTTTTACCCGAACGTAATTCTTCTTTTGCTCTTTCATAAATAATGATATTCGCATCCACCGCAGTTCCCATTGTCAAAACAATACCGGCAATACCAGGCAATGTAAGAACAGCTCCTAAACTGGCTAAGATTCCAAATAAGAATAATAAGTTGACTGCCAAAGCGATATTCGCATACCAACCAGCTCTTCCGTAATAAACCATCATCCAAAGTGAAACCAATAGCAATCCTAAAAGTGCTGAATTTGTACCATTATCGATAGCTTCTTGACCCAAAGATGGTCCAACAACATCCGATTGAATAATGTCTGCGGCAGCTGGAAGTTTTCCTGCTCTTAAAACATTCGCTAAATCTTTAGTTTCTGCTATTTCAAAATTTCCTGATATCTCAGATCTTCCACCTGAAATTGGACCACTAGAAACACCTGGTGCTGAATATACAATATTATCTAATACAATAGCAATGCTGCTTTTTTGAGTGTAAGCTCTTCCTGTTAATTCTTCCCAAGCTTTTGCGCCTGGACCATTCATTTGCATTGAAACCGCAGGTTTTCCTGATTGATCAAAAGTATCTTTTGCATCTGTAACAACTCCACCACCCATCGATGCAACATTGTCTCTATTGCCTTTCAAAGCATACAATTCGACAGCATCAATTTCTTTTCCTTTAGCATCTGTAAGAGTGGTTGGTTTTCCCCAAACAAATTTAGCATAATGCTGGTCTGGAGCCAATAAAAGTCTTATGTCAGCTCTTCTTAAATAACCACCAACAACTGCAGTATCTTTAGGAGAAAACATACCCAAAACCGGTCCACCACCTTGTTGAATAATTTTATCTAATATAGGATTGTTTCCTTGTTTAGTGTCAACTGAATCTTTTTTGTCAGTTAATAAAGCACTCAAAGTATCTTTAGGAACCGTTTTAACTTCGGTAGTTTTGATTTCGGTTTTTTTCAATGCCTCGTTTGCAGCCATCAAGAAATTACCAATTTCTTCTATTTTATAAGTTTCCCAAAACTCTAATTGAGCTGTACTTTGTAATAATTTTTTAATTCTATCTACATCTTTCGCACCCGGAAGTTCTACAAGAATTCTTCCAGTTTCTCCTAATTTTTGAATGTTAGGTTGTGTAACGCCAAATTTGTCAATACGTTTTCTTAATACTCCAAAAGCACTATCTACAGATTCATCAACTTTTCGTCTGATTACTTTTTGAGTTTCATTATCAGTCATTTTAAAATTGATTTCTCCTTGCAAGGTTTTATTTGCAAAAATATCAGGAGAAGCCAGTTTTACCGTTCCTTTTGAATTTGCTTCAAAAGCTTCGAAAAACTTATCGATATACGTTTTATTTCCCTGCATATTTGCAGTTGCATCGGCTAATGATTTATTAAAAACTGGATTTTTAGAATTATTTGCTAATCCTTTTAAAACATCTTTTACAGAGATTTGTAATATTACATTGATACCCCCTTCTAAGTCAAGACCTTTATTGATTTGTTTGTCTTTTACTTCGTTGTAAGTGAATTTTGTAAATCCAAGATTAAAAACATCTTCTTTACCAATCGAATCTAAATATTTTGATTCTTTTTCAGGATTTCCCTTAGCATACGTTTTTGCTTCGTTTTCGACTTTACTTGAAACGAAAGTGAAAGAAAGTTGGTAAATGCTTACCAATGCAAATAGAATTGCGAAAAATTTAATAAGTCCTTTATTCTGCATTATTACTAAAAATTAATTATTTATTGTATATATTTTTGGTTTTAACCTTTATAAAATAAGCCCTAACATCTATTTTTATTAGAAAATAAAACATTCGGAATTACACCATATTTTTTTAACCGAGCAAATATATAATTAACGTAAAGATTAACCAATATATTTATTGATTAATATCAAAAAAAAGACTGCAAAAGTGCAGTCTTTTCATTTTTTACCCAAATATTCTTATCCTAATATAGAATTTAGGTCGCCATTCATATTTCTAACAGCATCGGCACTTTTGGAGAAAGCCGCTTTTTCAGCATCACTTAATTTGATATCAAGAATTTGTTCAATCCCGTTTTTACCAATAATACAAGGAACACCAATACAAATATCACTTTGTCCGTATTCGCCATCTAGCATTACCGAACAAGCAATCATCTTCTTTTGGTCATTCAAGATGCTATCTACTAAATAAGCAACAGAAGCTCCTGGAGCATACCAAGCCGAAGTTCCTAATAAACCTGTAAGTGTAGCTCCACCAACCATGGTTGCAGCAGCCACATTGGCCAATTCTTCTTCTGATAAAAATTCAGAAACTGGAATTCCATTATACGAAGCCAATCTTGTCAAAGGAATCATTGTTGTATCTCCGTGACCACCAATAACCATTGCAGACACATCATTTGATGGTTTGTCTAATGCTTTTGATAAATAATATCTGAAACGTGAACTATCTAATGCTCCGCCCATTCCGATAACTCTGTTTTTTGGTAAACCTGTAGCTTTCAATGTCAAATAAGTCATTGTATCCATTGGGTTTGAAACCACAACAATGATAGCGTTTGGCGAATGAGTTAATACATTATCAGCAACCGATTTTACGATTCCTGCATTAATACCTATCAATTCTTCACGTGTCATTCCTGGTTTTCTTGGAATTCCAGATGTAATTACTACTACATCGCTATTGGCTGTTTTTGAATAATCATTGGTAACACCAGTCATATTAGTATTAAAACCAGTATTTGTAGCACATTGCATAATATCCATCGCTTTACCTTCTGCAAAACCTTCTTTGATATCTAATAATACTACTTCACTTGCAATTCCTCTATAAGAAATTGAATCTGCGCAAGATGCTCCTACATTTCCTGCTCCTACAATTGTAACTTTCATTTAAATTAATTTAATTATTATTTGTTGTTTGTTGTTTAACTACTTATTGTTATGGATTGTTGTTAACTACAAACAACAATCCATAAACTTTATTTACGCATCAATATTAGCATAAACTGCATTTTTCTCGATAAATTCTCTTCTTGGCGGCACTTCATCTCCCATTAACATTGAGAAAACTCTGTCTGCTTCTACAAGACTATCAATATTTACTTGACGCAAAGTTCTGAAACTCGGATTCATTGTGGTTTCCCACAATTGCTCCGCATTCATCTCTCCAAGACCTTTATAACGTTGAATCGCTGCGCTTCCACCCATTTTTGCATTGGCTTGATCGCGTTGATCTTCTGTCCAGGCATATTCTTTTTTATTTCCTTTTTTAACCAAATATAAAGGAGGAGCTGCAATATATACATGTCCTTCCTCGATTAATTCTTTCATAAAGCGGAAGAAGAATGTCAAAATCAAAGTAGAAATGTGACTACCATCGACATCGGCATCACACATAATAATTACTTTATGGTAACGCAATTTTGAGATATTCAAAGCTTTGCTGTCTTCTTCTGTTCCAACGGTTACTCCAAGTGCAGTAAATATATTTCGAATCTCTTCGTTTTCAAAAACTTTATGATGCATGGCTTTTTCGACATTCAAAATTTTACCTCTTAAAGGCAAAATAGCTTGAAATGCTCGGTCGCGACCTTGCTTAGCAGTTCCACCAGCCGAATCTCCCTCGACAAGATATACTTCACATTTTGCAGGATCTTGTTCGGAACAATCGGATAATTTTCCTGGTAATCCACCGCCACCCATTACGGTTTTGCGTTGTACCATTTCACGCGCTTTTTTGGCAGCGTGACGTGCTTGAGCAGCAAGAATTACTTTTTGAACAATGATTCGAGCGTCATTTGGATTTTCTTCCAAATAATTTTCAATCATTTCGCTCACCGCTTGACTTACCGGCGCAACAACTTCTCTATTTCCTAATTTGGTTTTCGTTTGTCCTTCAAATTGTGGCTCTGAAACTTTTACCGAAATAATAGCCGTAAGTCCTTCACGGAAGTCATCTCCGGCAATTTCGAATTTCAATTTGTCCAACATTCCAGAAGCATCTGCATATTTCTTCAAAGCTCTGGTCAAACCAGTTCTGAAACCTTGTAAGTGCGTTCCTCCTTCGTGGGTATTGATATTATTTACGTAAGCAAAAATATTCTCAGTGTAACTAGTATTGTAAATCAAAGCAACCTCAACTGGAATTTCACCTTTTTCAGAATTCATCGAGATGACGTGAGAAATAATTGGCTCTCTATTAGCATCCAAATAACGAACGTATTCTTTCAAACCTTCATCCGAATGAAAAATTTCTGAAACAAAATTTCCGTCTTTATCTACTTCTCTTTTGTCTGTAAAAGTGATGGTAATTCCTTTGTTAAGAAAAGACAATTCACGCATTCTGGACGATAAAGTATCATACGTAAAATCCGTAGTTTGAGTAAAAATTATTGGATCTGGATAAAAAGTAACGATAGTTCCTCTTTTGGTAGTTTCTCCAATTTGTTTTACAGGATAAAGAGATTTCCCTCTTTCGTATTCTTGCTCATATACTTTCCCATCTCTGTGAACTGTCGCTCTCAAATGTTTAGACAACGCATTTACAACAGAAACCCCAACACCGTGCAATCCTCCAGAAACTTTATAAGAATCTTTATCGAATTTTCCTCCGGCGCCAATCTTGGTCATTACAACCTCAAGAGCCGAAACGCCTTCTTTTTTGTGCATATCAACTGGAATTCCTCGCCCGTTGTCTTCAACAGAAACGGAGCCATCCTCATTGATATCCACTCTAATGGTGTCGCAATGACCTCCCATCGCTTCATCAATGGAGTTATCGACAACCTCATAAACTAAATGATGTAGCCCACGAACACCTACATCTCCAATGTACATTGAAGGGCGCATTCTTACGTGCTCCATTCCTTCTAATGCCTGAATACTATCTGCTGAATAATTGTTCTTCTTGATTTCTTCGCTCATATAAATTTACTCTAAAAATGTATTTTTTGTATAACACGCAAATATATGAAACCCGATAGGATTTTATGGTCAAAATACTATTTTAAGTCGTTAAGTTATTAACATTTTGTTGATTTATTGCATAAAAAAACGCTCTCAAATTGAGAACGTTTTTAAATGGTTTTAGATAATAAAATCTAATTTAATTTTTAATGATTCGAACATTCATTTCTTCCACCTTTTTATCCGATAAAAGAGATGGTGCGCCAAATAATAAATCTTCGCTTGAACCTGTTTTTGGGAAAGCCATTACTTCTCTGATGGATGCTTTTTTCTCTAAAATCATCATCAAACGGTCAATTCCCCAAGCAATTCCTCCGTGTGGCGGCGCACCGTATTGGAAAGCTTTATGCATCGTTCCCACACTCTTGATCATTTCTTCTTTGTTGTAACCCATATTTCTATAAGTTGCTTCCAGAATTTCAGATTTATGCGCACGAACCGATCCTCCTCCAATTTCGTAACCGTTCAAGATGATGTCGTATTGCTGCGCGATAATTGTTCCAATTTCATCATCATCTCCTTTCATATGCTTTTCTAAATCGTAAATCGCAGGCATTGAGAATGGATTGTGTGTAAACGTCCATCTTCCTTCATCTGTTCTTTCAAACATTGGAAAATCAACTACCCAAGCCGGACATAATTCCTTCGGATTAATCAAGTGCAGCATTTTTCCCATTTCCTGACGAACAGCATCCAAAGCTTTGTTTGCCGTAGCATAATCTGCTGCCGAGAAGAATACGATATCTCCCACTTGTGCATCTGTAGCTTTTATGATTCCTGCAGCAATATCTTCACCCAAGAACTTGATAATTGGCGACTGCAGTTCCTCTTCATTTACGATAATATAAGCCAATCCGCCTAGACCGTGCTGTTGGGCAATAGCCGTAAGGTTTTCGATCTGGCCTTTTGACATACGTTTGTTTCCCTGTTCTTTGGCCGAAACTTTGATACATTTCACAATTCCACCCTCTTCAATAGGCTTGCTAAATACTTGGAAAGTCGTGTCTTTCACAATATCGGTGATGTCCTGCATTTTCAATCCGTAACGCAAATCAGGTCGGTCACAACCATAGAAATCCATTGCATCTTTGTATGTAATCACTTCAAACGGACGTAAAATCCATTTGTTGCCGTATATTTTTTTCACTACTTCATTAAACATTTTGGTGTTTAAATCTATAATTTGTTGCATACTTGCGTAGGCCATTTCCATATCCAATTGCGTAAATTCCGGCTGACGATCTCCACGAGAATCCTCATCTCTAAAACAACGTGCAATTTGAAAATATTTTTCATAACCGCTTACCATCAACATCTGTTTGAACTGCTGTGGCGCTTGTGGAAGCGTATAAAACATACCCGAACCTTTGCGTGTAGGAACAATAAATTCACGAGCGCCTTCATCGGTTCCAGCACTTAAAATTGGCGTTTCAATTTCCAAGAATTCTTCTTCATCTAAAATGTCACGCAATAATTTGATTACTTTATGACGGTTGACGATGGCTCTTCTTACCTCATCATTTCTGTGATCCAAGAATTTGTATTGGAAACGAATCGCTTCGTTCGTTTTAGCCGCTCTTTTAATCTCAAAAGGCAATGTTTTAGATAAATTTAAAATTTCTAAAACCGAAGTTTCCAATTCAATCTTACCTGTACGCAATCCTGCATTGTAATCATCTTCATTACGTCCAACAACTATCCCTTTTACAGAAATTACAGATTCTGGCTTCAATTTCACCAACTCATCAATATTAGGAAATGACTCCCTGCTGATTCGTACTTGGAAAATCTCATAACTTGAATCACGCAAATCAATAAACATCAATTCACCGTGGTCACGAACACTCGCAATCCAACCGGACAACATCACTTCTTCATTGATACTTTCTTCTGACAACTGTGAAATTTTATGTGTTCTGTAAGTATCTTTTATAATAATAGGGATTTCAGGAAGCGTTTCTTCTTGAGCTTCTTTATTCTCTACAACCGATTCTTTGGAAACTTTTTCAGCCGCTTCCTTATTTTCTAAAACTGCAGCAGCTCCCAATTTGTCTAAAATAATTTGACGAATTACTTTACCATTAGCACCTTTTCCGATAATACCTAAAACCTTACCAACTAAAATACCTGCTTTTCCTTGGTCACCCGCTTTAATATCATTGGCTACAGCCTCATTTTCTGAAATTACAGTAGCAATCACTTCTTGGATTCTATCCTCCGAAATGGTGTTTTCTTCAAAGTACTTGTTGTAATCAAAAGTTCTATCTTTTAAATAACCAACAATCGCATTTTGAACCAAAACCGCCGTGATTTTTTCGGCTTTAAATAATTGAAAAATTTCCGTTAAATGAGCAATGCTATGAATATCGGCATAATCTTCGGCCTTAATATTGTTTGCCAAAGTTTTGGCAACAAATGAAGGATCTTTGATTTCGTTATTTATTTCTACAAATGTTTGCGAACGCAACTTATCTGCCGTGAAAAACTTGGCATCTTGAGGCAAAACACCACCGTTAATCAAAATAGATTCAACTGCATACGGCAAAGCGCTTGTATCTACTTTAATAGCTTCAATCTCTGCTTTAATATTTACAAAAGGCAAATCCGGCTCAGAGATAAAACGATAATCTGCTTCAAATTCTTTTTTACGCATTACTTTGGTCTGCTTTAAATCAGCATCCCACAACACGGTCGTTTGGTCAGGTCTAAATTCTTTGTGCTCGATAAAATAATTGAATTGTTTCTCCACTTCTTCCTTCAAAGCTTCGACCATAAACTTAAACGAGTTCAAGTTTTTGATTTCCGTTCTCGGATTCAATTCGTAACTGTGTTTTTTGCGCAAAGACACCGAAACATCCGATTTAAATTCTCCTTTCTCCAAATTCGCTTCAGAGATTCCCAAGTTTTGAACAATACGTTGAATATATTGTGCGTAAGTAGAAGCATCTTCAATATTACGAATACAAGGCTCCGTAACAATTTCAATTAACGGAACACCAGCTTTATTGAAATCGACCAACGAAATTTTCTTTTCGTGCATCAATTTTGCCGCATCTTCTTCAATATGAACCTGAGTTAAATTCACCGTAAATTGAGAACCGTCATTTCGGTAGCAAGAAACGTGTCCGTCAGGAATTATTGGATTGTGATATTGTGTAATCTGAATATTTTTCGGGTTATCCGGATATTCATAATGCTTTCTATCCCAAGAGATCACTTCATTGCTAAATGACGAGTCCACGGCTTTTCCAAAATAAATTGCTTTGGTGATTGCTTCTTTATTTATGGCAGGCAAAACGCCCATTTGTCCCGTACAAACCGAACATATATTTTGGTTAGGTGTTTCTATTTCTTGATTTGGACAAGAACAAAACAACTTGGTTTTGGTATTCAATCGAACGTGAGTTTCAAGTCCAATTACCAATTCTAAATCGTGGGCTTTTATCGCCGCAGTTAATTGCTCCAATTCCATTATATTGTATCTTTTAAGAAGTTTGCGAACTTCAACACTAATTCATCGTTATTTTTTGCGGCCGTAATTTGCAGTCCAGTACTTGTTCCTTGTGGCACTGTTAAAGTTGGCAATTGTCCCAAACTAAAACCAACAGTATAAGCATCGGACAAATACATTGCCAACGGATCTTTTAAACTGTCTCCAATTTTAGGAGGAGTACTTGGTGTAACAGGTGACAAAATGATATCCACTTCATTAAAATCTTTACTGAAATTTTCAGAAATCTGATCTCTTAAAGCCAATCCTTTCAAATATATTTCATCCGAAAAACCTTGAGACAACACTTGGTTCCCTCCGACAATTCTACGTTTTGTTTCTTCTGAAAAGTTCTCAGAACGAGTAACAGCATAGGTTTCAATTAGATTCTCCGCTTCAATACGGTTACCGTAATTGGTTCCGTCAAGACGAGATAAATTCGAAGCCGTTTCAGCCATTGCCAATGTATAATAAGTAGAAACCAAAATATCAGATTTGAAAAAATCCAATTCTTTTACTTCAATTCCTTTGGCTTTTATTTTTTCGATGCTTACCAAGAAATCAGCTTTTATTTGAGCATCAATAGCATCACTTTCGATGAAGTTTTTGAAATAACCAATTGTTTTTACAGCTGAAGTTGCAATTGCTTCTTCACTAATTTCTGAAGATGTGATTGAAGTTTGATCTTTTGGATCTTTACCGCTCATTACATTCAATACAATTCGAATATCTTCAATTGATTTTGCCAATGGACCAACGCAATCCGTAGAAGATGCGTAAGCCATCAAACCGTATCTTGAAACTCTTCCGTAAGTTGGTTTGAAACCGTAAATATGGTTATAACCCGCAGGCTGACGAATAGAACCGCCCGTATCTCCACCAATAGAAAAAACAGTATATTCCTTCGCAACGTTAACCGCAGAGCCACCACTGGAACCTCCAGCAACTAATTCCGGATTAACAGCATTTTTTACATCTCCAAAAATGGTGTTTTCACTGGAAGAACCGTGACCAAAACTATCGCAGTTTTCTTTTACTAATGGAATAGCACCTGCATCCAATAATTTCTGAATAGCAGTAGCTGTATAAGGCGATTTATAATTTTTCAGCAAATCAGAACTTGCAGTAGCGTAAGTTCCTTGCAACATATATACATCCTTAATTCCAAAAGGAATTCCTTCTAACAGACCTATTGTTTCACCGTTTGCAATTTTAGCATCTACTTTAGCAGCTAATTCTAAAGCCAAAGTGTCTATCAAAGAATTTACAGAATTATACGTATTTTGTTTGAGTAAGTCTAATTTTTCTTGTACCAAAGCTGTACAGCTTATTTGTTTTGACACCAATTGTTGGTGTATTTTTTTTATTTGAGATTCCATTTTATCCTTCTATAACTTTAGCAACCACTAAAAAACCATTTTTTTTGTTCGGGAAATTTTCCAAAATAAGTTGCTTTTCCATAGCCGAACTCTCTATCACAACATCTTCTCTTAAATCACTTACAGACACACAATTATGATTGACATTATTTAAGGAATTATTATTGGATGGAACAGCATTTTTTATTACATCAAATAATTGGTTCACGGACTCTGAGGGCTGTGCTCCTTTAATACTCGACAAGATGTCGACTGTCATTGTTTTGCTCATAATTTATTTAGTTTTAAAGTCAAACTTTTAAGTCGGCAAAATTACGAAAGTTTTATTAGGGAATGGTGTTTTATTTTAATGATTTCAACAGTATTTTGTGAAAGAAGATGTTAGTTTAACATTATGTTAGATTTAATTTCTTTGTTGTAAAACTATGTTGAAATAGTAGTTAATTTATAGAGAATGAGACACGAATAAAACGGATGCAAGCAATACGAATTTTAATGGATTCTTATTCTATACTCTCAATCAAATACTTCGTCACATTAATCTCAAAAGAAAATCCTACTTCATTTCCCATCAGTTTATTTCCCAACGGTGATTGTGGAGAAAGGGCAATAACATTAATTCCTTCAACAGCAATTTTAGGAAGTGCCGCACTTAAATAAAGGTATATCCCATTGGCTTTGACCAAACTGCCCACAATAATGGTTTTGGCAATTGTGGTGGAATCGATTTTATCCAAAATAGTTTTTTGGGCAATTACTTCCTTCAATTTATGATTGAGTTTTTCCTGCTCAATATGCATCATCGACAAAGCCGTTTCGTGTTTGTCGCCGGCAGAACCTTTGGCATCGTTTTTAGAATCTTCGGTCAAAGCCACAATCATATCCTTGAAAACATCGATTCTGTCTTGGACTAATTGCAGATACTGTTGGTGTATTTTTTGTTTGAAAGTCATAATTTAGGAAGAAGTTTAAACACTAAGGCCACGAAGAAAGCACTAAGTACACAGAAAAAAAATAAAAAACTTCGTGATCCTTGTGCCTTCTTTGTGAACTTTGTGGTTAAGAAAAGTCTAAAAATCAAATTTATAATTCGCTCCCAAAACTATCTGAAATCCCTGAACTGGGTAATCCAACCATTTTTGATAGCCTTTATTAGTAATATTATTAGCTTTTAGAAAAGCAGTTAATTGGTCGTTATATTTGAATCCAACGTGTGCGTTTACATCAAAATAACTGTCTAAAGTTATTGGACTTGGCACCGTAATATTTACAAGATCTGTGTTCAATTTTTGATCTTTTCGTTCGCCAACGAAGAATACTTTTGCACCAGCATACCATTTTTCGGTGATGTTGAAATCTACATTTGCGTTTAATTTTACAGCTGGTAAATTCCAGGCTTCACTTTGAATATCATTGGTATAACTGCTAAAAGTTCCATCAACACCAAAAGTCACATCTTCTGAAATATCGGCTTTCAATTCGCCGTAAAAACTCACGGTTTTTGTGTCATCATAAACTACTTGTAGTGAATTCCCAAAAGCATAATTTTCATTTGTAGTGTCTTCGTTGTAATCATTGCTTTTAAACAAAGCTTTATTTCTCTCATTTACATAAGAAGCTCGAAGGTTGTAACTCACCGTATTGGTCAATTTTCCTTTCAAACCGGCGAAAACATCATACTGTTTGTCTGTTGGCCTGATGTCCAATGTTGGCGACAAAAAATGATTTTGATTCACAAAGTCCGAATAGGTATTTTGCTCTAAATTCCCTTCGGCACCAGCGTAGAAAATCATTAAATCGCCAACTACTTTTAACGAAGAATTTATTTGAGGATAAACATAAAATTTATTGCTGTTATTTTGAGTACCCAAACTATAAAACAAGCCAACACCAATATTTATAGTCCAATCATCCTCGTTCATCACAAAACTTGGCGCTATTCCAAAATTAGTGAAGCCATATTTAATTGCATTAGTGTTCGAATAATTTTTCTCGAAACTTCCTCCCAAATAATCGACAATCACATTCGTTTTTACTAATTTATCACTGATATTCAACTCAAAAGAAGGCTTCACGTAAAACCTGTTTTCCGTAGAACCATAATTATCCGAAAAATGATTGAATTTGGCACTCGCTTCCTTTATAATACTTCCTTCAAGTTCAATTTTACTTCCTAAATATAGGTTGTTGTAACTATGCTGCGGATTCATTCCATAAACTAAATTAGCTCTGTCATTTGGAGTTAACGTATTTCCGAAATCTACTGGCAAGCCGTACCAATTGTAAATTTGATTTTTAAAGCCCAAATCGACATTCCATGACAAGTCATTTTCGCGAATTCCATAAGTCAAATCAATGGAAGTATCATAAAAAGAATCATCCAATTCCACTTCCTTGATTCCGCCTTGCGACGAAAGATGACGGAACATTCCGCCCACATAATCATTGGCTCCTAACTCTTGATTAACGAATAATTCGGCGTTTAAAGCTCCGTAATTTCCTCCTCCAATAGTGGCATAGTTATTAAATAATTTAGCTTGTTTCTCTTTTTCGACACCTTCAGCTTTTCCTTTGGATGGTGTAAAAGTCGAGGCTACCGGAAAAGAGAAAATATTGTATTTAATAATTTCTTTTTTGGTGTTTTCGGCATCGTCAAGCACGGGAGTTTCACTAACTTTAAAAGCATCCGAAATGGTTGGCGTGTAAGGTTTCACCACATTTACCACTTCCGTTCCAATGTTTTCGTCCTTTTTAGGATCCTTTTTTTGGGCGAATGAAAACTGGACAATTAGTATTAAGATAAAGGCAAAACTATTTTTGAAATTGATTTTCATAATTATATTTTTTGGGACACTGATAAACGCTAATTTGCTAAAGCAAAGACACAGGTTTTAACGGGCTTTTTTTTTAATTTGTGATTGATGAATTTGTTTTGGCTTCTTCCCTTTTGATGGTATCCAATTCCGTTTGGGCTTCTGAAACTACATCAGGGAAATCGGTAAAGTTTTTTATCACGCTCTCCAAAATATAAGTCGCTTGAAAACTGTCTTTCAATCCATAAAAATTCTTCGCCATCAAGATTAATCCTTTGGCTCCAAAATATTTGTAACTGGAATAATTCTTGGCCAATTTTTGAACAACCAAATTTGAATCTTCGAATTTTCCGTCTTTATTTTTGAAATAGGCATCATAATACAAGGCTTCCGCGGCCAATTCTCCTTTGGCAATGGCTTGCAATTTGGCGTATGCCGAACGCGCTTTGGATTCATCCCCCGTTTGAATGGCAGCGCGAGCAATGATAATTTGCGCATCACTTTTTACATTATCATCCGTTTTTGGATTCGCCAAAACCTTCTCAGCATAAACAACTGAATTGGGATAATCCTTGTTTTCGTAATAACATTTCATCAAATTTGATTGGGCGAATGTTTTGTTTTGAGGAAAATCGGCTTCGTTTTCCAATCGAGATAACACAGCAATCGCTTTGGATTTATCGTCGTTCTTCAAGAAAATTTGTGCCAATCGTGCCAAGGATTGTTCCGTGAATTCGCTTCGAGGTTGTTCAATCACGTATTCATAATTAGGAATGGATTTACTTTCTTGTGCATCCGAAAAATACATTTGAGCCAAGTAGAAATTCGCTTTCAAGGAATGAATCCCGTTTGGAAATTTGGCAACGTAACCACTAAATCCTGTAATAGCTTGCTTGGTATTGTTTTGCAAATATTGTTTTTCGGCAGCTTCGTAAGTGTCATTGTCCAATTCGGCATCGGTCACGGCAACGAAATCCAAAGTACGAACCCAAGTGGCGTATTCATCCACTCTTCCGTTGTCTACATAAATTAATCTTGCAGTGGAAACGGCTTCTAAAGCTTCGGGAGTTTTAGGAAAATCTGCGGCGACTTTCTTGAATTTCGTCAAGGCTTGCTCGTCTTTATCCGAATTGTAATAAATCAATCCTTGGCGCAAAATCGCTTTGGAAGTGAATGAACCGCTTTTGAATTCGGCATTTAATTTATCATAGGTTTTTATCGCTAAGTCTTGTTTGTTATCAGCTACATAAGTGTTTCCAAGTTCAAAATAAGCATCGTCACGATAATCCGATTTTGGATACAATCGCAAGAAAGCATTGAGTTCCTCAATTTTCTTATCGTTTTTGGATATAAATCCGTAGCAAATTGCTTTTTGGAAATAGGCATAATCCGCATCGACGCTTTTCAATTCGATTACCTTGTTATAGGCTTCCAAAGCTGCAGTATATTTTGAAGTCACGAATCGACAATCGGCCAAACGCAAATAGGAATCGTGAAAACGTACTTTATCATCTTTCGAATTTTCAATCTGGTTTTGAAAATAATTCCCCGCTTGATCGTATTCTTTTAACTTGAAATACGAATAAGCGATGTTGTAGTTGCTGTTTTTATATTCGGGTGTTTCCTTGGCTACAGCCAAACCTTGAAATTGTTTGTAACTCACAACTGCATTTTTAAAATCGTCCAAAACATATTCGGTTTCGCCTTTCCAAAAAGTGGCACGAGCCGTGAATTTAGCGTCTTTTTGTTGGTCTAAAGATTTCTCAAATAATGTTGCCGCTTCCTGATATTTCCCGTCCGTGAATAATTCCAATCCTCTATAAAAAGTTACTTTTTGGTAAGCCAATTTATTCTCTGGCGATTTATTTTTCTCCAATAAAACCAATGCTTCCTTGTAGTTCCTTGATGAAATATAGGAATCAATCAACAATCTTTCAATCTCCGATTTGTTGGCGTTATTTGGATATTTTTTAATAAAAGCCATCAAAACAGCTGGCGTACTTTGATAGGAATTTCCAATTTCGTAACTCAATTTGGCATAATTCAAACCCGCATCTTCCTGAATTGCAGCATCAAATTCCATTTCGGAAGCGTTTTTGAAAGCGTTCAAGGCTTGTTGCTTTTTATCCAAATTCAAGTAGCTTTCGCCTAAATGATAATAGGCGTTTTGAGCCACAAAATCTTTTCCTGCAATGATTTTATTGAATTGCGAAATGGCGTTTTCGTAATCCTTTTGCTTGTAATAAGCATATCCCAATTGGTAGAAATCGGTGTTGTTCCATTTCCCTTTTTTGCCTTTATACAATGCCAAATAGGGAATGGATTTGTCGTATTGTTTCAAATTGAAATAGCTTTCGCCAATGATTTTGTTCAATTCCGATTGTTCCAAAGCATTGGATTTTGCCATTGCTTTTGTGCCCAAATCAATTGCTTTTTGGAAATTTCCCAATTTGAAATTCATATCGGCTTGGTAATAGGATAATTTTTCCTTGTATTTTTCTTCGCCTGAAACCTCGTCAAAATACTTGGTAGCTTGTTTGTAATCGTCGCCTTCATAAGCCATAAAACCCAAGTAATACTTAGCTTGCGAACCGTATTCGGCAGAATTCACCACTTTATTCAAATAGGTTGTGGCTTCTTTTTTGTTTTTGGAACTAAAAAAACTGTAGCCTTTTTGGAAGTTGTATTGGTCGCGCTCACTATAAGTCAAATTATTTTCATCCACTTTTTCGAACCATTCCAAAGCTTGCGGATAATTGCCTTGTGCAAAATAATAATGTGCCACTCCAACATAAGCTTGGTTTTGTTTTCTGCTGGTGGGATAATCCGAAACGAAACGTTCCATCAAAACATCAGCATTGGCTTGATTGGTGCGAATGGCGCAATTGGCGATATAAAAAGAACAGTCAGATATCAGTTCTTCATTGGCTGCAGCCGACTTCACTTTTTCGAAAAGTAACTGAGCCGAAGCATATTGATTTTCGTTATACAACAAAATCGCTTTATCAAAATCTTTTGAATCGTTTGTATATATTGCTGATTTTTGGGCTGAAATAGTAGAAATACTTATAAAAAAAAGTAGAAATAAGAGCCTTGAAATTTTTTGCATTGTTTTTTTATTAAAGTAGTCAAATGTATTGTATTCTGTAGGGTATAACGAAATGGTTTTGGGTTTTATTATAAACATCTTTTTTAACAATCCGGAAAATCAAGATTTGAATTTCTGAAATCTTTTGCATTAGCACAGAATTTATTTTGAATACAATCGTTATCTTGCTACTTTTACCAAATAAAATAAATTTTCTTATGTCACAATCTGTATTGTCTTTAAAAAATGCAACCATCGCTCAAGGAGGAAGAACCATTTTATCCAACGTAAATCTTGAGGTTAAGCAAGGTGAATTCATTTATATTATTGGAAAAACTGGGACTGGAAAAAGCAGTTTTATGAAAGCTTTGTATGCCGATTTGCCTTTGGCTGAAGGCGAAGGAACGATTATGGATTTTGATTTGGCTACTTTAAAAGAAGACGATATTCCGTTTTTGAGAAGAAAAATAGGTTTTGTTTTTCAAGATTTTCAGTTATTGCCCGATCGCAATGTAAAAGACAATTTGCATTTTGTACTCAAAGCAACAGGTTGGACAGATGAAACTGAAATTCAGAACAAAATTGACGAAGTTTTAGAAAAAGTTGGCGTGAAAGAATATGCTAATAAAATGCCTCATCAACTTTCTGGTGGTGAGCAACAACGTGTGGCGATTGCCCGAGCTTTGCTGAATAATCCAGAAATAATTCTTGCCGACGAACCCACAGGAAATTTAGATCCACAGACTAGTGCTGAAGTTCTTGAAGTTTTAAAAAAAATAAATGCTACAGGAAAAACAGTCATTATGGCTACTCACGATTATGCTCTGTTGATGAAATTCCCTTCCAAAACATTAAAATGTGAGGATACCAGCCTTTTTGAAGTGGTTCAAAAAACGGTATAATGCTTTCCGTACTCATTCCTACCTACAATTATAATGTAGTTCCTTTGGTTTTGGAATTGCAGAAGCAAGCAGATAGCCTAGGAATTGACTATGAAATTTTAGTGCAAGATGATGTCAGCCAACTATTTATTATTGAAAATTCTGAGATAAATTCGTTTAGCAATTGCAATTTTTCAGTTAACACAGAAAATTTAGGTAGGGGAAAAAACATTAATTTATTATGTTCTAAATCAAAATATGAAAATGTTTTGATTATGGAAGCAGATTCATTTACCGAAAATGAACTCTATCTTAAAAACTATATTGAGAAACTTTCAAAATCTACTACCGTAATTTTTGGTGGTGTTAAATACCCAAAAAAAAATCCTCCAAAAGAAAAAATACTAAGGTGGAAATATGGCAAAAATAGAGAAACTAAATCCTTAAAATACAGACTTACTAACGAATACGATTTTGTGTTTACTTGGAATTTACTTATTAGAAAAGACATTCTTTTAAGAAATCCTTTTCCGGAATTTATTCAAGAATATGGCTATGAAGATTTAATTTTTATAAAAAATTTACGATTAAATACCGTTTCAATATCACATATTGAAAACCCATTGATTCATTATAACGATGAATTTAGTATTGATTTTATTAAAAAGTCAGAAGTTGCAGTACAAACTTTACACACTTTGATAAATACACAAAATATTGATTATGAAGACACTAGATTAAGCTCTGTTTATTTAAATCTAAAAAAACTTCATCTAATTGGACTGGTAGAATCAATTTATTTAAAAACAAAACAGCAACTATTGAACAACTTAATATCTGAAAATCCTAATTTATATGTCTTGGATTTTTATAAACTGGGCTATTTTTGTTCCTTATAATCTAGTAAAATGTACAATAATTTAAAAAAAATAATTCACACCTTTCTGCCTAAAAAAACACTTTTCAAGATAGAGCCTAATCTTAGGTTTTTGTGGGCTTTATTTTATAGAGGTTCAAAACATGAATGCGCTGTTTGCAAAACGAATTTAAGAGCGTGGATTGATTTTCATAAAGACACTATTTGTCCCAATTGTGGAAGTTTGTCTCGAGACCGAAGATTATGGCAACTTATCGAGGAAAATTATTTGATAAATCATATAAAGGTTTTGGACTTTTCACCCTCTAGAAGTTTGTATAGAAAATGGAAGAAACAAAAAGTGACCTATAAAGCTACAGACTTGTCGGGGGATTTTATTTCGAACAATCAATATGATATAACGGCAATTCCAGAAGGCAACAATACCTTTGATTTAATCGTCTGTTATCATATTTTAGAACACGTTATTGACGATTTATCTGCAATGAAAGAACTCCATCGCGTTCTAAAATTCACAGGAACTTTATTGGTTCAGACTCCTTTCAAAAAGGGAGAAATATACGAGGATTACAGTATTATTTCTGCCGAAGAGAGGCTAAAACATTTTGACCAAGAAGATCATGTTAGAATTTATTCGGTAGAAGGTTTAAAAAACAGGTTAACGCAATCTGGGTTTGAAGTGAATGTAAAGGAATTTGATAGTAAAAATACCAAGTATGGTTTTACTAAAAATGAAATTGTGTTTATTCTAAAAAAACAAAATTAAATTTAAAATTTACTTTTTTAAGTTCAAAAATAACGTCTCCCACTTTTTCATTATACCATCAATTTCATATTTTTTACTACTTTGTTGAGCGTTTACTCCCATTTGTATTCTTAGATTTTCGTCTTGAATAAGCAATTCTAGTTTTTGAATAAAAGAATCAGAATTGCCGTCTTCAATCAAAAAACCATTTTCTCCGTCTTCAATAATTGCTCGTGGTCCCGAAGGACAATCATAAGCGACGCAAGGAACACCTGAAGCCAAAGCTTCAAGAATCACCATAGGAAATGCTTCATAACGAGAAGTCATTAAAAACAAGGAAGATTGATTGTAGCTATTTTGAATATCGGTTGTTGGTGGAAGAAAATTGATATGAGTTGAAATTTTCAAATCCTCAGCTATTTTGACAAAAACAGCATTATCAATCCATTGTCCGTAAATGTCAAGAGTCCAATCAGGATGATTTTGAATTATTCGACTCCAAACCAACAGTAACCTGTCAAGTCCTTTTACATAAGGATTCATACACACAGCCATAGCTTTTTTATTGACTAAAGCGGCTTTGCTATTTACCTTAAAACTTAATGGATTAGGAATTACTATGCTATTTTTAGCTTGCCTTCCTATACTTTCTTCTTTAGTTAAAGTAACAAGACAAGTGAATTTAGCGATTGTTTTTTGCTTTAAAAAGCGAACTAATTTAGATCTTAGTTTGCTATATATACTTTTGATTTTTGATTTTTCGAAGAAAACAGAAAAATGCGTTTCAAAAATTACTGGAATTTCCGTTTTTACAAACCATGGTATAAACAGCCACAATACGGCATCGCAAATGACAATTACGTCAGGTTTTTCATCTGTAATAGTTTCTTTGATAAATGAAATATACTCCTTTAAAAACAAAAATCCTTTTTTAGAGTTTTTGAAATTATACCATTTTATGGCTGGATCAAAATCATAAAACCTATTAGAAAGACAATCGTTCACTGATAAAATTCGCACCTCATAATGCAAATGTGTTACCAGATAATTGGCTTTCAAGGAAACAACCCGGGAAATTCCACCAGAGTCAGTTATGTCTGGAACTATGTAGAGAATTTTCATTTTTTGGAAACCAAAAATTCATCAAAATCTCTAATATAATCTTCTTCACTATAATTTGTTGAAGCTAAAACTAAACAAACAGCTCCCGAAGAAAAATTTTCTAGTTCACGCCAAGTATTGTTTTTTATAAGTAATCCTTTGTCAGGCTTATTTAAAGTAATTGTTGTAGACGAAGTTCCATCTTTAAGAACCACATCAAAACTTCCAGAAATCGCAATCAATACTTGTTGCAGCTTTTTATGAGAATGACCACCTCGAATCGACGAACTTGGAATATCATATAAATAATAAACTCTTTTTATATCGAATGGAATCACATCATTTTCAATAACAGCAATATTTCCTAAACTGTTTTCAATTTTAGGAATTTCAATAATTTCAATTTTCATACTTCTCTATCGGTTTTGTTGTAAACATCATCAATTTTCATCAAATTTAACCATTGTTTTCCAATATTATCTAAAGAAAATCGCTGAATACTTTCAGAAGCATTTATTTTGCAATAATTATATAAATCTACATCTTCAATAAACAAATTCATCGCCACGGTCAGTTTTTCTAAATTTTGATTTTCTACAAGAATTCCATTTTTTTTATCAATAATAATTTCTCGTGGTCCAGTGAGACAATCAAAGGCTATTACTGGTGTGCCGCAAGCTAGTGATTCTAAAAGAACATTTGGCATTCCTTCATTCAAACTACTCAAAACAAAAAATTTTGCGTTTTTTAAATATTTAAAGGGATTCACTTGAAATCCTAAAAGATGCACATACTTTGAAACATTATTTTCTAAAGCAATTTTTTCTAATGGCGCTGCATTTCCTAGACCCAAAATAACTAGATGAATGTTTTTTTCCGGCAAAAGTGAATTTGCATAACTCAAAATCAATTTGTCGAATTGTTTTATATTGTCGACATATTGCCCAATTCCTATTATATATTCAAAATCAATATCAACGGCTTCGTTACACTTTTTATTGACTTCTTCTAAATTGATAGGATTCGGAATAGTGACCAAATTATTTAATTGATATTGCTCTTCCAAGAGTTCTCTTATTTGATCTACAATAGCTACCGTTGCGTAAGTCTGATTGTAAATCAATCTAGTCAGCCAAGCACTTTTTGGCATATAATAGTCTATCAAAAAGCTATGAACCGTCAAAATAGTTTTTGTTTTGTAGATAAATCTAGCTATGATAAGTTCCTGAATAATCTTATTTCTAGGGCGAAAATCAATAATAAAATCAAAATCTTTTTCTTTTAAATATTTCCGTAAAAACTGCAACCTCTTAAATTTGTTGGCAAATCCATTACTTTTATCTTTCTGCAAACCCATATTTACCAATTTGCCAGAATACGGATAAGTTACGCCATCCAAGACAATTATATTATGAACTTCTATACCCATTTTATCAAAAAAAATAGATAAATTAGCCATGACTTTTTCGCCACCACCTTTACTCAAACTAAATCCAACTAATGCTATTTTATATTTTTTAACAGACAAAATTATTTTCAATTTATTATTTTCGCTTCAAATATAACCATTATTAAAAAATAATGCCGAACAATCCACTCGTTACTGTTATTTGTTTATGCTACAATCAAGAAGCCTATGTTATTGAGAGTTTAAATTCTGTTATAAACCAGTCTTACCCATTTATTGAATTAATTATAGTTGATGACTTTAGCACAGACAATTCAAAAAAAACAATTATAAAGTGGCTTGAAAAAAATCCTGAAATTCTATTTATTACCAATGAATCTAATCTAGGAATTACTAAATCATTCAATAAAGCTTTTGAATTTGCCAAGGGAAAATACATCATCGATTTAGCGGCAGACGACGTTTTATTAGATAATTGTGTAGCAAGTCAGATTAATGCGTTTAGTACTAGCTCTTTCAAAAACCTTGGTGTAGTTTACGGCAATGCCGAACTAATTTCAGAAACCGGCTCGTTTGATTCCTTCTATTTTCCCGTAAATGCTCAAAAAAAAGTAATCCAAAAAAGAATCACTGGTGATATTTACGAAAATGTACTTTCTGATTTTTATAGTATGTGTTCCGTTTCTGCTATGATAAAAAAAAGCGTATTAGATCATTTGGGAGGTTATGATGAATCGCTTGCTTATGAGGATTTAGATTTTTGGGTAAGAGCTTCTCGTATGTATGAATTTGATTTTATTGACGAACCCATAATGCAAAAAAGAATAGTTACTCATTCCTTAGCTGCTAACTTCTATAAAAAAAATGATTCTAGAGCTAAAAAAATTGACTACTCAACCTACTTAATATTAAAAAAAGGAATAAACCTAAACCGAAGTAAAAAAGAAGATTTAGCCATTCAAAAAAGGATTCATAATGAAATTATGCATTGTTTAAAAAATAGAAACTATGGGTTGGTTTGGAGAAATTTAGAGTTACGAATTATATTGGCTTTGAGAAAAAAATTTAAGAATTACAATATTAAATAAGGTCTAAAATCCTATCTTTTTTTTAAATTTTAAAAACAAACTCCAAACTTCTGTCATTTCTTCTAACTTTAATAACCAGCAGATAAACAGATAGGTAACTAACCCGAGTAAAGCTCCTAAAAGTAATTGCAAGACTAAATTATCAATAAAACTAGTCATCACAAACACAGAAATTGACATTCCTATTGTTGCAACAAGAAAAGGTAACATATCTTTCAATTGCTGAATTGGACCATACCCATAAAATTTTCCAGGTAAATACGCATTTATTAAAAAAGCTAGCGCAGATGTAACCACATGACCAATTATCATGGCTTTTACCCCAAGTGGAATCGTAATCGCCATAGCTAGTATAGTCAATGGCAATTTAGATAAATCTACTTTTAAAAATAAATCTGAACGACCGACTGCATTTAATAAATTCATATTGAGTGCACTCATTGGAAAAAAAATACGTGCAAAAACCATCCATTGCAAAAGTGGAATTAGGGAAACCCACTTTTCGGTAAGCAACAGAATAACAATTGGTTTTGCCAACAAAGCAATAAGAGTCATTAACGGGATAATAAAAAAAGCCGACATACGTATCAACCTGCTATAAATAGAAACTAATTTAGCTCTGTCATCCTGAACCGAAGTAAGTATCGGAAATGTAACCTGCTGAATAACACTTACAACTGTACCTGCAGAAAGGTCTGCAAAACTCTTAGCTTTTGTATAATAACCCAATGAAGCTGTAGGATAGAATTTTCCTAAACAAATATTATACACGTTATTTAGGATTTGAGCGTACAAACCCGCAATCAAAAGTTTTGATCCATAACCAAATAACAATTTAAAAGATTTCTTAGAAAAGGCAAAAGAAGGACTCCAATTGCTAAAAACCCATAATGAAACTGATGTAGCCAAAGATCCAAGTAGGGTTTGAATTACTAAAGCCCATACCCCATATCCATTTCTTGCAGCAATTACCCCAAAAACTCCACCCACAACCATCCCTATAACATTACTTTTGGCAATGGATTTGAAATCAATGGCAATTGTCAATTTAGTTCGTTGCACTATAGCAAGAGCTATTATAAGCAAGTTCAAACCTAATACTCTTATTAAATCGGTTAATTGTGGTTGGTTAAAAAACGTTGAGATCAAAGGTGATGTGAAAAATAATAGCAAATAAAAGCAACTACTTACCCCTAAATTAAAAACAAATACGGTCGAAAAATCAATATCTGTACTGTCTTGACGTTGAATTAAACCAATACCCAAGCCGCTTTCGATAAAAGTTTGTGAAAGAACAATAAAAATAGTAAGCATTCCTATCAAACCAAAATCCTCGGGCATCAATATTCGAGCAAGCAAAATACTCACAACAAATTGCCCAAATTGAACAGCAAATTTATCAACAGCCGACCAAATGATTCCTTTTGTTGCAATGGATTTTAGAGAAGTATTGCGCATTAAAAAAATTTAAAATGTTATTAAAGCCAAATTATCTAAATATCTCATTTTCTAAATAATTCAATATGGTTTGAGATGCAGTCAATCCGTTTTTTGACAAAAGAGTATTTTTTACAAAATTATCACGTTCTTCTTTCATCCAATCGTTTTCATTTAGCACCACATTTTCAATAAAATCGATTACCTGTTTTTGATTTCGGGATTGATAATGCAATCCTAATGTTTTTTCTCCAAAAACATTTAAATAGTCTATAATCGATTCGTTTCGAATCATATAAAGCAATGGTTTTCCAGTAATAAGATATTCTGCCATAAAGGAACCACTATCGTGAATGAGTGCATCTGACGTTAAAAAAAGATCAATATAATAACCATTTCCAAACTGTCCATTTTCTAGGTTAACCCATTTATTATAGTAAGCATCGGTTTTTTCTTTTCCCCAATTTGGATCATTTTCTAATTTAACTCTTAATAAAGGATGCGGGTTGAATGCAATTTGTAATTTATCCTTATATTTAATAGCCAATTCTAAAAAAAAATCGGAATACTCTAAAAAATTAGACACTTTGCTTAACTCGTTCATTAAATGATGCGGTGTCCATATAATTTTTTTGAGGGCTGGATTTTTATTTTTCCAAACCTCTTTTGGGTATTTATTAATCAAAAGCGGGTCAAATCCAGGATAGCCTGTTACGGTACAATTCTTTCCTTTGTTTCTTTGCTTTTCCGAAGCTATTTCTTTGTGAATCGGCGTTTCAGTAAAAAAATTCCAAACCAGATTGTGAAAATTTAAATCATAGGTAAATTTATGATGAAATGTCGAAATACTATAAGGCACATAGCAGGTTAAGGTGTTTGCAAACTGATTTATATAATATCTGTAATCTTGTAAACCCTCATGTGGATTTGTAAAAAAAACTATATCAGGAGAAAAGTTTTTTTTAATATCTAGATACTCACCTGTTTCATTATTAAATGTTTTAACAACATTATAGCCTTTTCTTTTAAAAGCCTCGAAGGCTTTGTCCATTTCAAACAGCATATTTTCAGTACCAAAATTTACGACGGGGCAAACAAATATTTTAGGTTCAAATCGAGGATGTTTCACCATTAAATCATAAAGTACCTCATATTTCCAAACCGATTCATGATTCAAAAAGAAAGCCACTTTTACATTTTCCTTTTTTCTAACTAATTCAAGTGCTCTACGATGTCTTTTTGGGGCTCTATTAATTAAATAAAAAGCATACAATTTTCTTAATCCTATAAAATTATATAACTTAATAAGCGATATCCAGATGGTTTCAGGAATATAGCTCTTAATAGTTAATTTTAATTCGTGTATTTTAACAAAATTCATTTAATATTTGTTTAAAATTGAAATAACAAAACCCACCTCATCATCTGTCATTACTGGACTTATGGGCAAACTCAAAATTTCATTATGTATTTTTTCGGTAATAGGAAAAGACAAATCATTCCAACTTGAAAATGCTTTTTGTTTGTGTGGCGCAATCGGATAATGAATCATCGTTTGAATTCCATTTTCTAATAAATACTGTTGTAGTTTCTCTCGGTTTTCGGTTCGAATGACAAACAAATGAAAAACGTGATTAGATTGCGTCGTTCCTCGCAATGACAGAGTTGGTAATACAATTTTATCATTTTTAATTTCGGATAAATAGCGTTTAGCTATAGCTTTTCGAATAGTATTTTCAGCATCTAAATTAGGCAATTTCACATTCAAAAAAGCGGCTTGCAATTCATCTAATCTTGAATTTACACCAATAAATTCGTTCTGATATTTGGCCTCGGAACCATAATTACGCAAAGATTGAATGACTTTTGCCAATTCCGAATCATTGGTTACAACTGCTCCTCCATCACCCAAAGCCCCTAAGTTTTTTCCTGGATAAAAGCTAAAAGCGGCAGCATTGGATAAATTGCCAGATTTTCTGAAATTTGAAATGGCTCCGTGTGCTTGGGCTGCATCTTCAATAACCAAAAGATTATTTTGAATGGCAATTGCATTTATTTTTTCCATTTCAGCCAATTGTCCGTATAGATGAACTGCTAGAATTGCCTTGGTTTTGGATGTGATTTTTTCTGAAATCAAATCGGGATTGAGATTGTAGGTTTCTAATTTTGGTTCAACCAAAACAGGAACTAAATCAGCTTCTAAAATGGCCAAAATACTGGCAATATAAGTATTGGCAGGAACAATCACTTCATCCCCTTTTTGCAATTTCCCCAATTGAATATAGCCTTTGAAAATGAGAACCAAAGCATCAAAACCATTGCCAACACCAATGCAGTATTTTGTTTGGCAATAATTCGCAAAATTAGTTTCAAACGCAGCTACTTCGTTACCCAAAATATACCAGCCACTTTCTAAAACCGACTTCAATTTTTCTTGAAAAGCGGTTTCATAAGGAGCGTTTATTTTTTTTAAATCGAGGAATTTTATCATAGCAATACTGTGTCTAATAAACTATAATTTGAAGTTTCCACCTTATAAAAATCGTGAACAATCGTACTTGCACCAAAGCTTTCCTTCCAATAAGACAGACCATCATTGAGCTTGCGACCTTGATTTTCGTTGGAAATTCCAAAATCAAAGAAACGTTTATTTTTGAAAGTCTCTGAAATCAATTGGTAAAATAACAAATCAATTCCGCCCAATTCGTTTTTGTCTTCTTTACCCGAAATATATTGGCTATGAGCTACAGTTGAAGTTTCGAAAATAGTCGTTCCAGCCACAATAATTCCATTTTCATAAACATTAAATTGGCGAATATTTTCAGGAAACAAGGCTTTCAACTTTGTTATTTCTTCTAAACTATGAACGGGTTTGGCTTGGTGTTTTTGGGCTAAATTCGGAATTAATATTTCGTTCCAAAAATCTTCAAAATCATCCGCTTCTTTAATCACAAAATCATTCGAAATTCCTTTTTGAATGCTTCTTTTTCTCAGTTTTGACAAATTGTTTTGCTGCGACAAATCCAAAACTGCCAATGTATCTCTGCGTATTAATTGGGCTTTGGCCAAAAACAAAGCATAATTCAATTCTTCTGCTGGTTTTTGATGATAAATACTTGGCAATAACTTCAACTGTAATTTCTCTTTTTTATTGGCATTCAAAAAAGACAAAACACTTTTGAAAATTGCAATAACCGAAGCCAATTTAATTTTTTCCAAATAAACCAATCCACCATAAGTCAGGCCTTGATGCGAGAAAACATCATTCCCAACAATATTTGCAGGAAGTACAGCCACCCATTTTTCGCCATCCAAAACGACCAACGAATAATCCTGAAATCTATCGGAATGATATTCCATAAAATCACGATGAAATAGGAAAGTGGCATTTTTGGCTTGGCCAATAAAAGCATTCCAATCGGTATAATCGTTTTTTTCGTATCGTTTGACAGTGTAGTTTTTCACTATTTTGATTTTGACTTTGTGAAATTAAGCATTTTTTATTTATAACTTAAAGGAGGTAAATGCCATTTGAATTTTACCGCCATCAATCGCACCGAAATAATGAATAAAGAGGTTGCTAAATACAAAACATCCGAATCCAAATTTAGTTTTTTAAGCATAAAAAAAACAATTCCTCCAAAAATACAAATTGTTGCATAAATTTCCCTTCTGAAAATAACGGGAATTTCAGTACACAAAATATCGCGAATCACGCCTCCAAAACAAGCGGTCATGGTTCCCAATGCAATACAAATAACTGGATGCAAACCTATGTTGATTCCTTTTTCAAGACCTATCAAAGTAAAAACTCCCAATCCGATGGTATCGAAAAAAAACAAAGAAGTTCGTAATCTGTCGAATTTTTTTCTAAAAATAATGGCCAAGATAAATCCAATAACAATGACATACACATAATTCACATCAAGCATCCATCCTACTGGTGTTCGCCCAATCAGAATATCACGCAAAGTTCCTCCTCCTACTGCTGTCACAAAAGCAATAATAAAAACACCAAAAGGATCCAGCTTTTTGCTCATCGCAGTCAACGCACCCGACATCGCAAATGCCATCGTGCCAATGATGTCCAATAAATGAAACATATTTTTTGATTTTAAATAAAGAAACTTCTCTGACAAACTGCAGAAAAAATAACCTTACATATTTTGAGTATAAAAATTATAATCTTTCAAAATGGTCTTTATAAAATCAATTTGAAAGCCTGATTGATTTTTTATTCCGGTTACACTTTCGATTTTTTTGGTCAATTTATCAATGGTTTCAAAGTCATTTTTGTTTTCAGCAACCAGAAAAGTTTCCTTTATAATTCGCATATCATTGTCCGACAGTTTGATGACCAAAGGATAAATAGGCACATAAGCTTCCCCAATTTCTTCGAGAATAGTATGATCAATGGAAATATTATTTTTTAGTGTTATCACAGCCGTTCCCGCTGCCACATCGCCCATTCGTTGAGTTTTGCTGTTGACTATCATTGCAACTAGTCCTATTAATCCTCCAAGCATATTATTTTCGACAATCCTAAAAAGCCAACGGATTAGGTAATCGCCAAAACCAGCTTGATAACCGTCAATTTTTACGACTTTTATTTTCACCAATTTTTTTCCAATGGTTTGCCCTTCAAAAATGCTTTCGAGCGCCACCGAATAAATCATTACCGGAAAGAAAAATAATATGATTATTGCTATTCTAGACCACATATCTTTCATACTACCTACAAGTCTGTCAACTCCCAACAAATAAAAAAAAACATAAGCAACAGCTATAACATAAGCAACCTTTATCAGCAAATCCAACAAACTAGCCCACATTCTCTCGCCAACTGAAGCAGCCTTAAAATTTATTCTAACATTTTGTGTTGTATTTATAGATAATTCTGACATATTCCTTATTTTAGCACTCGTATGAGAGAAATTGCGTTTATAAAAATCAATAAAGAGAAATGGCTTGAATTTGAGCAAGCTATTTTTGGTAAAGCTAAAAAAAATCCTGATGAAATGGCAAATTTATACATTCAATTAATGAATGATTTATCTTATGCCCAAACTTACTATGCCAAAAGCAAAACGGTGGTTTACTTAAACTATTTAGCCTCACAGATTTATCAAAAAATTTATAAAACCAAACGAACCGAAAGCAATCGATTGGTGTATTTCTTCAAAACCGAAGTTCCGTTGCTACTTTATGACTATCGCAGGTATTTGGTTTATGCTTTTGTGTTGTTTTTTGCGACCGTTTTCATAGGAGCCGTTTCTGCCCGATACGATGCCGATTTTGTTCGTTTAATCCTTGGCGACAGCTATGTCAATGAAACTTTGGAAAACATAAAGAAGGGAAATCCGGTGGCTATTTATAAATCGGGAAGCAATTGGGGCAGTTTTATTGGCATCACGTTCAATAATTTGAAGGTCGGAATGATGTGTTACATTTTCGGAATTTTTGGTGGCATTGGCACTTTTTTAATTTCATTGTATAATGCTATTATGATTGGTTCGTTCCAATATTTTTTCTTGCAGCAAGGCGTTTTTTGGAAAAGCGTTCGAGGCATTTGGATTCACGGTTCGATGGAAATTTTCGGCATCGTAATAGAAACCTCTGCGGGTTACATCCTTGGAGCTTCTATCCTATTCCCCAAAACTTATTCGAGAATAAATTCATTTAAAATTGGTTTCAAAAATAGTTTTAAAATATTCTTGAGCACCGTTCCTTTTACCATTGCAGCGGGCTTTCTGGAAGGTTTCATTACCCGATATTCTATTGATATGCCGAACTGGTTGAGCAGTTTTATCATTTTGTTCACCTTGGCAATTATCTCTTTTTATTACCTGATTTATCCTTTTATTGTTCACAAAAAAACACAAGCTATCTAATGTTCGAACTCTATAAAAAACGCGATTTAAGCGCCAATTTCTCCGACACCACAACTTTTTTCAAATCTTTTGGAAAGCATTATTTTAAAAATTATTTGGTCATCAACGGCATATTCTTGATGGTATTGGTGGTTTTAATTTATTTCATTTCCAAAGTGTATATGGAGTTGCTTTTCTCTGGAATATCTAATGCACAGAATAATCCAAACTACCTGATGGCTTATTTCAACAATAATATTTCGATGATAATTGGAAGTTTTGCTATTACTTTTCTACTCATTGTCATTTTGTCGATGCTCAACATTAGTTTTCCTGTTATTTATTTAAAACTGTTCGAAAAAAACAATAGCGATAACTTTGAAACCCAAGAAATCATCAATGGTTTGAAAGCAAATATTGGAAAAATGATAGTGTTTTTTCTGGGAAGTATTTTCATCATACTGCCACTAGCTATCATCGTTTTTGGTTTACTTTTTTTACTTTGTTTTATACTTATTGGAATTCCGTTACTTTTCATTGTTGGCTCAGCATTTATTTCTTGGGTTACCTTGTCTTATTACGAATATATCCTGAAAGATGTTGGCTATTTTACGGCTTTGGTCAATGGTTTTGGCTTGGTCAAACAACAATTTTGGACTATCGTCGGAACTACTTTTCTAATGATGATGCTGGTTCAAATTATCCAAGGATTTATCACGATGATTCCTTATGTGTTGAGCCTGATTTGGATGTTTGTCTCTACCAATAACCTTCAAGAAACTGGCTCACAAACCGATACTTTTTCTACAATGGGAATTCTCTTGGCCGTGATAATGGTGTTTTCGGTATTATTGAGTTACATTTTCAACAATTTTATTCTTGTCAATCAAGGACTTATTTATTATGGCTTGCAGGAAGAAAAAGAAAATAATTCCACCAAAAGTCAAATTGATTTAATAGGCACCGACATTGAATAAACTAATTATACTTATTCTTTTTTTCTTTTGTTCCACTATTGGAGCCCAAGATTCCTTGGCTGTTGCCAAAAAAGAAAAAATCATTTTCACCGAAAAAGACATCGTTGTCGATTCGGCTTTTGTAGCACTAAAACCTTTTGCCAAAAATTTCAAAAAGAAGTACACCGACAAGGAATTTATCTACGAATTCAAAACGCCCGAGAAAAATGCCTGGGATCGGTTCAAAGAATGGCTTGCCAACTTCTTCAAGAATATATTCAGCTTTACCGATAGCAAATCGGCTAACAATTTTGTGGATATTTTGCTACGAACTATCGCTATCCTTATTGTTCTTGCGGTAATTTATATGATTGTAAAAGCCATAATGAACAAAGAAGGACAATGGATTTTTGGTCGAAATTCCGATAGAAAAATCATCAATTATGACGAAATCGAAAAAAATCTTCATTTGGTTGACTTTGAAAAACTCATTCAAAAAAGTCTAGAATCGGGCGAAAATCGATTGACAATTCGCTATTATTACCTTTGGTTGCTCAAGAAAATGTCCGAAAAACAAATCATCGATTGGGATGTTGAAAAAACCAATTCGGATTATCTTTATGAAATAAAAGACGAAGCCCAAAAAGAGAATTTTGCCTATTTGTCGTATCTGTACAATAATATTTGGTACGGCGAATTCGAATTGGACGAAGCTACTTTTGCAAAAGCCAGAACCGCTTTCGAAAAATCAATAAAAAAAATCAACAATGGATAAAACGCTGAAAATCTACATCGCCCTTTTGGTGTTGCTTATTGCGGCTATTGTTGTTATTGACAGCAATCGCCCGAAACCCATTGACTGGACACCAACTTTTTCACTCAAAGACAAAATTCCTTACGGAATGTATGTTTTCGACCAAGAAATCAGCTCGCTTTTGAAAGGTCAAAAAATCAGGAAATTTAACACGACTCCTTATGAATATTTCGACAGCAAATACGACTATGATTCTCTCGTGAATGATTACCGAATAAAAGGAACTTTTCTCAGCATTTCAAGAATGGTGGATTTCGACAAAGAATCGGTTACCGAAATTTGTACGTTTGTCAATCACGGAAACAATGCTTTTATCAGTTCCGAAATGATGCCGAATGCCTTGCTGGACAGTTTGAATTTAAAGATGGACAGTGATTACAACTATTCGGACAGCATCTACAATTGGGTCGCCAACAAAAAATTGGGCAATCAAAAATATAAAATCACCGAAGGCGTCAACAACAATTATTTCTCCAAAATCGACACTCTGAACACCACTGTTTTGGGCTATCAAAACGGCGACAGCACCAGAGTCAATTTCATAAAAGTCAACTATAAAACGGGTGTGTTTTATTTGCATACCCAACCTGTGGCGTTTACCAATTTTCATTTATTGAAAGGAAATCATCACGAATATGCCGAAAAAGTCTTGTCTTATATCCCAGAAGGAGAAGTGTTTTGGTGTATCCAAAATCAAACTGGAGAAGTAATTTCCGATTCACCAATGCGTTATATTTTGAGTCAACCCGCGCTAAAATGGGCTTGGTATATTTTCTTGATTGGAATGCTTGTTTTCATCTTTTTTAACGCCAAACGAAAACAAAGAGTCGTTCCTATCATCAGACCATTAGCCAATACTACGGTCGATTTTACAAAAACCATTGGAAATTTGTATTACATGGAAGGCGACCACAACAACATCATTGACAAAAAAATCATTTATTTTCTCGAAAAAGTTCGCAACGAATATTTGATTGAAACCCATAGATTGGATGATGATTTCATCAAAAAATTACACCTTAAATCCGGAAAAGATTTAGACGACATCAAAAATATTGTGTCGTTGATAAACGCCTATCGAAAAAATAATTATCTGAGCATTGAAGATGATTTGCTTCAAATTAATAATGCGATAGAAAAAGTAATGAATTAATTAAAAACTTATAAAACCACAAATTACACAAATTAACACAAATTCGTGCAATTCAAAACAACAATAAATTTGTGTTAATTTGTGTAATTTGTGGTAAAAAAAATAAAAATATGGAAGAAATAACCAACGCTGAAAATCCAACCGAAAACGTAAATTTTCAATCCAGAATTAACTTGGAACCGCTTTTAGAAAGCATCAACACCATCAAACAGGAACTCGGGACTGTTATCGTGGGACAAAGCAAAATGATCGACCAATTGCTGGTTGCCATTTTGTCTAACGGTCACGTTTTGCTCGAAGGTGTTCCCGGTGTTGCCAAAACCATCACGGCAAAATTGCTATCTAAAACCTTGAACATTGGCTTCAGCCGAATCCAGTTCACGCCCGATTTAATGCCTTCGGACATTTTGGGAACCTCGGTTTTCGACTTGAAAAAATCGGAATTCGAATTCAAAAAAGGCCCCATTTTTTCGAACTTGATTTTGATTGACGAAATCAATCGTGCGCCAGCAAAAACTCAAGCCGCACTTTTTGAAGTGATGGAAGAACGCCAAATCACTATCGATGGTACAACTTATATTTTGGACACGCCATTTTTGGTTATTGCCACCCAAAATCCTATCGAACAAGAAGGAACATATCGCTTGCCAGAAGCCCAATTAGACCGTTTTCTGTTCAAAATTTCTATCGATTATCCAAAAATGGACGAGGAAATCCTGATTATCCAAAGAGAACATTTACTCCAAAATCAAGGCAAACTCGACAACATCAAAACCTTGCTTTCTTCAGAGGAAATCAAGTACTATCAAGCCTTGGTCAAACAAATTATCGTGGAGCAAAACTTGCTGGAATACATTGCAAAAATCGTAATCAACACCCGTGAAAACGCCTTTTTGTATCTCGGTGCTTCGCCTCGTGCCTCCATCGCCATCTTGAATGCTGCCAAAGGTTTTGCCGCCATCCGTGGACGTGATTTCGTGACGCCGGAAGACATCAAAGAAGCCGCAATTCCTGTGTTGCAACATCGTGTTATCGTAACCCCAGAACGCGAAATGGAAGGAATTACAAGTATTGAAATTATCAAACAGATATTGGAAAGTGTGGAGATTCCGAGGTAGTTTTATGTATGGCAAATAACTACTGAAAAAATAAAACCAAAATAAGAAATTATGAAAAAATGTTTAAGATGTAAAAATGACAATTCCATCATAGATTCAGAGCATAAATTTCATAACATATATAGATGTTTAATTTGTAACTATTTAACACCCGTAAGAATTGAAGATTGTTGTAAATCACCTTTTTTAAATATAACAATTGACGATAAAAATCAAGAAAGAAAAAGATTGCACCGACAATGTCTAAACTGCGGTGGTTGTGTTGACAGAACAAAACCTTTATCATTTAAAAAATATTCATCACAAATAAGATTTGAATTTAGTCATCATAATTATGAAAAATGGGCATTTGAACGAAATAATGAAAATACATACTTATGGGAATCTGTAAAAGAATTAAATTTTGACACTTCTAAATATGCAAAATATGTAAATTATATACAATCAGAAGATTGGAAACTAAAGAGAAACGAAGCATTAATACGTGATAATAATTTATGTCAAGTTTGCCAAATAAATACAGCTGAAGAAGTTCATCATATAACTTATGATAATTTATTTAATGAAAAATTAGAAGATTTGTTATCAGTATGCAGAATTTGTCACAAAGAAATACATATACAAAAAGACAAGGAAGAATTAATTGAAATCCGAAAAAATATGAATATTAAAAAAGATTTTCTTTAACAATTAGATTTTCTTTTCATAGATAGAATTCGTTTTAAAAATCTTAATTTTCAAGTTTCCAGACACAAAAATTATGAAACTACTAAAAAATCTTTACATCAACAATTTCTTTTTCTATGCGCTTTTGGGCGTGGTGGGATTGTTTGTTTTGGCCTTCATATTTCCCGCATTGTACAACGCCACTTGGTATGTTGTATTGATTTTATTGACTTTTTTGGTTTTGGATGTCTTGATTTTGTTTTTTACCAAAAACGGCATCGAAGGAACTAGAATGATGTCTGAAAAATTGTCCAATGGGGATGAAAACCAAATAAGAGTCGGCATCAAAAACTATTACACTTTTCCGATTTCGGTGAAAATAATTGACGAAATTCCTTTTCAATTTCAAGTTCGAAATTTTGAAATCAAGCAAAAAATAAAGGCTTCTACAGAAAAAGAAATCCAATATTATTTGCGTCCCACCGAACGAGGCGAATATTATTTTGGGAATTTAAATATGTATGTTTCTTCGCCCCTATTTTTGATTTCGAGACGATTCCAATTCGACAATCAAAGAATGGTGCCGACTTATCCGTCGTACATTCAGTTACGAAAATACAGTTTGATGGCTTTTTCTAACAATTTGTTTCAATACGGCATCAAGAAAATCAGGAGAATTGGTCACACGATGGAGTTTGAACAAATCAAGGAATACAATCAAGGCGACGACGTTAGAACCTTGAATTGGAAAGCCACAGCCAAGAAAAACGCTTTGATGGTAAACCAATTCCAGGATGAGAAATCACAATCGGTTTATATGATTATCGACAAAGGCCGCGTGATGAAAATGCCTTTCAACGGTTTGAGTTTATTGGATTATGCCATTAATGCCACTTTAGTTTTATCGAATGTTATCTTGAAAAAACAGGACAAAGCAGGAATGTTAGCCTTTTCAAAAAAAGTGGAAAACCGGGTTTTTGCCGAAAGACGTGCTTCGCAAATGCACAAAATTCTGGAAAACTTATACAACATCAAAACCGATTTTTTCGAAAGTGATTTCAGCCGTTTGTACACCGACATCAAGAAAAACATCAATCAAAGAAGTTTGATTGTTTTGTACACCAATTTCGAAACTATGGACGGTTTGCATCGACAACTGCCCTATTTGAAAGGAATTGCCAAAAACCATTTGTTAGTTGTGGTTTTCTTCCAAAACACCGAACTGAACGAACTCATCAACAAGAAAGCCGAAAACATTCAAGAAGTCTATGACAAAGTAATCGCTGAGAAATTTTCTTTCGAAAAAAGATTAATCGTCAACGAACTCAAGAAATACGGGATTTACTCCGTTCTAACGCAACCCGAAAACCTGACTTTGGACACGATTAACAAATATTTGGAAATCAAGGCAAGAGGGATTCTTTAATTTTAGATTGCAGAATTCAGGTTGCAGAGTTTAGATTTTTGATTGCGCCTATTTTTAATTTATGCAAACAAATACTAACTGATTATTCGTCTATTTTTAGTGCTTTGATTTTCCATTTGTATTTAACGGCCAATAATCGGACGGAAATAATAAAAAGCGAAGTTGTCAAATACAGCATATCGTTATCCATATTTATTTTTTTTAATCCAAAAAACACAATTCCTCCAGCCACACAAATGGTCGCATAGATTTCCTGCTTAAATAAATTTGGCACCTCGGCACATAAAATATCCCGAGTCACCCCTCCAAAACAGGCAGTAATTGTGCCCAATGCAACACATATAATAGGATTTAATCCAAAAACCAAACCTTTTTCAAGTCCAACCAAGGTATATAAACCCAATCCTATTGTATCAAATAAAAATAGCGAAACACGAAAATACTCCAATTTTTTATGAAAAAAAACAGCCAATAGATAACCCAAAACAGCAACATAAATATAGATCAAATTTTCAGTTTTGAGCCAGAAAACCTTTTCACCCATCAATACATCACGCAAAGTTCCGCCACCAAAAGAAGTGGCTAGTGCAATGACGAAAACGCCAAAAAGATCCAATTTTTTATGCATTCCAGTCAAGGAACCCGACATAGCAAAAGCAACAACACCTATTATTTCTAAAAATTTGAACATCAAAACAGAGATTTATTTATTTTTTTGCAAAAATAGATCAAATCATTCTATTTCTTTTAGTCAATTAGATCAAACTCATTAAAAATAATTTGACACAAATTTCACAAATTATCACAAATTAAGCGGTTGACAAAGTTGAATTACACGAATTTTTATCTGTCTCTCGTAGATTCGTGGAATTAAAATTCTAACAATTTGTGTAAATTGGTGTAATTCGTGTAAAAAAAACATCAAATATTTTTAATGCATTTGACCTTTTAGTCAATCTTCATAATTCCTTTTTTAAAAAAATCTTAGTATTTTAGCCAATTCAAAACACTTATCTTTTATACATTGAAACAAATCGCTTCGGTTCAAAATCCGTTCATCAAATCCTTGGTGCTTTTACAGGAAAAAGCAAAAGCAAGAAAACAATCCGGCACTTTTTTGATTGAAGGCAAAAGAGAAATCGAAATTGCCCTAAAAGGCGGTTACGAAATGGAAACGATTTTGTTTTTACCCGAAATCATCTCGGAAAAAGAAACACACAACCTTTCTAGAACTGCCGAATTGATCGAAATTTCGAAAGAAGTCTATCAAAAACTGGCTTATCGCGATACCACTGAAGGCATTTTGGCTGTAGCCAAATCCAAATCCCTGCAATTATCGGATTTGAAATTATCTGAAAATCCGTTGATTCTCGTGGCCGAAGCTCCTGAAAAACCGGGGAACATTGGTGCCTTATTACGAACTGCCGATGCCGCGAATTTGGATGCCGTGATTATTGCCAACCCAAAAAGCGATTTGTACAATCCAAATATTGTTCGCTCCAGCGTGGGTTGTTTGTTTACCAATCAAATTGCAACAGGAACCACAACCGAAATTATTGCCTTTTTGAAAGAAAGAAAAATCGACATTTATTGCGCTACTTTACAAAATTCGACTTCTTATCATACTCAAGATTACACCACACCAACCGCTTTGGTTGTAGGCACCGAAGCCACGGGACTGACCCAAGAATGGCGAGATGCCGCCACCCAAAACATCATCATCCCGATGCAGGGCGAAATTGACAGTATGAACGTTTCGGTTGCTGCTGCAATTTTGATTTTTGAAGCCAAAAGACAAAGGGGATTTTAGATTTTAGATTGCAGATTTCAGGTTGCAGATTGCAGATTGCAGGATGACAGATAAAAGTTGGGAGATGTCCTTCGACTACGCTACCATTGACGTTTTTATTTATACTGTTAAATATCAATA
>ENA-UOWO01000834-UOWO01000834.1-activated-sludge-metagenome-genome-assembly--contig:-NODE-834-length-43067-cov-9.222194_pt1 | contig 43067 bp, 33 predicted proteins | sample MGYA00238148_ERZ761564 | MGnify/ENA primary metagenome ERZ761564 (study PRJEB28885, sample SAMN05720194) | activated sludge metagenome | isolation source: Anaerobic digester | place: USA... | reverse complement strand
GAGATAACGTAGCGTGACTGGAGTTCAGACGTGTGCTCTTCCGATCTCCACGTGGATACCAGCCGTAGGTCATTACCACCACCCGAGAAGACATTCATGACGAAGGTCGCACTGGATCCTTGGGCGCTCGCAGTGTACTCGCCCAAATAATCAGCTACCGTCACAGCGGGAAGCACAGCCTGCTGTACTTGGTCCTCTTTCTCCTCCTTCTTACACCCCAGCCAGAGAACTGAAGCCGAAACGGCGGCTACGAGCAAACGCGAGGTCTTCATGGCTCGCAGAATCAACGCTTGATGAACGTCTCACCCGTCTTGTTGTCGTAGTTCAGGTAGTACATGTCCTTCTTCAAGGTGGTCACATCGATGCTGTTGCCATAACCGCGTTTCACGATGTTCCCATACTGGTCATAGATCTCATACAGCGTATTGCCGCTGAATGTGATGACGTCCTTGGGCTTGACCGGGCTCCAGGTGACCATGGCCACACTGCTGTCCGTATGACGCACCGCCTCACTGTAGCGCGCCTTCTTGGTCAGGTCCACCTGCTTCACGCGGAAGGTGTTCTCCCCATGGTGCGGCGTCACCTTGAAGCTGTACGTATGCTCACCGGGTTTGCCGGCGCCCATCACCTCGCCCACCTTCACCCATTTGTTCCAGCGTTTCTGCTCCACCACGTAGGGCAGTTCGCCGGTCTCGTTGGTGGTGGACCATGTGAAGGTCCCGTCCGATGCGATGGACTGTTTCACGATATCGAACGTGCTGCGTGGTTTGAGCACTTCGGGGTTGAGCACCACGGGCGTGCACCCATCCTTATGCTTGATCTTCACCACCACGGCATCGCCGACCTTCAGACCGAAGTTGTTCATGTCCACCTCGAACGCGCTGGAATTGATCTCATCGGTGGCGATCTGATCGTTCACCGTGATCTCGAACACGCAAAAGCCCACACCCGCTTCGGAGAACGGGTTTTGGATGAACAGGTTCTTGCCTTGGAAGTGGCCTTCGAGGACGATGGTACCGGCCAGACCGGGCAGACCGAGGGCAAGAGCAAGTAGCGTGGGTAGCAAGCGCATGGCGAAATGGGGTCTCAACAGTCTGCAAGGATACAACTTCCCGAGCAGCTTTCCCAGTTGTTGGATGGCTGTTTACGCACGCAGTGCCAAGAGGTTGCGGGCTCCGTACTAATGTCCCGCCGGCCCGAAGGCCTTCACCCCTGCTTCGACGTGGACCTCCAAGTGGTTCTCCATCGGTGGGACAGGGCAGCTGTAGCGCCCACCATAGGCGCAATAGGGATTGTACGCGCGATTCAGATCCACTTCCACTTCCTTGCCCAAGGGCGCTTCCAGATCCAGGTAGCGGCCACCGCCATAGGTGGTACCTCCATTCGTGAGGTCCGTGAAGGGAACGAACAAGTGGTCCGCGTATTCCGGTCGCTTGCTCAGCTCGATGTTCCGATATACGGTCAAGTGCTCCTTCACCCCATTGATCCGGAAGGAGAGGACGCCAACGGACTCGTACAGGGGTAGCCGATCCGTGGAGGTACGCATACCGAAAGGCTTGCCTATACGTGCGTGGTAGCGCGCCAGAATGCGGAACTGTGGGTCCGGGGCATATCGATCGAGCTCCGTGAACACGGCGAGGTCCTCGGGCAACAGGGGGCTATGTGCAGTATCCCGATACTCCGCATTGATGCGGTCCCAGTAGGCCTCCAAACCGTCCGCCCAGACACGATCCACCGGTTGCGCCTGGACCACCAAGGCACACAGCAGGCCTCCGACCGATGCGATCCCCCGCATCAAACGGAAGGTTCGGTGCGCACCGAATTGCTCATACGGGTCACGTCCGCCTCGTTGAAACGCCCACCCTGTGCATCCTGCATCACGAAGGTGCGTCCACCTGCCTGGACGATCCGGTAGAAATGGACGAACACCAGGTCCTCATCGGGGAACTGCGAACGGTATACCAGGAGATCGGGTGTTCCCGTGATGATCTCATGCGTCTGTAGGGTGCTACGATCCAGGTCCGACTTCAGCCGCGCCATGTCCCCCGGCTCCTCGGTGATGGTGACCGCGAAACGCTCACCTGCTCGAACCTCCAGCCAGCCGAACTCCTCGTTCCACTTCACCTCGGCGCTGTCAACACCCAATGTGGCAAGGTCACCCAGTTCCATTGCGAACGGCACGTCGAAGGGTGCAAGTTCAACGATGGTGGAGGCCGTCGTCGTGGAGTCCGCAGCTGCTTGAAGTTCTGCCGCCTCCTTCTTGCCATCGCCACATGCGGCCATCAGCAACAGGATACCCAAAGGAAGGAATTGCTTCATCCTACAAAGGTATCGGCCAAGGGTCGATCGGTGCAGCACGCGCTCAACGTACCACACGCACACGCAACCGTCGTGGGCGCCGCTTCCAAAGCCGGACCATCAGGAACAGTAGACCGAACAGGATGGCCATGCCGATCGCACCACCGGCCATGAGCACGCTGGTGGACGCGTGCCAGGGGCCTTCCATCGTGATGTCCAGTTGGATCACCCGTTCGCTCCAGACCCCCATTGCATCGCGCGCCCGCACTTCGAAGGTATGTGTGCCATAGGGTAGCCGGTCCAGGCGGACCACCGGGTCGTACTGATAGTTCCAATCCTTCTGCCCCTGACCCAACCTCCACGCATAGAGGTTATGGTCCTGTCCGTCGAACGAGAGCAGCGCGAACGAGATCTCGAGGCTGCCATCTGCTTCGGTCAAGCGCAAGCCATCCTCCACCGTGCGTGTGGTGGGCAATTCATGCCAGTCGTTCGCTTTCGCGGAATACGTCCGGATGGAGGTGAACACCAAGGGATGGGCTTGTCCGGTCTCCGATCGATGGAAGCGCTTCGGGTCGAAGACGGTGATCCCGTTCAACCCACCAAAGAAGATCCGACCATCCGGAGCCTGAGCATGGGCCACCCGGTTGAACTCATCGTTCGTGATCCCATCGGCCGTGGTGAACACGGTGCTTTGGCCGGTCGCCTTGTCGAACCGAACGATACCACCGTCCGTGCTCAACCAAAGTTGTCCAAAGGGATCCCCGTAGGTGGCGTAGACCATGTTGTTGGGAAAGCCCGATCGCTTCGTGAACAACCGATGCGCTCCAGTGCCGGGGTCCACCCGTAACAACCCACTGCCGCGGGTCGCCAGCCAGAACACCCCTTCACCATCCACCATGCAGTGGTGCAGGTCCGCGAACGGTATCCGGTCCCCTCCTTCCCCTTGCGTATGCCAACGCTGGAGCACTTGGCCATTGCGCGCGATACGGTAGAGACCCTTGGACGAGGTGACCAATACCTCATCCTTTCCATAGGACTGGACCTGAAGTACCGTGGCCTTGTTCAACTCAGGATGTTGGGGGTCGTTCCAGTTCGTGCAAGCACCCGTGGTCGGGTCCAACAGGTGCAAGCCCTTGGTCCCTCCGAGGATGATCCGTCCACTCTCAAGCGCATGGATCGACCAGATCTTATCGGGGACCGTATAGGTCCGTTCCTTCCCGTGGGAGGTGCGGCTCACCACCACGGACGGGCCTCCTCGCCACCATACTCCATCCGGGGCCATGTGATTGGCGAACAAGTAGAGCGGTGAGGCAATGCCCTCCAAGACCTGCGCCGATCCCTGTGTGCTGATGCGGAAGGCCCCTTCCCATTCCGTTACGAGGAGAAGTTCATCGGCATGCCATACCATGCCCCGGCAGATGAGACCCAAGCCGTTGTGCAGGGTATCGCGGTAGAGCCATCGATCGAAGAGATCACCTCTGAGATCCACTTGGAACAACCCGAACTCGGTGGCCATCCAGGGGTCGCCGGAGCGATCCACCAGACAATCCTTCAAGCGGCCCGCCACCTCAGGATAATGGGCCGACAGGTCGAACATCAACCGGCCATCCTGGTCATGGATCCGGTTATCGACCACGAACATCCCGTTCTTGAGCGGCGTGTAATTGGGTGGTCGCCTGATCGGGTCGCCATTGGGCAACTCTTCCGAGAGGCCCAATTCCATTGAAAGCGCACTATACGTGTCGTAATAGGTGTTGTTCTTGGCCTCATCCCGGATGCGGTAGAGTGCGCCCCGGGTCCGGCGGCCCGATACCATGGCTTCCACATGCGTATCCTTGGTCAGTTCCTTGAACACCTGGGTGCGCCCGTTCAGACCTACCGTGACCAACCGTCGGTCCCAAGTGCTATCGATCAGAAGACCGATCACCGCCCCGCTTCCGTCGTCACCCAAAGGCTCGAATCGTTCCCCGGGCAAGGCATGCATGCGGTAGGTGCCATCGGCAAGCCGCCATAGACAACGTGCCGGAGAACGGAGACCGAGGACCAACACGCCATCGTCGCGTTGGGGACCGACCCGGATGATCTCGTCCTGGTCCACTGGCAGGTCCGAGACAGGTTCCAAGCGAGGGGCATCGGGCCTCAACACATCAATGGCGTTGATATCGCCTTCAGCATCCGTTGCGAACACCCATAAACGACCTTCGGCATCGGAACGTAATCCGTCCACCTCTCCGGCGGATAGACCATCCACCGCGGACCAGTTCCGGAACGTATGACCATCGAAGCGGTCCAACCCGCTCACCGTGCCCACCCAGATGTAGCCCAGTCCATCCTGGTGCAAGGCCGTCACGTGTCGGTTGCTCATCCCTTGGGCCGCCCCGAACTGCCGAGGGACCACGAGGAACGGACGTTGCGCGAACAACGGACCACCCCCCAACAGGGCGAACGCTAGGATGGACCGCAAGAACATGCCCGGCTGATACGGACATCGCTTGACCAAGGTTCCTTGGCCAATACCCACAGCCTACTCCTGCACCGATACACGCCCGCCTGCACTGTGCGTAGCGAATTCCGGGGCGTACATGCACATGGCCGTGGTGATCCCATTGCTGAACTCGCCCGCGTGTGTGACCCGCAGATCGTAAGTGAACACATACGTCCCCGGTGCGATCCGGTCGAAGAAGAAGTGCATACCTGCGTCACGAATGCTCTGGTAGTATGCCAGTCCTCCTTGCCATCGGGTCCCGCTCAACACATCCACCGGCTCCAGGCCGGAAGCACGCAGGTCCTTGAGGTGCACGTGGTCCAACCAGCGGTCCGTGCGCAACTCCAAACGCACGGTCAACCGGTCGCCCGGTCGCAGGGAACGCGCCTCGGTAACCGGCACCAGCCGCTCGCCCGCATCGGTGGTTTCCCGAAGCATCACCTTTTTGGTCATGGCGAAGGGGCTGGCATGCGCCGTCACCTTGTCCATCTGCTCCAAGTATTGCCAGTGCAGGGCTCCCCATTGCACGCCTGAACTCGCCGTGGTCACACTCACCTCGGCCATAGCGGGACGTACCTCCGACCCGGACCACTGCTGCTGGAAATAACCGGTCCCGGCCTCCTTCCGATCGGGATCGACGGCCACTGCACCCACCGTGATGACAGGCATCGTCGTGGAGGACAGCAGGTCGGGCCCTGTGAGCAACAAGGCATAACAGGCTTCCGCCGTGGCTTTGGTGGTGCCCCAATCCGTGGTCCGTTTCAAGGTCAAGAGGTGCTGACGCAAGGCGTTCACCGCGTCACCGTCATGGGCCACGCGATCGAAGGCCTCGATCATCAACGCATGGGTCTCCGTGGGGAAGCTGGTCCAAACCACGCCGGCCTCCAACCCCTTCCAATACATGCCGAGCTCCTCATCCACGGTGGCCCGCTGCTGCAAGGAGGTGGTGATGAGCTTCGGCACCTGCCCACCACCAAGCCTTTCCAGCGCGATTGCGATCATGGCCTGCTCCTGAAGTCCGAAGCTCAGCCAGTGGGTGCTTAGCTGCTCCACCAGCCAGGCACCGACGGTTCCCGCACCCCGCTCCATCGGCCATTGCGTGAATTGGCTGCGCACATAAGCGTAGTGAACGTCCAATGCCGATGGGCGAGGTAGGCTGTCGTTCTTCACCGCACGCTTCATTCGTTCGAACTCCTCGGCCACCTCCCGATCCAACCATTGCACCGCCAGCTGCACCATGGCCTTCGCCTCCTCTCCTTCGGGAAGCGCTCCCAGGACCTCCAAGTGGCCCATCCCCCCCACGATGTGCTGGGTGATGTACCGGGAGGCCTGCATGCCACTCCACCACGGCCAGGCTCCGTTCGGCAATTGCATCGCCCGCAATTGGGCCAAGGCCTCCGAGCGCTCTCGGGCCATGCGCTGCAGGTCGAAGAAGAGCGCGATTCGCCGCTTGCGTTCCGCCTGGTCCTTCGCATCCAGCACCCATGGTGTCTCTTCCAACACCACGGACCGCAGTTCCGGGTTCTTCTCCAAGGCGCTCAGGAACGCGCTTTCCTCACCGGCCTTTCCCTTGCTCCATGCCGCGAACACCTCAGCGACGGCCGGACGCTTCCGTACGATGTCCGCCGAGAGGGCATTGGCATAGAAGCGGCTGAAGGTCTGCTCCGCACAGGCATGCGGGTATTCCATCAGGTAGGGCATGGCCTGGATCGCATACCACGCCGGGTTCGGAGTGAACTCCAAGGAAAGCGAACGGTGCTGCAACGTGCTGCTTCGCGTAGCCTTGAGCTTCTCGAGGACGAAGCGCCGGGTCCCTGGCTTGGTGAGGGTGATCGGCAGGCTCTCCGTGACCAGGATACGATCCGTGAGCACAGGTAGGACGCGTTCCTCACCATCGCTGGCTCCCGCGGAGCGCGCCGTGATACGCACGGCCACCGCGTCCGCACCATCGGGCACGGTCACGTTCCACCGCACAGTGGCACTGGCTCCCGGGCCGGCCTTGAACGCAACGGAAGGCCGGGTCAAGGCGAAGGCCTGTCCCATGGGGCTGTTGGTGCGCGGGTCGAAGAGTTCCAAGGTGGCGGTGCCCGAACGTGCCCCCCCTTCGAGCACGTTCACTTTGGCCGTCAAGGTGATGCGGTCGCCTTGGCGCAGGGTGCGCGGCAGGTTGGGTACCACCATCAACGGCTTCTGCGTGACGGTGCTGCGCGCGATGTGGGCCAGTTGCAGGTCCTTGGTGTGTGCCAGTCCCATGAAGTTCCACCGCGTGAGCGCATCGGGCATGGTGAAGCGAAGTACAATGGTGCCGTCGCGATCGGTCAATTGCTCCGGCAGGAAGAAGGCGGTCTCCCGGAAGTCACTGCGGATGACCGCGCCCGGCGCTTGTGAAGCCTTGGGGCCTTGCGCCTCGGCAGGTTCCTCGGCCTTCGGAACTGCATCGGGTGGGACCGGAACGTTGCGCCCTGGTACCGATGCATCGGCCATGGCCAGCATCTCCCCACCGCGCATCTGATAACCCCTGCCACCGCCAAGCACCTCCATTCCGAAGGTGTTCAGGTAGGGCGGGTTGTACGGTGCCAGAGCTACAGCGCCCATGGGTTGCCACCAACCACCACCGGTCACCGGACCGAAAGGGGAGGCATTGTTCCAGCCCAACTCCACCGGGTTGTCCGACCAGATGTCCATGCGCCACTCGTGGGGCGCGAAACGGTCCAACGATGCGTCGTACAACACGCTCAACACCTGCGCAGCCACCTGTTCCTTGCGTGGTCCCCTGATCCGCAGTCGCCACTCCTCCTTCGCACCGGGCAGCAACTTGTCGCGGAAGCTCTGCCACTCCACCTGCAACTGCTTGTTGCTCCATGGCACCGTGATCGGCAAGGTTGTCCGGTGTTCACGGCCTCGTTCCACGCTCACGAAATGCACGGCGAATCCGCCTCGATCATCCTCCATCACAGGGAGTTCGACCAGTTGTTGTCCCCGGCGAAGGAGCAGGCTGCGGCTCGCTACGATGAGGCCCTTGCGCTCCACTTCCATCAATACACGACACTGGGGCAGGGCACTGCTCAGCAGCAAGCGCGCCTTGGTCCCGGGCTCACAGCGCTCCTGTAGGGCGTGGACATGGAAGGCCTTGTCCAGGAAACCTGTGTTCTGGATGGCGTCATCGATGATCATGAGGTGCTTGGTGACCTTGACCGTGCGCCCATTCGCATCCGCGGCGCTCACCTCCATGCGGTACACACCCACGGTCCAATCGGGCACTCCGGCCAACACCAGTCCCTTCGCATCGGCCTTGAAGGCCCTGCGCTCCAACACCACCCGACCCTCGGCCCAGGTCCCCACATCGGATGCATCCGGCCCGACCGAAGTGCCATCCAAGGCACGGTCCGCACGTGTCAGGACGCACTCCCGGACAGGCGCGTCGGCCGGGGGCTGTAGCTCCACGATCCGGACTTCCATCGGCAGGTCCACCGGCTGACCCTGCAGGTTGGTCACCTGCACGGACAGGCTGGTGGTGCGCGCACGGTCCACCACGTCGGGACCGTCGATCCGGATGTCGATGCTGCGGTAGCCGACCGCGAAGGCGGTGCTGCCCTGTTGGGTCTCACCGGCGATGTCCACCACATCCACTTCCACGCTGTAGGTGAAGGTGGGGTCAGCGTCCCGAGGGAAAGCCGCATCGGGGACCAAGGGGAAGCTCAGCGAAAACGTTCCCGTGGCATCACAAACCGCACTCCCACTGGCCATCGCGGTCTCCTGACCCCATGGCAGTCCGCGCCAGGGTCCTCCACACCACCAGGGCATCCGCGCGCCCCGCTTCACCGTCCAACGCACTTGTGCACCGTCCAGCGGTACACCCGCGTAGCTCCTTGCCTTACCGGTCACCGTGGCCGTTCCACCCAGGGCCGGCGTGCCTTCCACCGGATCCATCAGTACTTCGAAGGTGGGCCGCTTGTACTCCTCCACGTGGAAATAGTGGCTCCCCAATGGTCCTGCTTCCAGACGCATACCGCCTGTGAGCCCTCCCACCGGCAGGTCGAAGGTTCCGCTCACCGATCCGTAGGCATCGGTCACCAGGGGCTTCATCGCCACCTCCTCGCCGTTGACGTTGAAGAGCCTCAGCTCCACCCGTTCATTGGCTCGGATGGTGGATCGCCCACCTTCCTGATGCACCAGGATCCCTTTGAAGAACAGCTGCTGTCCCGGCCGATAGATGGCCCGGTCCGTGAAGAGGAACAAGCGGTCCGCTACTTCCATACGCACGAAGGACCCACCGTGCCTCCATTGGACATCCGTGACGAAGTGGTCACCTCCATCGCGCAGCTCCCAATACAGTTGGCCCCGTGTCTGCTGCAGTTCCGCCCGGACGCGGCCCTCGTTGTCGGTGACGAACTCCCCCACAACTTGAGCACCGGCGGCATCCCGCTGATTGGGGTCGATCGTATAGGCGGTCGCCTTCACGTTGGACCTGGGCATGCCGCTCCACCGGTCCAGCACCAGCAGCTCGTCGGCACCGGCACGCTGCCGCTGCACCACGGCCATGGCCGTACTCCACAGCGTTATCCTGGCGCGTGGTGCCGCCTCACCACCGAAGGACTCGGCAGCGCTCAGCAATACGGTGTAGCGCCCAGCGGGAAGGCCCTCCATGGGCAGGTCCACCACATGCTCCTGTAGGTCACCGTCATCGGGAAGGTCCACGCTCCAGGCCAGTCGCGGGGTGCGTGCGAGTAGCGCGCTCCACACCTCCGCCTCGTCCACCCACGGTGCATCCTTCACCCAGGCATCGTCCACTACACGCACCCACACCCGGCGCAGGTTCGCATAACGCAGCGCGATGGTGTTGGGCATCCCAGGCACCACCGCCTGCTCGGCCTCGGCCACCAGCACGGGTTGCTCCAAGGTCTGCTTCAGGATGGCTGCATGACGCGCACCCCGGCTCGCCGGCCAACGCTCCATGGCCTGCATGCACATGGTCCGAGCCGTGCGCTTCTCCCACTTCCAAGCATCGCCCGCCGAACGGTCGTACGATGCGGCCTGATCGGCATGCCACTGGGCGATACGCGCCGTGACCATGGACCAACTGCTGTCATTGGGCAACCGCGAGCGCAGTTCATCCAATGCGCCCAACAGGAGGCTATCCCGGCCGGGAGCGCTGCTGTTGGTATGCACGAAGGTGAGCCGGTCCAGGGTGGCATCCACCAAGCCGTCGATGGGGTCGCGGTTCAGGTGGGTGCGCTCCAACTGCTGGTGGATGCGCAGGGCCTGGAAGAGCCACGAACTGCTGTCGCGATGGGCCAAGGGACGGAGGATCCAAGGCTCGAACAAGGTGAAGGGTGTCGCTCCCTCCAGCTGGAAACGCCACGTCGGTTCCGTCAACCGGGTCTCCGGGTTGGACAACACTTCCAACGCACGGTGGGCAAGCACATCGAAGAGGCTCGGTCGCGAAGCACGCGCCGTTCCATCGTCGATGAGCAACTCACCCAATTCACTGCTCGGGATGCGTCGCAGGGTGTCCAGCTCCTGCATGGAGCGTTGGTACAGTCCAAGGATGTGGGACATGTACTGGCCCTGTGTCCAGGTCTCCGCATCGGGACCAGCGGCCGTGCTCATCTCCGTGCGCTCCAGCACCTGCCAACGCCGCTGCTGGTAATGGTTCCACCACTGTTCGGCCGCCACGCTGTACAACACCTGCTGCAAGGGGATCGGCGCCTCGGCCGCACGCTGCTCCAGTTCGCGCAGCCCTTCTTGCATATCCCCGCCGGCGTACGCCCTGAACCGCAGCACGTGCATCCACGCCTTGAACTCGGTACGCCAGTCCCCTTCGGCCAAAGCCTCGGACCGGATGGTTCCGCTCAGCTCCAAGGCGGTCGCATATTGGCCGATCCCGGCCAGGGAATCCACCTGCGCCCAACGGGCATCGGTAGCGGGTCCGGTGTGCACAGGGTTCTTATGGGTTCGGCACGCACCGAGAACGGCGGCGCTCAACAGCACGAGGATTGAGGATCGTACGATGGACATGGGGCATGGACAGGGCACAAAGGTGCATGTCCTTCCGCGGTACCCTCGCACCCATCCGTCACCTTCACCCCGATCTTCGCTGTCGTGCTGCCCGATCATCACCCTTTCCTGGTCCGTCTGCTGGCCGCCGTGGAACACGACCTGCCCGAAGTCGCGCACTGGCCCTTGGACCACCTGTGCTACCGGGTCGATTCCGCGCAACGCTATGCCGCGATCAACGAGGCCCTTGCCGAATACGGGGTGCTCCTCGCCGAGTCGACCATCGGTGGCAGGCCCATCGCCTCCTATCGCCTCCACCAGCCCTTGCGCTTCAAGGGTCGCAGCATCCACGTGATCGAAGTGCCTGCACCCAAGCCGGGCAGCGCCTATCCCGAAGGCTGGGAGCATGCCGAATTCGTGGCGGATGTGCCGCTAGCTACGCTGGTGGAGGCCCATCCGCAACTACCTTGGGAACTGGACGATCTGCACAAGACGCTGAACCCGGACCTACGCTTGCGCTACGCCGGCTTCAGCGTCAAGTTCCACGAACGCTCCTTGGAAGCCGTGATCGCCGGTGAACAAGGATCACGTCCCGAGCGCGCCTAGCAGCGATTTCCGGAACCCGGCCTCACTCCTTTGTCCGCCCATCCGAGGCATCCGGGAGCACGCGGTCCCACTGCACCTCCGGATCCAGCGCCGTGCCATGGAAGAGGTGGGAGACCAGGTGTTCGGCACACCACGGCGCCAACAGCACCCCACGTGATCCCAGGCCATTGAACAGCGCCTCACCCGGACCCGTGATACCCAACAGGGGACGACGGTCGCGCGCAGCAGGACGCACACCCGCAGTATGGGACAGCACCTCCACGGGTGCATCCACCAGCTGCGTCAAGCGCTCCAACAACCAGGTTCGCCCGGCCTCGGTGGGGCCTTCGAACACATCGTTCCATTGGAACGTGGCACCCACACGGAAGCGATCCTCCCCCATCGGGAGTATGAATACGCCACGATGGACCATGCGGGTCAACACAAGCCCTGGGATGCGCACCACCAAGGTCTCGCCCTTCACTGGCACAAGGCCATGCGGCGAGGTGAAAGGACCCTGACAACGGACCAACCACCGCGCTTCCACCGCACCCACACACACGCCATCGGCCCCTACCCGGATGTCCTGCTCCTCCACCAACTGCTCGCTCAGCGCTCCGGCATCCAGCAATTCCTCGTGCTGGGCGGCCAACAGGGCGGGCACATCCAGCCAGGCCGATCCGCGTACGGTACCGTATCCATGGGGAGCGTTGAAGGGTCCATCGTCCACCTCCTGTTCGGCCTGTAGCGTAGCGAACGGAGCGCTTTCCGGTGCGGTCATGGCCCGCTGCCATTGGTCCACCTCCTTGGCCGTGGGGAAGACCTTCACCATGGGCAGGTGATGCCAGCAACGCACACCCGAGCGCGACTGCCACGACGTGTAAAGTGCATCGGCCACGGGCAGGAGCTCCTTGGCGCGCCAACTGGGAATGTCCCGTCGCAACACCAAGGGGTTCACCACACCACCGGCGGCCATGCTCGCATTTCCCTCCTGCTTCCGGTCGAACACATGCACGCTGTGACCCGCGCGTAGCAAGGTCTCCGTCAACACTGCACCCGCTATTCCGCGTCCCAGGACCACCACATCCACCACACCCTTGCTCATGGGTACAAAGGTCGGCGGCGGCGACCCCGTTCCGTGTTCATCGCACCGGCAGGGTCACGGGCGCGAACTCCAGGGTGCTGTCGTTCACCTGCGCGCTCAACGTGAGCACCACATCCTTGCCACGCACCGTGGGGCGCAGCACCCAAGCCTCCTCATGACCGCCCTTGGAGATGATGCCGTGCTGCACCGATGGACTGAAGGAGGGCACGTTCGGCACTACGATGCGCACCTTGTTGTCCACCCCGAAGCGCAGTGCGCTATCGGGTTCCACCCGCACGGACCTCAGCAAGGCCGCCAGATCGGTGATCACCACGCGGTTGGCCGTGGAGAAGCTGCGTGTGCTGTCGTTCAGCAACACGCTATAGGCCAGGAACTGCGCATCATCCAGATCCTCATAGGTGCTCACCGCATGGTACACCAAGGCCCCGTCCTCGGCGTACACCTTGTGTTCTCCGAAGGGGCGACCGTGCTCCCAACCCTGCACCGCCTTCACCCGGCCATCGGGGAAGTACTCCGTAAGGGTACCGTGCTGAAGGCCCTCCACCACCGGCACCTCGGCGCGCAGGCGACCATCGGCGAAGTAGACCCGATGGACCTGGGTCGCACTACTATCCACCACTGCCGACGGAGTTGGCTCCGCCGTGGGTGTGGTGGGTGAACAAGCGGCCAGGCCGATGGACAGCAGGACGAGGAGGCGAGCGGCGAGCATGGGTGCAAAGCAACGGAGGGGAGTGGCACGGTATGCGATCCAACTGCCATCAGTCCTCAAGAATGAACGCGAAGGGCAGTGCAATGAGCGGGTGGTGGTGGAGCGAGGGGGCTGCTTTGGACTTTGGCGCGGAGCATGGTTTCACGTACCTTCGGGGAGATGGTTGCACGCGTGCCGATACCTGATCATTGGGGTCCACAGCGCTGCGGAACAGATGCCCTGCACCGAGGTGGTTCGCCACCTTGGTTCCCAACCCGTCTGAACGGTACCCCAACCGACATCCCTACGGACCACCAAGATTTAGATGGCGATGGTAGCGTGGCGCTGGACCTGAGCAGCAGACCTCTGGGTGGTGTACTCAACAACCACATCGACACACTTCATGCGGACTTTGCCTTTATCATCAGCCCAGAGCCTTTTGTGAAACGCCGAGGTGTCGCAGGGGCAGACGTAATTACAATCAAAGCGCCAAAGACGTGGGACTTTGCGCTCTATCCGAACCCTGCACGGGAAGAGGCTTGGCTCCGTTTCGAGAGCGACACCCCCAAGGACATCCAAGTGCTGGATGCGATGGGGCGTTTGTTGTGCTCATTTAACTCCGTTACGGCTACTGACCTACAGATCGACCTTTGCCATGTGGCATCCGGCTTGGTGAGTATTCGTGTAAGCGAAGGCGAACATGTGGGATACAAGAAACTGTTGATCCAATAGGGCCATGAAAAACATCCTATTCTTGATCACCACGGTATGTATTTCTGGATCAGTCCATGGTCAAGATCCATTTATTAAAATGTTTCGATCCACAGGTGTTGTACAAAAAAACATGCATGAATTATCAAATGGAAAACTATTGATTGGATCTTCTCGAAGTTTCGGATTTTCAATATTCGATATATCAGGAATATTGTTTAGCACATATAGCTATCAAATTGATACCATGTTAGCCATGGCTTCGATTGAACCTAAAAACGACAGTGTCTTCTACTTTACAGCTACCTACTATAAAGATACGTGTACTAATTATCCAGGCGTATCGACAAATTCTCACCCCTCTCTGACCAAAATTGATCACCATGGTAATGTATATTGGAGTTATCATTATGTAATAAACACAGATTACTGCTTTAAATATGCAGAGGGACTGACGCTTTTACAGAACAATGACATCATCATTTATGGGGGCAACTTTGTGATACGAACGAACCAGGATGGTGATCTTCTCTGGGCAAGAATGAACACCGGACCATTTTTCGCTTTCAAGTTTATCAAGGAGTTGCCTAATGGCGATATCCTTGCTGGTTTCGACTATGGCGCTCCTGAACCGGGGGTTGAAGGTGGTGCTTCGTTGATGCGTATGGACAGCGCTGGGAACATACTATGGAGCAAGCGCTTTTTCCAGCCCTTGGGCTTGGTGGATGATGCGCTGATGGAGCCGGATGGGTCCATCCTCGTAGCCGGCTACACCGAACCTACCGGGGGCATTTTCGAGCCCCAGACCACACCGTTGCTCTTCCTCTTGAAATTGGATCCAGACGGAGATGTGCTTTGGTGCAAGGGTTACAACAGCGCACCCAGACACTGGCATACGCATAGTCCCATTCGGATGGTGCATGCATTGGATGGAAATCCAGTTCTATTGGCCAATAAAGGTGCCGTTGGTTACAACCTCTGGTCCCGCAATGCGCTTGTGAAGTTCGATCTGAACGGCGATACGCTATGGACCCGCTCCATCAACACCTATCCCTACAGTCAGGAATCGCGCAACCTACTCGCCTTTTCAGATGGGAGTTATATGTATATCGGCCGTATTGAAGGCGACATGCCCGACGGCAACTACAGCAACTGGGCTTTGCTCTGCAAGACCGACTCTAACGGTCACTTGCCCTGCCGCGAGCAGTACTACCCCATGGTGAGCATGGAGCTCTTCCCCACCCCGGTCGACTTCACCTTCACCACCGTGGATGGCGCCGAGCGTAGGCCCGCCTTCCTGACGCCCATCACCTACCCACCCATTGTGCAGTACGATGTCTGCGAGCTGCCCTTGGAGGTGGCCCCACGCCCTTCTCCCGATGGCAGGGTGCGCATACGCCCCAACCCCACCCCCGGCGCCATCTCCGTTGACTTCCCCGCCCCCCTGCTGCGCGAGAGCTTCTACTCGGTGATCGATGCCACCGGACGCTTGCTCTATGAACGTCCCCTGCCCCCAGGCGCAACCACCGCCGACATCGACCTCAGCCGCTTTGGCAAAGGCACCTACATCCTGCGCATCACCGACCCCGAAGGACAACGGAATGAGCGAGTGGTGGTAGAGTAAGGGCTGGGCACAGCGCATGGCGGGTTGCCGTGTCGGCCAACGACGCACAAGAAAAGGCATGCAGGGTCCGACGACAGTTCCGCGGACCGAAGGTCACGCAGCCAACAGACGTTCCATACGCTCCAGCAAAGCGTCGGGGTCGTAAGGCTTCTGCACCAGGTCGTTGGCGCCGGTGCCTTGTACGGTGGCCAGCAGGTGCGGCAGTTCGTAGGCCGTAAGCACCAGGATGGGGATGGTGATTCCGCGATGGCGCAAGTTCTCCACCACGCTCAGGCCATCCACATGGGGCAGACCCAGGTCCAGCAGCACCAGGTCGGCCCCGGCGGCCAGCACGGCCTCGGCAGCACCACGGCCGTCGCGCAAGGGCGTCACCTGCCAACCGGCCAGCACCAAGCGCTTCTCCAACAGCTTGCGCACAAGGGCATCGTCCTCGATCAGGATCACGTGGGGCATGGGCCTCATACGGAACTTCGGGCCCACGGGTTCGAACAGCTGGGCCCACGAAGCCCGCACCTCGATCACGCCAACTCCAGGATGTCCTCGGCCACGGGGTCGGTGGCGGGATAGACCATGATCAGCGACAGCTCCTGGTACTGCTTGTCCAAGCGACGGGGAAGCTGGTCAAGGACCGCGTTGTGGCTGATGGACCGGGGCCGCGCGCTCACCACCACCACCAGGTCGTTGGGCTGGGTGTGCCGGGCCAATTGCTCGTCGGGGTCGGCCCCTTCAGGCAGGGCCAGCAGGGCGGGTTCGAAGTTCAGGCGCTGCTCCCGGGCTTCGGCCAACAGCGCCACGTGGGTCACCGGTTCGCTCAGGAACTCCACCCTAAGCCCCAGCTCCTTGGCCAGGCGCTGCACCTTGCCGATCCACTGCCCGAAGCCGGGCTCCCGTTCGGCCAGCGGGGGGCAGAGCACGAGCATCCGGCGGTGCGCCGCCAGCGGCTTGGTGATGCGGGTGACCAGCACCAGCTTGTGGTAGTTGCGCAACAGGGTGTCGGTCTTGGGGCCGAAGAGCCGCTCCAGCAGGGTCACCCGGTCGCTCCACCCCAGCAGGATGAGGTTCGACCCCGTTTCCTTCGCCGTGCGGATGATGCCACCGGCCACGTTGTTGTCGATGGTCACCACCGTGTTCACCGTGGTCTCGCTCGCCGCAGCGTAGCGCGCCTGGTCGCCCAACAGCTTGCGCATGCGCACCGAACGCGATCCGGCCCGCTCGTCGTTCTCCACCACGTTCACCAGGGTGATCGGCTGGGCCTGGGAGCGGTCGCGCAGCATGGTGGCCAGGTCCAGCAAGGGAGGTACCGAGGCCGGCTCCGCACAGGGGATGAGGATGCGTTCCCGCTGGGGTTCGGCGCTGTCGCTGCGCTGTTGTTCCACATCACCGGCCCGCACGATGCGTTTGGCCGCCGCCTCGGTGGCGAAGCTGGCCACCAGGCAGGTCACCAGGATGAGCACGATGGTGCCGTTGAGGATGTTCTCGTCGATGATGCCGGCCTTGTAGCCCACCAGGATGATGGCCAGGGTGGCCGCGGCATGCGAGCTGCTGAGACCGAAGATCAGTTGGCGCTGCGGACCCGTGTAGCGGAAGACCAACTGGGTGATCCAAGCGGCGAGCCACTTGCCCAGCAAGGCCACCACCGTGAGCACACCGGCCACCACCACCGCATCGGTGCCCCGGGTGAGCACCCGCACATCCACCACCATGCCCACACTGATGAGGAAGAAGGGGATGAAGAGGGCGTTGCCGACGAACTCCAGTCGGTTCATGAGCACCGAGGACGAAGGGATCAGCCGGTTGAGGGAAAGCCCCGCCACGAAGGCGCCGATGATGGGCTCCACCCCGGCCACCTGGGCCAGGAAGGCCGCGAAGAACACCGCCGCCAGCACGAAGATGTAGTGCGAGGTCTTCTCGCTCTCCAGCCGACCGAAGAACCACCGGGCGATGCGCGGCAACACCAGGAACATGAACAGCAGGAACAGGGCCATGGAGGTGCCCAAGCGGATCCAGAAGCCCTGGGTGAGGCCCCCGTTCTCCGCGCCCATGATCACCGCGAAGACCAGCAGCACCGCCGTGTCGGTGAGGATGGTGCCCCCCACCGCGATGGCCACGGCCTGGTGCCTACTGATGCCGAACTTCGATACGATCGGATACGCCACCAAGGTGTGCGTGGAGAACATGATGGCCGTTAGGAAGCTCGCCGCCTCGCCATAACCCAGGAGGTAGCGGCAGGCCGGATACCCGATGGCCAATGGAATGGCGAAGGTGAAGAGCCCGAACCACAAACTCTTGTTGCGGTGCCTCCGGAACTCGTCCATGTCCAGCTCCAGACCCGCGATGAACATGATGTAGAGCAGACCAATGGTGCTGAAGAGCTCCACCGCGCTGTTCTTCTCCAGGATGTTCAGGGCGTGGGGACCCACGATGACACCCGAGATGATGAGGCCGATGACACCCGGCACCTTGAACTGCCGTAGGATCAACGGGGCCAGCAGGATGATGAAGAGCACCACGCAGAACACCAGCACAGGGTTCTGCAAGGGCAACGCGAACTCGCGCGCTAAGTGTTCGAAGAATCCGCTGTCGTTCATGGTGCTGGCGACCTCACGCTACAAAGATGCCGGGTACGGTCACACCACGCATGTCGTTCAGTCCTCGTCCTCCTCCACGCTCACCGCCACCTGCGGTACACCCTTGAAGATCCAGAACTTCTGGCCCACGAAGTTGAACACCGCGCAGATGCCCGTTGCGCCCACGAAGGCCACCAGGTACTTGCGGGGCACCCAGCTCCAGGTCCCATATTGATGCAGGATCCACAGGAACAGGCTGTTCATGCTGACGTTCAACACCAGCGATACGCCGTAGAGGCCTAGGAACTTCACCAAGCGGCGGTTGCTGCGGTCCTTGCGGCGCCAGGTCCAACGCTTGTTCAGCTGGTAGGTGACGGACAGCCCGCAGAGGAAGGAGAGCGTCTTGGCCACCGCCTCGTTGTTCAGGGGTGGCGGGAAGAGCGCATCGGGCAGGGCCTGTAGGAAGGCGTAGTAACAGGCCAGGTCGGTGAGCACTGCAAGCCCACCGATGAAGATGAACTTGGTGAGCTGCTTCTTGGTCTCGGTGAGCCGGGGCATCCGCAGGAACGGTTGGCGGGTCAGCGCGTGAAGGCCTTGAACAGGTCGTTGCCGTTGGCGAAGAGGATCAGGCCCAGCAGCAGCACCATGCCGATCATCTGCGCCACTTCCAAAACGCGTTGGTTCGGTGGCCGGCCGGTCACCATCTCGTACAAGAGGAAGACCACGTGGCCCCCGTCCAGCGCCGGGATGGGCAGGATGTTCATGAACGCGAGGATGATGCTGAGGAAAGCGGTCATGTTCCAGAACACCTGCCAGTCCCACGTGGGGCTGAACAGGCCGCCGATGGACCCGAAGCCCCCGATCTGGCTGGCGCCGCTGCGCGAGAACAGGAGCTTGAGCGAACGCACATAACCGCCCAAGGTCTCCCACCCGTAAGCAATGCCTGCGGGTATCGCCGAGATGGCGTTGAACTCCTCGTGGGCCATGGTGAAGTAGGCCGAAGGTGCCCGGTTGCCGATGCCCACGGTGCCCTCTTCGGTCACGGTCATGCGTAGTTCCAGAAGCGCATTGCTGCGTTGCACTTTCACGGTCACTTCCTTCCCCTTGCGGTCGGCCATGGCCTCACGCAGGTCGGTGTAATACTTGGTCACCACATTATCCACGGCCACCAGGATATCGCCCTTCTGCATGCCGGCCGCTAAAGCAGGTCCATCCGCCATCACGGTGTCCACGATGAACGGTACCCGCGGTGCAAAGAGGCTCTTCTCCCCACTGGCCAGGATGCTGTCGTGCACCGCAGGGCTCAAGGTGATCCGCTGTTGCACCCCGCCCCGCTCCACGGTAAGCTCGCGCGCTCCGTCGACCAGGATCGCTCGGGTCACATCCTCCAAGGTCTTCGGATGTGCACCTGCCACGCCAACGATGCGGTCGCCCTCTTCCAGTCCTTGGCGCTGCATCAGGTCGCTCACATGCACGCCGTACTTCACCTCGCTCAAGGGCAGGTAGTCCCGGCCCCAGGTGAAGAGGATGCCGATGTAGATGGCCATACCCAGCAACAGGTTCACGGTAACGCCACCCACCATGATGATCAGGCGCTGCCACGCGGGCTTGCTGCGGAACTCCCAAGGCTCTGCCGGCTTCGCGAGCTGGTCCTTGTCCATGCTCTCGTCGATCATGCCGCTGATCTTCACATAGCCGCCGAAGGGGATCCAACCGATGCCGAACTCGGTGCCCTTCCAGTTCTTCTTCCACAGGGAGAACCACGGGTCGAAGAAGAGGTAGAACTTCTCCACACGGGTGCCGAAGTAGCGGGCAGGAAGGAAGTGGCCCAGCTCATGGAGCACCACCAGGATGCTGAGGCTGAGAATGAGCTGTGCGCCCTTGATCAAGATCTCCATGCGGAAGGGATGGCGGACCCGGCGACGCGACGCGCTTCGGCATCGCTGGCCTCCAGGTCAAGAAGCGAGGGGTTGGGGATGAACGGAACGGACTCCAGACAGTGCGCGATCAGGTCGCTCATCTCCAGGAAGCCGATGGCATCCTGCAGGAAGAGCGCCACGGCCACTTCGTTGGCGGCATTGAGCACGCACGGCGCATTGCCGCCCCGGTCCATGGCCTCGAGCGCCAGGGCCAGGTTGCGGAAGGTCTTCAGGTCTGGCTGCTCGAAGGTCAGCGCCGGGTACTTCACGAAGTCGAAGCGGGGCCAGCTGGTGGGCAGCCGGTCCGGGTAGGCCATGGCGTACTGGATGGGCAGCTTCATGTCCGGCAGGCCCATCTGCGCCTTCATGCTGCCATCGCGGAACTGCACGATGCTGTGGATGATGCTCTGCGGGTGGACGATGATCTCGATCTGCTCGCGCTTCAGGTTGAACAGCCACTTGGCCTCGATGGCCTCCAGCCCCTTGTTCATCAGGCTGGCGCTGTCGATGGTGATCTTGGCGCCCATGTCCCAATTGGGGTGCTTCAGGGCCTGGGCCTTGGTCACCGTGGCCAGCTCGGCGCGGCTTCTGCCCCGGAAGGGACCTCCGCTGGCCGTGAGCACGATCTTCTCGATGGGGTTGTGCCACTCGCCCGCCAGGCACTGGAAAATGGCGCTGTGCTCGCTGTCCACGGGGTAGATGTTCACCCCCTTGTCCTGCGCGGCCTTGGTGACGAGCTCGCCCGCCACCACCAGGGTCTCCTTGTTGGCCAGGGCGATGTGCTTGCCTGCGGCGATGGCCGCCAGCGTGGGCCGCAGCCCGGCGTAGCCTACCAGCGCGGTCAGCACCAGGTCGATGCCCTCCATGGTCACCGCCTGCTCCAGCGCATCGGCACCGGCATAGACCTTGATGCCCTTGGGGAAGAGCGCGTCCTTCACGGCGTCCAGCTTGGCCGGGTCACCGATCACCACCGCATTGGGACTGAACTCCAGCGCCTGCTGCATCAGCAGCCCCACGTTGTTGCCGCAGCTCAGCAGCTCCACGGCGAAACGCTCGGGCTGCTCACGCACCACGTCCAGGGCCTGTGTGCCGATGGAACCCGTGGAACCGAGGATGGCGATGCGCTTCTGCATGGTCGTCGCGCCACCCCCTGCGGCGGCAAGGGTGCAAAGATCGGGGTTTTATGGGCTGGTGCGCAGGCTCCTGATCGCCCGCTTCACCGCCCCCCCGCCGCCCGCCTTAAGCGGTCGTTGATCGCACGGCCCAGGCCTTCCTCCGGGAATTCCTCGGCCACGATGACGGCGCAGTCGCTGCCGTCCAGCTCGCGCAGCACGGCGAAGAGGTGGCGCGCAGCCTCGGCCAGATCGCCGCTTTCGGAGAGCACTTCGCAGCGGTGGGCCAGGTATTCGCGTTGGAAGCTGATCACACCCACCGAGCGGCCCGCGAAGCGCTTCAACAGGGCTTCCACATCGCCGCGGTACAGGGGCTTGCGCGGGGCGTAATGGCTGTCCAACATCCCCGGTGCGTGGGGCTTGGCGGCCGTAGGCACCACGGTGAGCGGTCCGGTGATGGCGGCGATGGCCTCGGCGGAGATGCCGCCCGGGCGGAAGAGCTGCCACCGGCCGTCCTGCCAACCGATGATGGTGCTCTCCACCCCCACCGCACACGGACCACCGTCCAGGATGTACGGCACCTGGTCACCCAGCTGGTCGGCCACGTGCTGTGCGGTGGTGGGGCTCACGTAGCCGAAGGGGTTGGCACTGGGCGCCGCGAGGGGGAAGGGCAGCGCTTGCAGCAGCGCCAAGGTGAGGGGATGGGAAGGCATACGTACCCCCACGGTGTCCAATCCGCTGGTGACAATGTCGGGCACGTCGGGGTGCTTGGGCAGCAGCAGGGTGAGCGGGCCGGGCCAGAAGGCGTCCATGAGGGCTTGGGCCTGCGGTGGCAGTTCGCGCGCCACCCGGTGGATGTCAGCCGCGCGGCCGATGTGTACGATGAGCGGATCGAAGCTGGGGCGCTGTTTCACGCTGAAGATGCGCAGCACGGCCGCTTCATCGAAGGCGTTGGCGGCCAAGCCGTATACGGTCTCGGTGGGGATGGCCACCACCGCGCCGGCCTGCAGGTGCTGGGCCGCCTGTGCGCTATCGGTGCCAATGGTGCTCATGGTGCAAAGATCGGCAGCGGGGAACGGATGCGGTGCAGGAGAGGCTGATGCCAACGCGGCTGACCAAGGGATCGCATAACGCGATACATTCGGGGCAGAACCATGCCTCAATGCAACGCCGCGACTTCCTTCGCTCCGCCTGCCAGGCCTGTGCCGCACTGGCCTTGGTCCCCTTGGCTGCTGGCTCGTTGGAGAGTTGTGCTTCCGGGCTGGCCGTTACCGATGGTCTGCTGCGGTTCCCTAAGAGCTCCATGGGCAAGGACGGCACGGCTGTGATCAAAGCGAAGGGCGCACCCTACCCGGTGATGGTGGTGCAGCGACCCGATGGCACGTACACCGCCCTGGCCCTGAACTGCCCGCACAAGAACGGCCCGGTGAAGAACAAGGGAGGCGTGCTCACCTGCGACTGGCATGGCAGCACCTTCGACCGGGAAGGACAGGTGACCAAGGGCCCATCCAAGGCGGGACTGAAGCGCTACCCGGTGGAAGCGGTGGGCGAGGAATTGATGGTGCGCTTCGCCTGATCAGGGCTTGATCACTTTCTGCGTCACGAAGCCCAGGTTGGTATAGAGCGAAAGGACGTAGGTACCCGATGCGTATCGGCCTAGATCCAAGGGGAGGTCATGTGCGCCGGCAGGAAGCACCCCTTCGTGCAGGATGCGTAGCAACTCACCTTGCTCCGTATGCACGGCCACCCGTGTCAACGAACGGTGCTGTAGCACGACCGATACGCGGAGCGGCCCCTCTGCCACCGTGCTGGAGACGGACAGGCGATCGCGCACCTCGGGCAGCGGTTCCGGTGTACGGACACCCGTGCTCAAAGGGCCATAGCGGAAGATCCCATATCCACCGGCAAAGGCCAATTGATCATTCACCTTGTGGAAACGGTTGAAGCCAGGAACACCGAACCCTTGGCTCCAGGAAGTGCCTCCATCCTGCGTGGCATAGAGCGTGTTGTCACCAGCCCAACCGAGCTGTGGCGTCAGGAAGCCCACTCCCTGCAAGCGGCCATTGGTCTGGGCCAGGGTGTCCAAGGTCCACGTGACGCCCGCATCGGAAGAAACGGCAATGCGCGGGCGGCTGTTGAACGCCGATTCGATGGACGCGAAGAAGTGGACCCCATCCGGGGATTGGATCTTCCAGAACCACTCGTAACCCGTGCCCGTGGTGAACACCTCGGACCAGGTCACACCCCCATCCTCGGTCCGGTAGATGGATGCACCCGCATTGGTGTTCGCACCGGCACCCACCGCGAAACCGGTATCGGCATTGAGGAAGTGGACGTCGACCAGGCACCAAGCCAGGCTCGATAGATCGGTGTGGGACCAGGTATCGCCCCCATCCGTGCTCTTGATGATGTAGGCCGGTCCGAAGAACACGCCCGAGCCATAGATGGTAGTGGCATCGGGTGCGGTCAACCCGCAGACACCGGGGATCTGCTGCGGTAACTGTGACATGATGTCGGTCCAGGTCGTCCCGCCATCCTCGGTGCGGTACAGTTGCCAATCCAACGATCCACAGAACCCGTTCTGGTCATCGAGGAATTCGATGCTGCGGAGGTAACTGTCGCCGAAGTCCGCCACCACGGACCAGAAGTCACCACCATCATAGGTGCGCAGGATACGCCCGGATCCTCCGCCAGCCGCGAAGCCGGTGTCCGCGTTCAGGAAATAGAGGTCATCGCAGCGCTCGATGGTAGGATGGAACAACTGGGTCCATTGCGCCTGCGCTATCGTCAGGACCAGGAACAGGATGATGGTGGACCAGGATCGCATGGGGTCGGTATGTGTCGACCAAGTTGCAGAACGATGGCGATCGTCCGGAGCGCTGTGCGATGAACGGCACGCGTGGCCGAGCGAACGGTCACCCCAAGCCCTCCACGTAGCGCCGGTCGTTCGCAAGGCGCGGCACCTTGCTCTGGGCGTCGTTCATGCCCCGCGCCTTCATCCATGCTGCGAAACCGCCCCGGGCTACCGCCGCGATCACCAGCGGCCGCAGCACCTTGCCCGCGATCAGATCCTTGTAATAGGGGTTGCGCTTCTGCAGGGCTTCGTCCATCGCGACGGCGAAGCGTGCCATGTCCGCCGGAGGGGCCGCGAACTCGATGAACCATTCGTGGTAGGGCAGGCCATCCTTGGGAGCGGTCTGAGGCGCTACGGTGAACTCGGCCACCTCGCCCGGCACCAACGCCAGGGCATCCTTCAACGCTCCTTCCACCTCCTCGGCGATGACATGTTCGCCAAAGGCACTGGTGAAATGCTTGGTGCGGCCTGTGACCTTGATGCGCGGGGGGCTGAGCGAGGTGAACTTCACCGTATCGCCGATCTCGTAGCCCCATAGGCCAGCGTTGGTGTATAGGACCAGTGCGTACTGCGTGTTCAGCTCCACCTCGGCGATGGAGCGTGGACGGCGGTCGTTGCCCTGCATGGGCACGAAGCCGAAGTAGATGCCGTTGTCCACCACCAACAGCAGGCCCTCGTCGTTGTCCTTGTCCTGGTAGGCGATGAAGCCTTCGCTGGCCGGGAAAAGCTCCACACTCGGCACGCTGCCGCCGATGAGCGCCTCCATACGGCTGCGGTAGGGGTCGTAGTTGACACCGCCATACACGAAGAGCGAGAAGTGCGGGAAGACCTCCTTGACCGTGGCCTTGCCGGTGCGGGTCAGCAGACGCTCGAAATACATCTGCACCCAGGCAGGTATGCCACTGATCAGTCGCATGTCGGCCTGCATGGTCTCGCCCACGATGGCCTCCACCTTGGTCTCCCAATCGGCGATGCTGTTGGTGGCGAAGCCGGGCATGCGGTTCTTCAACAAGTAGGCCGGTACGTGGTTGGCGACGATCCCGCTGAGCCGCCCGGTGGGGATGCGCCGCGAGCGATCGAGCACTGGACTGCCTTGGAGGAAGATCATCTTGCCGTCCACGAAGTCAGCGCGGCCACTGTGGGCGATGTAGGCCAGCAAGGCCCGGCGAGCGCTACCGATGTGGTTGGGCAGGCTCTCCGGGGTGATGGGGATGTATTTGGCGCCGCTGGTGGTGCCGCTGGTCTTGCAGAAGTAGAGGGGCTTGCCGGGCCACAGCACATCGTCCTCGCCGAACAGGACGCGGTCCACATAGGGCTTGAAGCCTTCGTAATCGCGCAAGGGCACAGCCTGCACCAGGTCGGTATGACCGCGCACGTCATGCAGGCGGTGCTCCCGCCCGAAGGCGGTGTCGCCCCCGAAGCGGACCAGCCGGGTCAACAGGGCCTGCTGGGTGGCCACGGGGTCCAGGGCACGGCGCATCACGGCGTCCGTCACGTAGCGCGCGTAGGGCTTGGCGATGGCGCTCTTCAGGCTCATTCGAAGACGATGTAGCGCTGCGGGTCCACCGGGTCACCCTTCAACCACAGCTCGAAATGGAGGTGCGGCCCGGTGGTGAGCTCTCCGCTGTTACCTACAATGGCCACGGCCTCCCCAGCACGTACCTTATCACCCACCTTCCGGAGAAGCACACTGTTGTGCTTGTAGATGCTCACCAGATCGTTCCGATGTTGGATGTGCAGCACATGCCCGGCATCGGTGGTCCAGCTCGCTTCGATCACCGTTCCTTCCAAGCAGGCCTTCACCGCCGCATCGGCCTTGGCCACGATGTCCATACCGAAATGCCCTTGGGCACGGTCGAACGTGGTGGTGACGATACCTCGAAGGGGTGGGAACAGCACCAGCCCGGCCAGGTCACGTGGACCACTGCCATTGGCGCCTTCCACCAGGTCATAGGCTTGCTCGCGGGCCATACGGGCGCGCAATGCACTGTCGGCATCACCGGGCACCAGGTCCTCCGGTCCGGGAGTCGCAACCAGCGGGGCGAACAGATTGGCACTGTCCGCGTGCAACTCCCCCCGCAACACGCGTTGTAGGTTCATCAGGTAGGCATCCTGTTCCCTCACCCGTAGCTCCAAGGAATCGGCCAGGACCGTGCTCCGATAAGCATTGCGCTTGGTCTCCTGGTCGGAATAACCGGGAATGTAGCGCTTGAGCGGTGTGAACACGATCAAGGCGGTCACGAACAGGCCGTGTAGCGTGAAGGCCACCAGCGTGAGTAACAAGACGTTCAACCGAGTGAGCCGGATACTGAACCGTTCTTCGAACGTACGGTCGTTGATCAGGAGCAAGCGGTACTTGTTCTTGAGCTTGCCCAATAGCCGCCTGGCCCGGGGACGGGGCCGGGCGACGGGTCTCGGGTCCTTCGCGGATTCGGCCATCTCGCACAAAGGTGGCTATCCCGATCGGATCGGCCGATGGCAATTCGGAAAAGCGGCCGAGCATAGAGCCCAATGAAATAACTTCGCCCGTTCGTAGTTAAGGCATCCGGAACCATGCGTCCCCGCTCCCTTCACCATGCCGCCTCATGGGCGCTCCTGCTGGCCGTGCTGTTCGGCACCGGTTGCAGTAAACAGAAGGATGCCTTCCTGAACCGCACCTACCACCGTCTGACCTCCAGGGACAACGGCTGGTTCAACGCGAACGAGAAGCTCAAGGAGGTTGTCCGGGGTATGGAGGATGCCCACGTGGACAACTACGACGAGGTACTGCCCTTGTTCATCTATGGCACGGAGGATCAGGCCCGCAATGCCACGCCCGACCTGGAGAAGTGCATCGACAAGTGCTCGCTCGTGATCGAGCGGCACAGCATGGACATCGAAGGCAAGGAACGTAACAAGTGGATCGATGATGCCTGGTTCGTCATCGCGAAGAGCCAGTTCTACAAAGGGAATTTCTACGAAGCCGAGCGCGGGTTCACCTACATCAGCAGGAGGTTCAAGGATGGCGACCGCCGATTGCAGGCGCTGGAGTGGCAAGCTCGGACAGCGATCCAACTGGAACAGTTCGCCAAGGCCCAGAGCGCGTTGGACCTGGTGAAGGACGAAAAGAAGCTGCCCAAGGACTTCGACCATGCCTCACAAAGCGCCGTGCAAGCCGACATGGAGCTGAAGCGCGGCAAGGTGGACGACGCGATCATCCATCTTGAACGTGCGGTCGACCTGACGAAGGACCGTCGCTCCCGTGTGCGTTGGGCCTTCATCCTTGCCCAGCTTTACCAGGTCAAGGGCTTCGAAGAGAAGGCGATCGCTCAATTCGGCAAGGTGGTTCGCATGAACCCACCCTACGAGATGGCCTTCCACGCACAGATCATGCAGGCATTGGCCTTCAATAAGGGCGATAGCAAGACCCTGCGTCAGAAGCTGAACCGCATGCTTCGTGACGACAAGCATATCGACCACTTCGACATGATCCACTATGCCTTGGCGGACCTGGACCTGAAGGAGCGGAAGAAGGAGGACGCCATTGCCCACCTGCTGACCAGCGCCAAGGTGAGCACCACCGATACGAAACAGAAAGCCAAGACCTTCTTGAAGTTGGCCGATATCCAGTTCGACGACCGGATCTATGCACTGGCCCAGAAATACTACGATAGCACGGCCACACTTCTGAATGAAGAGCACCTGCGCTTCGAGGAAGTGACAACACGGGCGCGGGTGTTGGGCGATCTGGTGGAGCAACTGGGGATCATCGCCCGGGAGGATAGCCTACAGGCGCTGGCGCAGTTGGATGAAGGCGAACTGGAGAAGAAGATCAACAGCATCATCCGCGACCGGGAGCGTGAGGAAGAGGAGAAGAAGAGGCTTGAGGAGGAGGCCCGCGCGTTGGGTGACGCTGCCCCAGGAGGACCGGTGACCCCCACCCCACCAGCTGCCGGAGGACGTGGTAACTGGTACTTCTATGACCCCCAACAGATCGGTCGTGGTCTTGCCCAGTTCCGGAAACGATGGGGCAACCGCCCGTTGGAGGATAACTGGCGCCGCAAGGACAAGAGCGGCAGCGCATTGGCCGAAGGGTTCGATGAAGAAGGGGAAGAGGGAGAGGAAGGCGAGGAAGGAGGGAAGGAGGACAAGGAGGCCGAATGGAAGGACCCTGCTTTCTACATGAAAGACCTGCCCCGTGATGAGGCCGATGTGCTGGCAAGCAATGCGCGGGTGTGCGAAGCGCTCTACGTGAGCGGGATGATCTACAAGGAACAGCTGAAGGACGTGGACAATGCCACCGAGAGCTTCGAGGTGCTCAACAACCGGTTCGAAGAATGTCGCTATACCCCCGAGAGCTATTATCAGCTATACCGCATCTACTTGGAAAAGGAGCAAGGTGGATGGTTCTCCTTGGAAGGGATCGGCTCACAGACCTATGCCGACATCATCCTCGAACGGTGGCCCGATTCGGAGTTCGCCCGATTGGTGCGTGACCCCAACATCCTACAAGCCGATGAACAACGCAAGCGGGAGGAAGAGGAGGCTTATCGCGGCATCTATCAGCAGTTCCGTCAGTACAGCTATATCCCCGTGGTGAATGCCTGCGATGTGGTGCTGCGCGAGGAACCCCGCAACCACTTCAGACCCAAGTACCACATCCTGAAGGCCATGGCCTTGGGTGGTTTAAGGGATATGGGCAATTACCGGAGCACCCTGAACGAGCTGAGATCGACCTACCCGGGCACTGATGAGGCAAAGGCGGCCGACGAGATGCTTGCCGCACTGGACAAGGCGGCTGGTGGAACGGTCCCACCTCGGGCGGAAGGCAGTTCGGCCTCCTACACCATGGGCAACGGTCCCCACTTCTATGTGGTGGTGGTACCCAACAAGGATAACGACCTCAACACCATCAAAGCAGCGATCGCCGATTTCGGACGGGCCTATCTGCCCTCAGAGACCTTCCAGATCACCAACAACTTCCTGGACGCCGAACACCAACTGGTGCTGGTGGACCGGTTGGCTGACAAGGCCGCAGCGCTCAATTACCACATGCTCTTCACGGGCAACACCGATGTGCTCTCCGACCTGAACTCCAAGGGCTTCTCCTCCTTCGTCATCACCCCGGAGAATTACACCGCCCTTTTCCGCACCAAGGACCTGATCGGGTATCAAGCCTTCTTTGCCGAGAAGTACCTAGAGGCTCAATAGGATAAGTCGTTGCAGGGGCTATCTTTGTCCGGCACGTTCGTACCACCTAGCTCATTGGGACCATGTTCCGAAGCGAAAAATCCGCCCCTGCTGCCATGAATAAGTCCGCAGAGACCGTCAACCCAGGAAAGATCAACAGTATCATGGAGGGCACCTCCTTGGTAGGCGAGATCCAAAGCGACAGTAACCTCCGCGTGGATGGTCGTGTGAAGGGTACGATCAATGTTCGCGGCCGATTGATCGTGGGACAAAGTGGCGTGATCGAAGGAGAGGTGACCTGTCAGAGTAGCGACATCGAAGGAACTGTTCTGGGCCGTGTGAACTGCCAGGACCTGTTGAGCCTCAAGGCGACCGCCAAGCTTCAAGGCGACATCAACACGAAGAAGCTCGCTATCGAACCAGGAGCCGTGTTCACCGGGAACTGTAGCATGGGCGGTGGTGTGTTGAAGGAAATGGACCCCGTGCGCTTACGCACGGAAGGTGCCCGCACCGAGCAGCCTGCACAGGCCGTTCGCTGATACCGACCTCGTCCCCATGGAGCGATCGGCCTCCCGTTGGTCCTTCGTCCTGCCCGTCATCCTCTTTGGTGTGGTCTGCTTTGTGGCACTTTGGGCCACCCTTGCCGCCTTGCACATCACCATGCTCGCGCTGCATCAGGCGGTGGTCCTATATTTCACGGTACTCACTCTCCTTCTTCACGGCTGGGTGCATGCAGCGGCCAGTGCGGATAGTAGGATGATGGTGCGCCGGTTCATGGCCTCCATGGTCGTGAAGATGATGGTCTCACTCCTCGTACTCATGGTGTTGTTGCTCACGCGTCCGAAGGACCAGGTGCTCACCCTCGCCCTCGTCTTCATGGGCTGTTATTTGGCGTTCCTGGTCTTCAGCACCGTCACCAGTTTGCGGCTGATCCGACGATGGACCGCTCCATGACCACCCCGGAGAAAGGCCGCAAGGGACGCCTTGACCCAAGTACCTATATGCGACTCTCGGGCATGGGATTGACCATGATGGCCGTGGTGCTCGCATTCACCTTTACGGGACATTGGTTGGATGGTTTACTAGGATGGCGCTTCCCGCTATTCACCATCCTTCTGGCACTGGTGGGCATCGCTGGGGCCATCATCCATCTCATCCGGGAAACCGGGCGCAAATAGCACGATGGGTTTTCGCGTTCCGAACAGAGTTCTACCTTTGCGCCCGCAATGCGGGGGGTAGCACTCCGCAAAACCGTGATGAAACCCTTGATCCGCGCCACTTCCCTTCTGTTCAGCGTTCTGTTCGCAGGGGTGTCTTTCGCGCAACATGAAGGGCACGATCACGCAGCCAGCGACACGACCCATGTCCACGAGGTGGTGATACCGACGGCTGATGTCCACGATGGGCATCCCAATGAAGCCACCGGCGAAGCGCATGACGCGCATGGTGTGGCGAAGTTCAACCCTGGTGAGATGATCATGGGCCACGTGGGGGATGAGCACGGCTGGCACCTGTGGGGCCACACCAGCCTCCCACTCCCGATCCTGGTCTACAACACCCAACGCGGCTTCAGCGCCTTCAGCAGTGCGCACTTCGACCACGGGCACAAGACCCACGGTGGTTACATGCTGCATGAGGGGAAGTTGGTTGCCACGGACGCCGCGGACGGGACCGATGCGCACCACGCGTCCGAGAACGAGGCATTGACCAAGGCCACCTGGGACCTGAGCATCACCAAGAACGTACTGGCCATGCTGGTGAGCGTCGTATTGATGCTCCTGATCTTCCTGAGCGTGGCCGCAGCGTACAGGAAGCGCGGGACCAGCGCGCCCAAGGGGCTTCAGAGCTTCATCGAGCCGATCATCCTGTTCGTGCGCGACGATGTGGCAAAAGCGAACATCGGCCCGAAGTATGAACGGTTCATGCCCTTCTTGTTGACGGTGTTCTTCTTCATCCTGATCAACAATCTGATGGGCTTGATCCCCATCTTCCCCTTCGGCGCCAACGTGAGCGGTAGCATCTCGGTGACCTTCACCTTGGCGGCCATCACCTTCGTTCTCACGCTCATCAACGGTAACCGTCACTACTGGGGACACATCCTGGCCATGCCGGGTGTTCCCAAGCCGGTGCTGCTCATCCTTACACCGGTGGAGATCCTCGGTGTGTTCCTGCGCCCTGCGATCCTGATGATCCGATTGTTCGCGAACATCACCGCCGGGCACATCATCGTGTTGAGCTTCTTCTCCTTGATCTTCATATTCGGCGAGATCAACGCTGGCCTGGGTTGGGGTGTGAGCATCTTCAGCCTGGTCTTCACCATCTTCATGAGCATGATGGAACTTCTGGTGGCGTTCATCCAGGCCTTCGTGTTCACCTTCCTCTCTGCCATGTACCTGGGTTCCGCTATCGAGGAGCCCCATCATCACTAAGTAAAACACGCAAACCCAAACCCGTCCCCCATGTTCCTTTCGATCCTCCTGCAAGCCGCCGCCGAGAACGCACACTTCGGTTTCGCCGCCATCGGCGCTGGTATCGCTGCCCTCGCTGCCGGTATCGGCATCGGTCGTATCGGTGGTGATGCCATGCAGGCCATCGCCCGTCAGCCCGAGGCTACCAACGACATCCGCGCCAACATGATCCTGGCCGCCGCTCTGGTGGAAGGTGCAGCCATGTTCGGTATCGTTGTGGGCCTGCTGGCCATGGTGCTCTGAGCACCTGCCGGTCGTAAACCCTGACCCCAAGTCATGCTTATCCAATTCTCCTTCGGCCTCATCTTCTGGATGACCGTATCGTTCCTGGCGGTACTGTTCATCCTCAAGAAGTTCGCTTGGAAACCGATCCTCGGTGTCCTGAGCGAGCGCGAACGCACCATCGAGGACGCTTTGAGCGAGGCCAAGAAGGCTCGTGAAGAGATCGCTGCGATGAACGCCCGCAATGAGGACCTCATGCGCCAGGCCCGTGAAGAACGCGAAGTGCTGCTGAAGGAGGCCCGCGATATCCGTGATAAGGAGATCGGCGAAGCTAAGGCCAAGGCCAAGGCCGAGGCTGAAGCGCTACTGAGCCGCGCCCGGGTGGACATCCAGAACGAAAAGAACGCCGCCATCACCGAGATGAAGAACCAGGTGGCCGAGCTGAGCATCCTGGTGGCCGAGCAGGTCCTACGGGAGAAGCTCGCCGACAATGCCGCACAGCAATCGCTGGTGGACAAGGTGATGAACGAGGCCGAACTGCGCAAGTCATGATCGTAGCACCGGTCGCCTACCGCTATGCGCGCTCCTTGATGGAGCTTGCCCAGGAGAAGGGTGTGCTCGCCGGTGTGCATGAGGACATGCGCTTGGTGGGAAGCACCTGCGCGGCCAACCGTGAACTGGTGGTGCTGCTCAACAGCCCGGTGGTGAAGGCCGACAAGAAGGACCGCATCCTGGAACAGGTGTTCGCCGGCAAGGTGGGACAACTCACCGCGACGTTCATGGGCATCCTGGTGCGCAAGGGCCGCGAACGTCTGTTGCCCGATGTGGCCCATGCGTTCAGCGAGCTCTACAAGATCAGCAAGAACATCGTCGTTGCCCACGTTTCCAGCGCCGTTCCTTTGAGCGCCGGTGCCCGCGCGAAAGTGCTGGCCATCGCTGAGAAACAGCACCCGGGCAAGTCCATCGAATTGGTGGAGAAAGTGGACCCCGCCCTGATCGGCGGTGTGACGATCCGGATCGGCGATGAGCTGTACGATGGCACTGTGAGCCGTCGTCTGGCCGACCTGCGCCGCGAATTCTCCAAGAACCCGTACATCCCCGCGATCTAACGACTTCCCGACATGGCTGAAGTGAACCCCGCCGAAGTAACGGCGATCCTCAAACAAGAACTCGCCGGTTTCCGAAGTGAAGCCGAACTCGAAGAGGTTGGTACCGTGCTCCAGGTGGGTGACGGTATCGCCCGCATCTATGGTTTGAACAGCGTGCAAAGTGGTGAGCTCGTGGAGTTCACCAGCGGCCTGCGCGGCATCGTACTGAACCTGGAGGAGGATAACGTCGGTGTGGTGTTGCTCGGTCCCTCCGTGGGGATCAAAGAGGGCGATACGGTGAAGCGCACCAAACGCATCGCCAGCATCAAGACCGGTGAAGGCATCGTGGGGCGTGTGGTGAACACCTTGGGTGAACCCATCGACGGCAAAGGCCCCATCGGCGGTGAACTGTTCGAAATGCCCTTGGAGCGCAAGGCCCCGGGCGTGATCTACCGCGAACCGGTGAAGGAGCCGCTCCAGACCGGTATCAAGGCAGTGGACGCCATGATCCCCATCGGTCGTGGCCAGCGCGAATTGATCATCGGTGACCGCCAGACCGGAAAGAGCACGGTGGCCATCGACACCATCATCAACCAGCGCGAATTCTATGAAGCCGGCCAGCCGGTGTATTGCATCTACGTGGCCATCGGCCAGAAGGGATCCACCGTGGCGGGCACGGTGAAGACCTTGGAGGAGAACGGTGCCATGGCCTACACCACGGTGGTGGCCGCGAACGCCAGCGATCCCGCCCCCATGCAGTTCTACGCTCCCTTCACCGGAGCGGCCATTGGTGAGTACTTCCGTGATACGGGTCGTCCGGCCCTGATCGTGTACGATGATCTTTCCAAGCAGGCCGTGGCCTACCGTGAGGTATCGCTGCTGTTGCGCCGTCCGCCCGGACGTGAGGCCTACCCCGGTGACGTGTTCTACCTGCACAGCCGTCTGCTGGAGCGCGCCGCCAAGGTGACCGCCGATCAGACCGTGGCCAGCCAGATGAACGACCTTCCCGAGAGCCTCAAAGGCAAGGTGAAGGGCGGTGGATCATTGACCGCTCTGCCGATCATCGAGACGCAGGCCGGTGACGTCTCCGCCTACATCCCGACGAACGTGATCTCCATCACGGACGGTCAGATCTTCCTGGAGAGCAACCTGTTCCTGAGCGGTGTACGTCCTGCCATCAACGTGGGTATCAGCGTGAGCCGCGTGGGTGGTAACGCACAGATCAAGTCCATGAAGAAGGTGGCCGGTACCCTGAAGCTCGACCAAGCGCAATACCGCGAACTGGAGGCCTTCAGCAAGTTCGGTTCCGACCTGGACGCCGCCACCAAACAGGTGTTGGACAAGGGTGCGCGCAACGTGGAGATCCTGAAGCAGGGCCAGAACAGCCCGATGCGCGTGGAGGAGCAGATCGCCATCATCTACTGCGGCACCAAGGGTCTGCTGAGCAAGATCCCTGTGCAGAACGTGAAGCAGTTCGAGGCTGAGTTCATCACCATGCTGCGCAACAAGCACAGCGATGTGCTGGCCGCCTTGAAGAAGGGTGATTACAACGACCAGATCACCGGCACGCTGGAGAAAGTGGCGGCGGACCTGGTGAAGAGCCTGGATAATTAATAGTGGAACACGTGTAGCGTCGACCCCCTGGGTCGGCGTACACGCCGCAGCAGCAGCACCCGCACAACGCTGATAAGCACGCACGAATGGGCAGCCTGAAGGAGGTACGGAACCGGATCGTCTCGGTCAACAGCACCAAGCAGATCACTGCGGCCATGAAGATGGTGAGCGCGGCCAAACTGCGCCGTGCCCAGGATGCCATCGTGCGCATGCGTCCGTATGCCGAGAAGTTGCAGCAGATCCTGAGCAACGTCAGTGCGTCCTTGGATAGCAATGAAGGCAAGTTCAGCCAGCAGCGTGAGGTGAAGAAGGTCCTGCTCGTGCCGATCGTAAGTAACCGGGGTTTGGCCGGTGCGTTCAATACACAGGTGTTCCGACTGATGCGGAAGGCCCTATCGGAAGCCAGCACCCAAGGCGTGGAAGTGAGCATCCTGCCCATCGGGAAAAAGGCCATGGACATGTACCGCAGGAGCGGCAAGCTGGACGAGAGCCTTCCCACGGACCTCGCTGGACTGTATGAGGGCCTCAACTTCGACAAAGTGGCTCCCGTTGCGGAACTCATCATGAGCGCTTTCGTCGAGGGTCGATATGACCGCGTGGTCCTGTTCTACAACAAGTTCAAGAACGCTGCGGTCCAGATCACCACGGAGGAGCAATACCTGCCGATCCCGCCAGCCGCTGAGAAGGTGAAGGGTGAGGCTACCAAGGGCGAGCACATCATGGAGCCCGATCGCGCCACCATCGTGGAACAGATCATCCCCAAGAGCCTGAAGATCCAGCTCTACAAGGCACTGCTTGACAGTAACGCTGCCGAGCACGGTGCCCGCATGACCGCCATGCACAAGGCCACGGACAATGCCGACTCCCTCATCAAGGAGCTGAAGCTGTCCTACAACAAGGCCCGCCAGGCCGCCATCACCGGGGAGATCCTGGAGATCGTGGGCGGTGCTGAGGCATTGAAGGGCTAGACCCGCTTTCCTAGCGATCATGTGGCGAATAGGCCACGACCGCAACTGCGGCAAGAACGTCCCGTACAACGGTCCACCTCAACGACCGATGATATGTGGAGATCGACCTTGCTTTGCTGTTGCATCTCGGTGAATACGCTCGCACAAACCGGTCCCGGCGGGGTAGGAAATAGCACCACCAATTTCTTATGGCTCTCAGCCGAGCATGATGTCACGGTTCCTTCCGTGGGGGTCTCCCGCTGGGGCGACCGATCGGGTAACGGGAATCACGCCCTTCAAGCCACCGCCAACCGCCAGCCCCTGCTGACCCCGGGGTCCTTCAATGGTTACCCGGCGATCACCTTCGACAACGACCCGGCAGCGGCGGACCTGCTCACCATAGCGGACAATGCCACGTTGGAAGGCATGAACGGACTCACCGGCTTCGCTGTGTTCGACCTGGCAGCAGGCACCGCATTGGCCGCACCACGCGGCATCCTCTCCAAACGGGTCGATCCGGGCGCCGCTCAGAACGCATACGCTTGGTTCCTCTGGCAGAGCGGTAGCAATCTGGCCCAACACCTTGACATCGTCGGTACCGGCAACCGGATCAGTAGCCCGGGCTCGCATGCGATCAACACCGTGTACATCAACAGCTTCACGTATCACGGGGCAACTCCCACCAATTCCCAGGACCAAGTGCTCCTCACCGGGAACACTGCCGTGGCCAACGGCGCGGAGACCAGTACCAGCATTCCCAACTACACGTCCAACTTGCACATCGGACAACTTTACGGCCATACCGGTGCTGCGGGCAATACCACCCGGTTCAATGGCAGGATCGCGGAGATCATCCTGTTCAATACCACGCTTACCAGCGTGCCCCGCACGATCATCCATAACTACCTGGCCGCCAAGTACGGACGCACCTTGGCTAGCCTGGACCTTTACATACAGGATGAAGAGTTGAACGGCAACTTCGACCACGATGTGGCCGGTATCGGAAGAGCCAGTGCCACGGACCTTCACGATGACGCCCAAGGAACCGGCCTACTGAGGATCAATAACCCGAGTGACCTGAACAACAACGAATACCTGGTCTGGGGACACGATAACGGTATCCTTGGCGCTTGGGGAGTTGGCGACCGTCCCAGTGGTGTGGAAGGCAGGTGGGACCGCACGTGGCGCATCAATGAGGTGAACGCCAGCGGCACAGCGGTCAATGTGGGTGCCGTGGACATGACCTTCGACTTGAGCACGTTCGGGCCAGTGACGGCCAGTCACCTGCGCTTGCTGGTGGACAGCGACAATGATGGGAACTTCGCAGATGAGACCCCTTTGAGTGGTGCGACCGACCTGGGTAGTGGCCGATACCGATTCTCCGGGGTCACCGCCTTGACCAATGGTGTGCGCTTCACCCTGGGTACCACCGATCTTTCGGCCACGCCCCTGCCGGTCGAACTGGTGGTGTTCAACGCCGAAGCGCTTGCCGGTTCCGTGCATCTGAACTGGACCACGGCCAGCGAACAGGACAACGCGTACTTCACGGTGGAACGCAGTACCGATCTGACGACCTGGGAAGGCACTATCGAAGTACCCGGTGCCGGGACCAGTCATCAACCCCTATCGTACGCCGCGATCGATCGGACGCCCCATCCGGGAACGAACTATTACCGCTTGAGGCAGACGGACCACAACGGCACCACCTCCCTCAGTGACCTGCGCGCCGTGGATACCGGACATGCCGTTGAGCCCGGTTGGACCATACAGCCGATGCCCTTCGCACACGAGGCGCAGGTCATCAGTGGCAGCGGCCCCCTCTTGGAGATCGCGGTGCATACGCTATCCGGCCAACGGGTGGCACTGCCCGTGCGCATCCTGGATGGGCTCGCCTTGCTGGATACCGATGCCCTTCTCAGGGGGACCTATCTGTTGAGCGTGACCACATCGGCAGGGAGAAGCACCCGCCGCGTGGTCAAGGAATGAACGCGGCTACCCCAAGGTTGCGACCGAACGGCCATTGTCTTCGACGAAACGGCATTCACTGTCGACGACCGGAACCAAAACGATCGGTCCACGTACAACGGTCCACTCACAAACGAATGGACCATGAACAGAACACTACTCGTCTTGCTTGCTGCCCCACTAATGGGCCATTTACACGCTCAGGCCGACCTGGTCGGTTTGTCGCGTGCCACCTCGACGCAGCGTTCGGCTGAACGGATCAAGGACGAACCTGTCCTGCTGGACAGCGGGCTTCCGGTATTGGAACTTGTTTCCTTCGAAGCGGCATCCAAGGACCACAGTACTGTAGAAATACAGTTCGCGACGGTGTCCGAGCGGGCCGAGGAGTTCTTCCACGTGGAGCGTTCCGGGGACCTGATCCACTGGGATGTGGTGGCGCAAGTGGAAGGCTCCGGTCACACGGACAGCTACACGCCCTATTCCGTGACGGACGAGGCTCCGATCAATGGGGTCTCCTACTACCGGTTGTTGGCCAAGAGCAACAGTGCATGGGAGGAGATCTCCGACCAGTTCTCCATCCGCCACGAGGGCCTTCAGGACCTCTCCATCCATAGCGATCCCCGACCCGGACGCTTCTCGGTGTTGGCCAATGGCACCCTGAGCGAAGTGACCATCACCAACAACCGCGGTCAGTTCATGACCATGGAGTTGAACATGGACGGCGATCGTGTGAACGTGAACGCTGAACTGCTCGAGAACGGGACCTATTACTTCCAAGCGATGGTGGATGGTGTCCCGGTGATGCGCCCCATTGTGATCAACAACGGCAACGTGATGGGCGGATAGCCTTCATCACCGCTGCGATCCTTCCTCGTCCGACCAAAGGGCCGTCCTGCACAGGACGGCCCTTGTTCGTTCCTTGTATACCATGGAACAAGAACAGGATCATTCCATCATGTGGACGTGTGATCGACCCAAGGAACTCGACCCTGTGATCTTGTCAATATGGCCCGCTTCGCTCAACGTAGGATCGCCATCGCGCGAGACTTCGATCATGCTGTGCGTTCGCATCGATGTGACCTAGGATGTCTTCGCGGTCGCTGTCAGAATAGGTGCGACACCTTTCAATGGCCTTCCTGAACGGGATGACCAAGGCCCTGGATCCCCCTTCAAGCGGGAATACAGGGCCGTGTTGGATCGCCGGAGCATATGATCGCTCCTTCACGCCGTTCAGAATGTGCTGCTCTGGAGGCGACGTTCGCGGCCCGAGTGGGTTCCGTAGTAGCTGATGGAGAATTCGAAGGCCCCGTTGCTGTTGGTGTAGCTCTTCAGCGTCGAGGTATTGATGTCGTAGCTGAAGCGGTACACCGCACTCTTGTGCTTCAAGCCCATTTGCGCTACGACCGCATCATCCAGTCGATAGGAGGCACCGCCGATCACGCTGTACATCGATCCTCCGATGTTGAACTCGGCGAGCATCCCCGCATGGATCAACTGATCATTTCCCTGACGCATGTAAACGCCTTGCGGGATCAGGATCAGCGGATCGATGACCTTGACGCGCACACCCCCGTTCACCATGTAGCGAATGTGCAACTCGCTGACCTCCGTGCGCAGGATCGATTCATCCGGCGTGGTGACGTGGAAGAGGGCGAAGTTGCCGAAGGGGTTCACCCGCTTGTTGGGGTTGATGGAGCGATAGGCCACTCCGCCGGAGATGTCGGGCATGAAGCGCGCACCACGTTGCAGGAACTCGCCCGACGGCAGGTCGCTGTTGAAGTAACCATCGTCGTACTGCGCGTCCCAGACCAACTGCTGGTCGTTCACCTTCTTGTAGATCAATCCCAAGGCCACGCCGGTGGACAGGGTGTACTTCGCCTTCGGATCGGCCACGTTGTACGACGCCGTAAGGCCGAACTGGAAGGTGTTCATGATGCCCGCCATGTTGTAGTTGTACAGGTAGCTTCCGAATCCGAAGCGGTGCTGCACGCTCACATCATAGGCGAAGGCCGTGGTGAGGAAGCTGGTGGACAGGCTGCTCCACTGACTGCGGACATTGCTGCTCATGCGGAAATCGGCGTTCTCATACATACCTGTGAGCGCAGGGTTCAGTACCAGTGATGCCGCATCGTACTGCGATAGTTGGCCGTCCTGGGCGTGGATCCGGCCAGCACCAACAAGGGCGATCAGGGACAGAAGGAGGTTGTTCGTCGTTCTCATGGTCCTCATTTGCTTAACGTACCAGTGTCACTTTACCCGAACGATCGTGTAGGATCCCATCCACCGTCGTGGCGATCACCGAGTAGACATAGACCCCGTTGATCGCGTGTTTGCCTTCGTGCGTGCCATCCCAGCCGAAGGTGGGGTCCGTGGTCTCGAAGATGAGCTCACCCCAACCGTTGTAGATCTTCAGATCGATGGTCACGAACGGTCCTCCGCGCACGAAGAAGGCATCGTTCACACCATCGCCGTTCGGACTGAAGGCGTTCGGCAACTTGGGTGGCAGGATGTCCTTCACCGCGATGCTGATGAGCAAGGAGTCCTGGTCGCTGCATCCGGCACTGTTGGTCACCGTCTGCACAATGATGTATTGACCCTCCTCGGTGTACACATGCGTAGGTTCCGCCACGATCGCGCCGCTGCCATCACCAAAGTCATACTGCCAGTTGGTGCCTTCGAACGAGTTGTCGGTGAACTCGATCGGCGTATCCGTGAAGGGGTCGCCGCTGATGCTGAAGCCGGCCACCGGTGCGTTCCACACGTCGATCACCTGTGTGACCGTGCTGCTGCAACCGTTCTGTGCGAACACCGTGAGGGTCGCTGTGTATTGGCCTTGCGTAGCGAACGTGCTCATGGTCTGAGGACCGCTGCCCGTGGTGCCGTTGCCGAAGCTCCAGTTCCAACCGATGATCGGTGCGCCGGTGGTGGTGCTCGCATCAGTGAACACCGTTCCCGACCCAGCGCAGGCGTTGTTCATGGTGAACGCTGCTTGCAACGGGTTGGTGAAGCTGAGGAACAACGTATCGGTCGCCGCAGCACACACACCGTTGCCGGTGCTGGTGATTATCATGCGCACGGTGCCCAGTTGCTCGTCCGTGGTACCTGGCTGGTAGCTCGCGTTGAGGTCCATGTTGCTCGGCAGGAAGACACCCGAACCGTTGGAGGACCACAACACACCCGCTGATCCCGTGGAGGTCGCACCGAGTTGAACGGCATCCGAGGCATCGCACACATTGATGTCAGCGCCTGCGTCCACGGTAGGTGGTTGTTGCAGCGAGACGGTCATCGTATCCGTGTCAGCAGGGCAGCCAAGGTTACCCGTGGTGGTCAGGATGAATTCCAGTTCGCCGAAGACCATGTCGGTCGCACTTGGCACGTAGGCCGCACCCAACGTGGTATTGTCCGGCAGGAAGGAGCCTGTGCCCGTAGTGCTCCATACGCCGCCTGTCACACCCGTGATGTCGCCATTCAGCTGGATCGGATCACCATCGGCACAGGTCGTTTGGTCATTACCCGCATTCGCGATGCGCGTTGGACCGATGTCCACGAAGAGCGAATCACTGCTGTTGCCGCAGGTACCGGTCCCGAAGCCAGTGAGGATCAGGTACACACCACCGACGATGCTGTCGTTGGCCGTTGGCGTGTAGACCGCGTTGGCGACATCGGCCGCTGGGCTGAAGGTGCCCGTGCCTGTGGTGAACCACTGCACGCTGCCTGCGTTCTGCGCCACTCCGTTGAGTTGGACATTTTCCAGTCCATCACACAGCAGCACACTTGCACCCGCATCCACGGTCGGTGGTACATGGTAGCTCACCACCAGGGTATCGCGACCTGCGGCACAGCCTTGGTTATCCGTGGTGGAGAGGATCAGCGAGACGTTGCCGATCACGAAGTCCGCAGGACCTGGGATGTACGTGGCGTTGAGCGCCGTTGCAGCGGGCATGAACGAACCGGTACCCGTGGTGCTCCAGATGCCCGTGGTGGTACCAGCAACTGCGCCATTCAGTACGACGTTCGCATCGGTGCTGCAGGTGATCACATCCGTTCCAGCTTCAGCTGCGAGGCCACCGCCGAAGGTGATCATCAGTTGATCGCTCACTGCGCTGCAAGGATCCACGCCCGTGGTCGTGACCGTCAGGGTGACGCTGCCAGCCGTGCTGTCCGCCGCGCTCGGCGTGTAGAGCGTGGTCAGCGCATCAGCATTCAGGAAGGAACCGGTACCTGAGGTGGTCCACGTGCCCGAAGGTGCGTTCACTGTGTTGGCGATGAGCTGCACCGGATCGGCCGTGCAGGCCACGATGTCGGCACCCGCATCGATCTGAGACAGGGCTTGCACACCCACGGTCATCACATCGCTCACCGGGGTGCACGAGCCGTTGGTGATGGTGGTCACCGTCAGTTGTACTCCGCCGTTGGCGATGTCCGTTGCGCTCAACGTGTAGCTCGCTTGTGGATCCGTGGTGTTGCTGAAGAAGCCGCTGCCGTTGCTGCTCCACTGCACACCCTGCGCCCCACCGCTGAAGTTGGCGTTGAGTTCCACCAGTGGTGAATTCGCGCACACCACTTGATCGTCGCCAGCGAAGGCGAAGCTGGTGTTGCCGAAGGTGAGCACCAGTTGATCTTGTACCGGTGGGCACGTGCCTGTGTTGGTGCTGAGCAAGGTGAGCACCACACTGCCGTTGGCCACGTCAGCCGCAGAGAAGTGGTACTGCGCGTTCAGCACATCCGGTCCAGGCACGAAGGATCCCGTACCCGTAGCCGACCAGAGACCCGAAGGAGAGCCGTTGATGATCTGACCTTGCAATTGCGCGAAGGTGCCCAGCACGCACACACTCTGGTCAGGACCAGCGTTCGCGGTGAGACCGTCGGTGAGGTAGATCGTCATCTGATCGGTCACCGCATTGCAGTTCGCATTGTTCAATGAGGTCAACGTGAACGCGATCTCGCCCGCAGCGATGTCCGCAACGCTTGCCATATAGGTCGTGTTGAGCGCTCCAGCGATGGCGATGGTGCCCGTGCCGGTGGTGCTCCAGATACCGGTGCTGGTGATGCCGCTGATCGCACCGTTCAGGTCGAAGCTGGTCACCTGGTCGCAATAGGTCTGGTCGGCACCAGCATTCACAACCGGTGCTGGCGTGAGTTCAAGGACCAGTGCATCGGTAGCCGCGTTGCAGCTGTTCAGTGCGCTCAGCGTGAGCGTCACTGTACCGTTCGTGTTATCCGCCGCGCTTGGGATGTACGTTGGTGTTAGCACTGCGTTGTTCGGGAAGAATTGTCCTGTGCCCGAAGTGGTCCACTGGATATCCGTGGCATCACCGATCAGTGATCCGTTCAACTGCACCACGGCGTTGTTCGCGCAGTAACTGAGGTCCGAACCAGCGTTCACCGTACCGAACGGCAGGATGTCGATGTGGATGGTGTCCACCGCAGCTGGGCAAACACTCGTGCCGGTCGCCGTGAGGATCAGGTCCACACCGGTGGCCAGGGAATCCTGCACGCTGGCGTTGTAGATGTTCGCCAAGGCATTGGTCGCGTTCTGGAACGTACCCGTACCGAGCGTGCTCCAAATCCCCGTGGTGGAAGCACCATTTACACTACCGTTGATCAGCACATCCAGGTCATCCACACACACAACCAGGTCGTTGCCTG
>ENA-UOWO01000833-UOWO01000833.1-activated-sludge-metagenome-genome-assembly--contig:-NODE-833-length-43125-cov-11.532900_pt1 | contig 43125 bp, 35 predicted proteins | sample MGYA00238148_ERZ761564 | MGnify/ENA primary metagenome ERZ761564 (study PRJEB28885, sample SAMN05720194) | activated sludge metagenome | isolation source: Anaerobic digester | place: USA... | reverse complement strand
GGGCCAAAGCCACGACCACCACCCGTAGTTGGGAAGTTCATCACCATTCCTTTGAAGCCCGCAAACATCTGGTCCGGGGTATAGCCCACCAGGTTGATCAAGGACGCGGTGCCCGGAAAGCGGCCGCCGACAGGAGCAGCAATCACGGTCGTTACGCCATTTACCCGGGTCACGGGTATCGCGGTGGCATTGGGGTTTACGGCGGTAAGGGCTTCAATCTGCGGGGTGAGGTCGCCAAGTTCATCGGAGTCGTTGGTCACGTCAACCGATGATACTTCCACCAAACCCAATTGGGTGCCACCATCAATCAAACCTGGATAGAGCGTCAGCCCTTTGCAGTCAATTACCTGGGCGCCAGCGGGTACGGCGGCATTGACTCCAAGTGCCGTGATTTTGCCGTTCTGGATGACGAGTGTGCCTTGTACCAGACCTTTGGTAACGGTTTGGATGCTGGCGTTGGTCAGGGCAAAAGTCCCCGTGCCTTTGGTGGGTTTGGCCACCTGGCCGAACAGGGTAACTCCTCCAAAAACCAGCAGCAGTATAGTTAGAAATTTGTTTTTCATGTTTAAATTTTAATTTTTCAATTGAAACAATTGCTCCATCGCCTCCTGTACCCCTTGCATGCAACGATCATGATTATGATGACCAGCAGCCATTTGGAAAGTGGTGGTAGCACGGATAGGGTCAACGTCCAGGCGCATATCATCAGGATCGTTGGCGCGGTCAAAACGCACAATGCCATCCACGATGGAGAAAACGGGTACGCCGTAAACAGAAAGCGGATGGCCATCAAAAATGGCTACATCGCCATCCTTGCCTACTTCCAGTGAGCCGATGCGGTTTTCAACCCCCAGTTGTTTGGCCGGGTTGATGGTAATCAGCGCTAGCGCCTCATCGTCGGTCAATCCACCGTAGTATTGGGTTTTGGCCGCTTCGTGATAGAGGTGACGGATGTACCCTGCATCGTCGGAGTTAATCGAAGTAACGACACCGTTTTTGGTCAAAATGGCGGCATTGTAGGCAGTTGAATAATAGACCTCAAATTTGTAAGCCCACCAGTCGGCAAATACCGAGGCTGAAGCCCCAAAGGCCGCCAATTCGGGCGCAACTTTGAACCCTTCGTTGACGTGTTGGAAAGTGATTTTTTTTACCCCAAAATCCTTACACACATCCATCAACATCAGGATTTCGTCGGCGCGGTAAGAGTGGCAGTGAATCAAAATCTGGCCATTGAGTACTGCGGCCAGGGTTTCCAGACGGCGGTCGTATTTGGGCGGCAGCGCAGTGGGTTTGCTCGCTTTTTCGGCATTGTATTTTTTCCAGGCCTCGTCGTAAGCTTTGGCCTCAGAAAAGGATTTGCGGATCACAAATTCAACACCCATGCGGGTGCGTGGTACAATCCCCCGACCAATGCCGTGTACCCTCGTAGGGTTTTCGCCCAAGGCAAACTTGATGGTGCGTGGTGCACCTTCCATTGGATACTCGTTGGGGTTCAGCGTACCAAACCGGTGTTTGATGGTTTGGCACTGGCCGCCAATGGCGTTAGCCGATCCGTGCATGGCGTGCGAGGCGGTCGTGCCTCCGGCCAATGCGCGATAAATCGAAATGTCCATCGGGTCAATGGCGTCTCCAACCGCTACCTCCGCAGTTACGGGGTTAGTGGCTTCGTTAACGGCGTCAATGGCGATGTGCGAGTGGGCATCGATGATCCCCGGCATGACGTATTTGCCAGTAGCGTCAATGGTTTTTACGCCAGCGGGAGCGCTCAGGCTTTTGCCAATTTTGGTGATCTTGCCATTTTCAATCAACACGTCGGAACCTTCCAGCGTTCCTTTGGTTACGGTCAGCACCGTGCCATTTTTGATCAGCAGGCTACCTTTGGAGGCTTGAGCATTGAGGCCAAGTACCAACAAGAGGCAGCAGGTTATGATGGTGAATTGCTTCATTTTTTTGTTGTTTGACTAACGATTCAGATTTGCTTAATCACGAGGCTCTTTGGAACCCTCAATCGGGAACACCCCAAAATCACCGGCTTTAACTTTGCCAGAAAACTTAGTGCCATCAAAAGTGAGGTTGAAGTCCAACGAAAGCTCTTGGCCCATGTTTACGGTAGAGTTAAAAGTCAGGTCATTGCCTTTGAGTACCGGGCTGGAGAGCGATTGGGATTGGCCATCGGCACCCGTCCAGCTTCCGCCAATTTTGCCACCATCATCGGTAAGCGTGATGGTGCCTTTGAACACTTGATCACCTGCATCGATCGTGTAGCTCCACTTGCCCAGAAATTTGCTCAAATCAGCAGGGGCAGCCCCTCTGCCCGCAGCTGCGGCACCAGGACGAGCAGCAGGTGCGGATGCCTCGTATTCGTACAAAGTTCCGTCCACAAATACGTAACGCACTTCTGATTTTTCATCAAAATAGGACTTCTTGGATACCACCAGGTTGGCAATTTTGCCTTTTTCTACCGTACCCATCGTTTGGGATACGCCGAACATGGCAGCAGGAGCGGTAGTCAGAGCGGCTAGTGCCTGGTCTTCTTTCAAACCTGCTTTGACCATCCGGCGCATGGCTTCGCGGATATCGGCAGTTTTGGCATTGAGCGAAGAAAAGCCAAAGTTGATTCCCTTACCCGCAAAAGCTGCGGCTTGGGTTTCGTACAACTTCATCTCATCGGCGCGACGTTTTTCCAAACGTTCCAATTCAGGGTCTTTTGCCGCTGTAGAATCTTTTTTCGCAGGCTCTTTTTTCTCCATTTTGGGCAAATCCAGCGATAGGATGACCGGGATATTCTGCGCTTTGAGTTGGTCTACCAACGGCCAGGCTTGGCGCAATCCACCCAGGATCAGGGGGAATTTCAATTCCTGTTGCAAGGCCAGTACGCGGTAGATCGATTTGAGGTCAGGAGCTACAAAACAAATGGAGCGCTGTTTATCCAACACCGGATAAAAAGCTTGCAAGGAGCGGTCGCCAGCAGGACGGGCCATCCCAGCAGGGTTGGCTGCGTACATTTTCTCGTGTGCTTTGGCTTGTTCGGCTTGTTTGTACAATTCCCGGAACTTGGACATCACGGCAATCACGGTTTGAGGATAAACTCCTTGTGCGCCGACCAACTGGCTGATCATCGCGAAATTGTCCTTCACGACCATGTTGTCAGCAACACTGCCCCCCAAGGAAATCAGGGCGCTGTTGCCCGGTAACATTCGACCGATTGGAGCAACATGGGCATTGGTGAAGCCTAGTTTGCGCAAATCCTCAATGGATTTTTCGCTGGGTTTGATCAGCTCACGAGCATTCTGCTCAGGCTGAATTCCCGCCAGGTCATTGGGTGGAGCACCGGGGTTAATGCCAGTAGGGCGTTGTCCTTGTCCACCACCACCACCGGGGCCGCCACCCGTTGCGGGGCGTACTTCGGGGCGTGGGATGCCCGCGTTGGAAAGGGCGTCGATGAATCCAGCATACACAAACATGGAGTCGGCTGGAATAATTTTAGCGTCGGCAGGAATGCTCACGTTTTGACCAGCACTGTGAATCAGGCCATCTTTGACAATAACGGTACCATTCTGGATGGTTTGTCCCGGCTTGGTTACGATGGTTACATTTTTGAGTGCATAGGTACGGGTGATGGGCTTGAGCGCCTCTTCGCTGCTCTGAGCTAATCCTGTACTCAAACACCATATACACAACATGGCGGTAAAGGTTAGCGGTAGTCCTTTCATACTCAGGTTTTACAAGGTTGAGAAAAAATAAGGAAGACAATAGACTCCTTTGAAGGCGTTATTTTAGGTAGAAAATTCGTTCCATTTTTACTTAAGCGACCAATGGCGCTAAAAATACCGCAAATGGTATAAAACAGAGATAGTAAGCTGGAGTTTTTTATGCTCCACGAAATGTTAAATTTCAATAAAATTGCTGGAAGAAGGTTGGAAGTTCTCAGGAAGCTTTATATTTAAGCCAGAGAGGTGTACCTAAAAATCATAATTCCCAAATTGCAACACCTGAAATAGAGCTTTTTACACCAAAAAACTGATAGTTTCTAGCTGATCAGCTCATCCCATCGACGTATCAGAATGCTCTAATTGTACTGCATTATTCGCCAAACTTTACTTAGCCATGAAACCAGTAGCAGCCATTCTACTCACGCTAATGCTTTGTGTCCTGTTTTTTGCTCGGACTGCGGCTCAAAAAGTGTACAGCATTGATCAAGCTTCTCCTGTCGAGATGCAATGGGTCGATTCCGTGTTTACATCCATGAATACAGACGAACGACTTGGCCAATTGATCATGATTCGGGCGCATTCGGACAAAGGGCCAGAATATGCAGAATCAGTAGCCGAGATTGTACGCAAGTATAAGGTAGGAGGACTGTGTTTTTTTCAAGGCACTCCTGAGAAACAACTAGAATATACCAACAAATACCAAACCTTATCCAGAATCCCACTGATGGTAGCCATCGATGGTGAATGGGGCTTGGGCATGCGCATGAAAGAAAGCGCCATCAGTTTTCCCAAACAATTGATGCTCGGAGCCATCCAAAACAACGACTTATTGTACAAAATGGGGCAGGAAATTGCCCGACAAGGCAAACGAATAGGCCTGAATGTCAATTTTGCCCCCGTAGCCGATATCAACAGCAATGCCCGGAATCCGGTGATTGGTTACCGTTCTTTTGGCGAAGATCGCTACAATGTGACGGTTAAAGCCTACCATTACATGAAAGGAATGCAAGACAATGGCCTGATGGCCTGTGCCAAACATTTCCCTGGTCACGGAGATACAGACGTCGATTCACACTATGATTTGCCCGTGGTTAATCACCAGATGCCCCGATTGGATAGCGTGGAGTTTTATCCATTTCGTTCTTTGGTCAATTATGGCATTGGTGGTGTCATGGTGGCGCATTTGCAGGTGCCTAGTTTAGATGCCCGGGATGATCGTCCTACCTCCCTTTCGCGCAATACCATTACACATGTGTTGCGCCGCGCCATGGGTTTTGAAGGCGTTATTTTTACGGATGGGATGGAAATGAAGGGCGTTACCGAACATTTCACCAATGGCATTGCCGAGGCTGAAGCTATTTTGGCCGGAAACGATATGATTTGTGTACCACCCAGCACCGCCCAGGCCATTGAAGCGCTGCGCCGCTATCTGCGGGAAGGCAAAATCAGCCAGGAACAAATTGATGCCAGTGTTAAGCGGATTTTGACCTACAAGTTCCGTCTGGGGCTGACCAAATACATCCCCAAAGACATTGTTACTGCCCGCAAAGACGTCAACAGCAATCAGGCCGAAGCGCTCAAACGCGAGTTGATCAAAAATGCACTCACTATGGTGCGCAATACCCAGCATTTGGTACCATTTGGGCGGGTAGATACACTCAGCTTTGCGTCTTTGAGCATCGGGGCCGATGGCCAGACTGCTTTCCAGAAACGCCTGGCTTCCTACGCCAAGATGACCCATCTTTACAGCGGAAAAGAACTCAACGACGATCGGCAAGCTGCACTTTTGGCTCAATTGAGTAAATACAAGGTAGTTTTTGTCAGTTTGCACGACATGACCTCGGCGGCTTCCAAAAACTACGGCATTTCGTACAGCAGCATTCAATTTTTGAAAAAACTCAACACCCAGACCAAAGTTGTGCTCAGCATTTTTGGCTCACCCTACAGTCTAAAGTTTTTCGACGAGTTTGAGTCTATCCAAATGGCTTACGAAAGTGAGGCACTGGTACAAGACTTGAGTGCTCAGGCGCTTTTTGGTGCCTTTGGCATGACGGGGCGTTTGCCCATCACCGCTTCTGAGCGCAGCCGCTATAATGCCGGGGAAGAAACCCAGGCCAATGGTCGCTTTGGCTACAGCATCCCCGAATCGGTGGGCGTTTCTTCCGATACACTCAGCCGCATCGAACTGATTGCCAATGAAGCGATCAACGTAGGAGCAGCTCCTGGTTGCGTCGTTTTGGTAGCCAAAGACGGGCAAATCATCTACGAAAAAGCTTTTGGACACCATACTTACCTGAAAGACCACCCTACCCAAACTTCCGATATTTTTGATCTGGCGTCGGTGACTAAAATTGCCGCAACTACCATTTCCATGATGCGTTTTATGGACGATGGCCGCATTGATTTGCGCAAACCACTGAGCAATTATCTACCGAACCTCAATGGGACGAACAAGGCGGCTATGGTTGTTCAGGACATTATGGCGCACAATGCAGGCCTACTTGGCTGGCTGCCTTTTTACAAACAAACCTTGTCGCATACGCCAGACAGTTTGAACAAACCTTCTTTGAAATATTACCGGACAAGCCCCGAAGGGGAGTTTTCGGTACCCGTAGCTGGAAATTTATTCCTGAAAAAAAACTTCATTGATAGCATTTTTATGCAAATCCGCCAGTCGGAATTACGGCCCAACATCAATTACCGCTACAGTGACCTGGGCTTTTACATGTTGGCTCAGATGGTGGAACATCAAACGGGAGTAGGTTTTGACAAATACGTGGATTCAACTTTTTATGCCCCCTTGGGCCTACAATCGGCCACCTTCAACCCCTGGAAAAAATTCGCCATCGATCAGATGCCGCCTACTGAGGAAGATCGCTATTTCCGCCAGCAACGCATCCAGGGCTATGTGCACGATATGGGCGCGGCCATGCTGGGAGGAGTGAGTGGGCATGCAGGGCTTTTTGCCAATGCCAACGATCTCGCAGTGATCATGCAGATGCTTTTGCAGCAGGGTTTTTATGGTGGACACCGTTATTTGGAACCCCAAACGGTGCATAACTTCATCACCCGCCACCCGCGCAGCGTTCGCCGGGGAGTAGGCTTCGACATGTACCCCATGGGCGCCAGCTACCCGACCAATATGTCGGGGCAAGCTTCGGAGAGTACTTTCGGGCATACGGGCTTTACGGGTACTTGCACCTGGGTAGACCCCGAGCACAACCTGGTGTACGTTTTCCTTTCGAACCGGACTTTCCCCTCGATGAACAACAACCGCTTGGAAAAAATGGATACCCGGCAACGGATTCAGGGGATGGTGTACAAGGCGATTCGGCCAAAAGGAGCGGGAGGGAGTAGTACTGCGCAGTGAAAAAAGTTAAAAAGTTTAGGGTTGAAGTGTTGAATAGTTGGGGAATTTGTAAGACCATTTTACAATGCTTTAGTGCATTACGTAAAGCCCTAAAAATAAAAATTCGCGTATGGCACTCCCCATAACTCTTCAACCCTAAACTTTTCAACTTTTCAACTAGGGGTATTTCGTTGATCTATGCATCTACCATAAAAACATGCAAGCAATGAAAAAAATACTGATCCTGGCTTTAGGTCTCATCCTCACAAGTGGAGCCTATGCGCAACGTGAAGAAACCCTTTTCAACCAAACCCGATTGGATCTGACCGGATTTTGGTTTTCAGACAGCCACAATTTCACCTTCCTCGAAGACGATACAGAGTATTTCACGGGCGGTAATTTCGCTTTTGAATTTGGTCGCTCCTTGATGGTAGGATGGGCCTGGCAAAGAATGAAAGACAGCTACCCCTTGGCCAATGAAAATGGCGTGTACGATCTGCGTCACCGTGGTTTGTTGATTGGGTATGCACCCAGTACCACCAAAGTCATCCACCCTTACCTCAGTGCCGTAGTCGGTGGAGGTCGCATCGATTTTGACGACAATTCCACATTTAGTCGCGACCGCGTATTTGTCCTACAACCAGCAGTAGGTTTGGAGGTCAATGTATTTCGTTGGTTCCGCCTGGGTGCCGAAGGTGGCTACCGCCTGGTAAGCGATGTGAATGGCGGTGGTTTGCAGAATAGTGATGTTTCCAAGCCATTTGCGCAGCTGCAATTGCGTTTTGGGTATTCTTGGGGGAGTACTTGGTGGTAATAGCGTTGAGAAGGTTGAGGAGGTTGATAAAGTTGAGGCTACCGCAAGCGACATTTCACTTGTTGAATCGCTCGCGGTAGCCTCAACCTCCTCAACCACTAAACTTATTTCGTCACCACCACCATCTTCTTCGTCTCGGTAAAGTTGGTCGTTTCCAGTGTATAATTCATGACGCCGGAAGCTTTGATGTCGCTTTGTTTCAGGATAAACTGTTGTTGTCCTTTGGCGAAATCGCCTTGCGTGCGGAAAAGCACCTTCCCTTCCACGTTGCGCACCACCAACGTAGCTTTGGCTGCTTGTGGCAGGTAGAAAGAAATCGCCGTTTCTTCATGGAAGGGATTGGGGGTGTTTTGGAACAACAGGGCTTTGTCTCCTTTTACCACTGCCGATTTGAAGTTCATGTTGATGCCCACCTGCTCGTCGTTGAGCGTGTAAGCTTCCATGGCCGTAGGGCGACTTTGCAGGGCCAGGATTTTGCTGAGGGGCAGATCTTTGCGGCTGTTGATTTTCAAGGTAAACAACACCTCGTTCAATTTTTCTTTGGGCAGCGGATTGGCTATGTTCCAGCTGCTGGTGATCAGGCCATTTTTTGGAAAAAAACCAAAATTGTCTTCGTGGAGAATCCCTGATCCAATGCCCGTAATTTCGGCCAGGGTGGGATCGATAAAGATGGACAATTGAAAACCTTGTACCGAGCCCAGGTTTTGGGCGGTAATGGGAATCTCGTAGCTTTGGCCAGCTTTCAGTTCCTGTTCGTCGGTGCTGAGTTCAAGGTCACGTACAACCCGTTTGTCGGCTACCTTTTGGGCATTGATGGCCAAACTGAACGCACTCAGGAGGAATACAAAGAAGATATGTCTTTTCATGGTCGTATGATTTGTATTGTTAAATTTTTTTGTAATCGGGTAAGGGGCGACAAAAAAATAAGGGTTCATTTTGCCCCACTGCTGAAGACAAATTTATTGCAAAAAATTCAAACAAACTGAAACTTAACTAGGACTCATCCAGTTTTTTTCTTCAAGTGCTGAATCTTTTGTACTCTTGCTCAATGAATACGACATCTTCCCCTGCAATGCCCATGTGGCGTGCTTACCTGGTGCTTGGAATCCTCAGTTTGGTTTGGGGCACTTCCTTTATCCTGATCAAAAAAAGTTTGGAATTCTTTACTCCGGTACAAGTGGCCTGTTTGCGCATGTCTCTTTCGGCTTTGGCCTTTGTACCGGTATTGATTTATAACCGCAAGCGGATGGATTGGTCGCGTTTGCCTTTGTTGATTGTATTGGGTTTGTGCAGCAGTGCGCTACCAGCCATTCTTTTTTCTACTGCACAACAAAAAATCAGCAGCGCAACGGCCGGCGTACTCAATTCCTTAACCCCTCTGTTTACGATGATTATTGGGGTGCTCATGTTCAATGTGAAAGTGAAGTGGCTGCAAGTGATCGGAATTTTGCTGGGTTTGGCAGGGGCAGCCTGTTTGATTCTGATGGGTAAAGGGGGGATAGCGAACAGCCCGGTGGGTTATGCCCTGCTGATCGTGTTGGCCACCTTGTGTTATGCTACCGGTACCAACCTGATCGCTTCCAAGTTCAGGGATATGGATAGTCTACTGGTGAGTGCTGGATCTTTTGGCACCGTGGGCGTGCCGATGGGCATTTACCTTTTATTGGGTACCGATTTTATTCCCCGCTTAGCTGCTTTACCCAATCCCTGGTTGGCGATGGGGTATGTGGCTACCTTGTCTTGGGTGGGCACGGTATTGGCTACCATCATTTTTTTCAAAGTCATCCAACAGACCTCGGCTATTTTTGGCGCTACGGTAGCCTACCTGATGCCCATCGTTGCCATCTTGTGGGGCGTTTTGGATGGAGAAAAAATCGGCTTGTTGCACGTGGTTTGTATGGCCATTATCCTGTTGGGGGTATCTTTGAGCAGAAAACCAGCTTAAACAAGCACCGCGCAGCCGTTTTAAAACGGCTGCGCGGTGAGCGCATGTCTAGTTTTTTTTGTTTTGCTGGAAATGGCCCGATTTAGGGCATTATCAAAATTCTGCATTTCCCGGCGTCCGCGGAAACGCAATGACATCGCGAATATTGGACATCCCTGTGATGAACTGCACCATCCGTTCAAAACCCAAACCAAAACCAGCATGGGGTGCCCCACCAAATTTGCGCAATTGTAAATACCACCACAACTCTTCTTCGGCGATACCGATGGCTTTAATGCGTTCTACCAAAAGATCGTGCCGATCTTCGCGTTGTGAACCTCCGATGACCTCACCGATACCAGGGAAGAGAACATCCATTGCCGCTACGGTTTTGTCGTCATCGTTGAGGCGCATGTAAAACGCCTTGATTTCCTTGGGATAATTGCGTACAATTACCGGTTTTTTAAATTCTTTTTCGACGAGATAACGCTCGTGCTCGGATTGCAAATCACTACCCCACTCTACTGGGAATTCAAATTTCTTCTCTTTGTAAGGCTTCGATTTCATCAAAATCTCAACCGCTTCGGTATAGGTAATGCGTTCAAAAGCATTGTCTACCACAAAGCGCAACTGCTCAATCAAGCCCATGGCCCGGCGTTTGTCTTTGGGTAGCGCATTCTGCTCTTCCGCCAAACGTTTGTCCAAAAGTTCAAGATCGGCAAGATGGTTTTCCAGGCAGTAGTTGATGAGGTATTTGGTAAATTCCTCCGCCAAGTCCATGTTGTCTACGATATCGTTGAATGCGACTTCGGGTTCGATCATCCAAAACTCGGCCAGGTGGCGCGGCGTATTGGAGTTTTCTGCGCGAAAAGTGGGGCCAAACGTATAAATTTTGCCCAGTGCCAGTGCAGCAATTTCGCCTTGAAGTTGGCCGGATACGGTCAGGTTGGTGGCTTTACCGAAGAAATCCTGACTATAATCTACACTGCCATCTTCCAAACGGGGAGGACTATTGGTATCCAAAGTGGTCACGTGGAACATTTCACCCGCACCTTCGGCATCACTTCCAGTGATGATGGGGGTATGGATGTAGAAGAAACCACGGTCGTTGTAAAATTTGTGGACGGCAAAAGCAATGGCGTGCCGCAGGCGGAATACTGAACTAAAGGTGTTCGTACGCATGCGAAAATGCGCGTTGGTGCGCAAAAACTCCATGGTTTGCACCTTGGGTTGCATCATGTACCCGTCTTCAGGATTACATTCTCCCAATACTTCAATGCTATCCGCCAATATTTCAACGGCTTGTCCTGCGCCCTGGGAAGCGACCAATTGCCCCGTAATGCTCAAACAAGCGTGGAATTTGATTTTTTTGATGATGGTCTCATCAATTTTTTCAGCATCTAACACAATTTGCAAAGTATGTGGCGTACTGCCGTCATTGAGGGCAATAAAGCGGTTGCCTCTAAAAGCCCGTACCCAACCCATCACGGTAATGGTGTCATCAAGGGCAGGTTGTGCCAATACTTTAGCAATTTCAATCCTTCTCATTTCTACTATTTTAAGCGGGGGCGAAAATAGGGAGAAAAAGTTGAAATGTTTATAGTTGAGGGGTTGAGAAGTTGAGAAGTTGAGGCTACCGCGAGCAACAGCACTACCGCGAGCAATACGAAGATGGATTTTCAAAGCCGCTCGCGGTAGCCTCAACCCTAAACTTTCTCAACCCCTCAACCATTACAAGAACCGTTCTCGTAATTCAGGAGTCGGAATCATACAACTTTCACTTTTGCCAAACCAGCGATAACGATTGCGGGCCACCCAATTGTAAATGCGATTGCGCAAAGCGCGAGGAATTAACTTAAAGATGAGGAACAAGCGCCAAAAACCACCCAGTAAGCGACAGATTTCCAGGGGAACATCGGAATGGGTAAAAATCTTTCCATTGTGGTATAAAATTACCGTATTCAACTCATTTACAGGCAATTTTGCTTTACCCATTACTTCCTGACCAAACTCAGATTGTAAGGCCGCGAATTGAAATTTCCCCTTGGGATCAATACGAATCATGGTTTGCACAAACCCATTACAGAGGTTGCATACCCCGTCGAAAAGAATAATTGGCTTCATACAAGTTGAAGAGTTGAGCGGTTGATTAGTTGAGAAAGCTGAGGCCAATGTCGCTCGCGGTAGCCTCAACTTTCTCAACCTTCTCAACTCATAAACTTAAACAAATAAGGCCTGATACAGTTCCTCAACTTTGCTGATTGGGCGTAATTTAATGCCATAACGCTTTTGGTCTAACCCTTTTAGGTTGTATTTGGAGAAGTAAATTTCTTTAAAACCCAGCCTTTCCGCCTCCTGGATACGTTGCTCGATGCGATTGACGGCGCGGATTTCGCCGGATAGGCCTACTTCGGCGGAAAAACAAATGTTGCTGGGTACCGCAACATCCTCCAAAGAGGAGATCAAGGCACTCACGATGGCCAGATCAATGGCGGGATCATCTACCCGGATACCCCCGGCAAGGTTGAGAAAAACATCGTTCATCCCAAAAGGCATCCCCCCTCTTTTTTCCAATACCGCCAACAACATGCTCAGGCGGCGCAGGTCAAAACCGGTGGCCGAGCGTTGGGGTGTACCGTACACGGCTTTGCTGACCAAGGCCTGGGTTTCGATCAGCATCGGGCGCATCCCTTCCATGGTGGCGGCCACGGCGCTGCCACTCAATTCCTCTTCTTTTTGGGAAAGCAACAACTCGGAAGGATTGGATACTTCGCGTAAACCGGTGGCTTGCATCTCATAAATCCCCATCTCATCCGTTGAACCAAAGCGATTTTTGACGGTACGCAAAATGCGGTAAGTATAGTGCTGATCCCCTTCAAATTGCAATACCGCGTCGACGATGTGTTCCAAAAGTTTAGGCCCCGCGATCGATCCATCTTTGGTGATGTGTCCAATGATAAACACAGGAATATGGGTCGTTTTGGCAAAACGTTGCAAATCCCCCGCACACTCCCGCACTTGGGAAATACTTCCCGGCGTGGATTCAATGTAAGGAGACTGCAAAGTTTGGATGGAGTCAATGATGACCAAATCCGGTTCTAATTCATTGGCGAAAGCAATGATTTTGCTGACGTTCGTTTCTGTCAGGATGTAACAATGGTCTTGAGAATAGGTCAATCGATCGGCGCGCATTTTGATTTGCTCCTCACTTTCTTCGCCGGATACGTACAATACCTTGTTTTTGAGTTGCAACGTAACCTGCAACAGCAAAGTGGATTTGCCAATCCCTGGTTGGCCTCCAATGAGGATCAAGGAGCCCGGTACAATTCCTCCCCCCAATACCCGATTCAATTCATTATCGGGGGTTACCAGGCGCATGACGTTACTGGCAATGATGTCTGGTAGAGCAACGGGTTTGGGGCCGTCCATGGGGCCGTGCTTGGGTTTCCAGGCACTTTTTGCAGCTTCTTGCGGGGTTTCTTTAAAAATAATCTCTTCCTGATAGGTATTCCACTCTCCACAGGCGGGGCATTTGCCTACCCATTTGGGTGAGGTAGCGCCGCATTCCGTACAAGCGAATATTTTTTTAACTTTAGCCACAATGATATTTTAGGATGAATAATGCCTCAGCATTTGCAACACAAAATAGATAAAAAATACAAAAACAAACTTTTTTGAGTAAAAAGTCGACAAAAAAAGAATTCGATCGGACTCCGTATATTTTTCTTCCTATTTTAGCGTTACTTTTCAGAAGAAAGGAGTAAACCTTTTCTACACCCATTTCTTTTAGTTAAAATGAGGTTAATTCTTGTAAAATAAGCGAATAGCTGCGTTTTTTTGCAATATTGAGCAACGATTTCTGATCTCTTTGAATAAGAGCATTCATATGTAGATTGTTTTCATTTGGTTTTTTGGGGTTATTCAGGGCGTCCAGTAAGACGCCCTGCTTTGTTTAGCGTCAAATTAATTCCACACTATGCGCAGACGTCGACTCTTATGGACGCTTCTTCCAATTTTGGCATTGGCAGGCCTCATTTACTATTCTGGATTGCCAAAGAAACAAACTTTTTTGTACCAGAACCCGGTTCAGTTGTCCAAGCTGGACAAGGTTATCAATCGTGAATATCGGATTGAGACCATCGAACTGCCCGATGATTACGAGGGGAAAGTAATTGCAACTTTATTGTCCCGTTCATCGGACGTACCCAGCGATAGTGCAGTCATCTATATTCATGGCTGGGCGGATTATTTTTTTCATGACCATTTAGCCCGTTGGTTCAATGATCGAGGGTTCGATTTTTACGCCATTGAGCTGCGTAAATATGGCCGCTCGTTATTGCCGCATCAAAAACCCAATTATTGTCGGGATTTACAGGAATATTTTCCTGAACTGGATGAATCTATTCAACGCATTACCCAGCGCGATGGCCACTCATACCTGATGATGTTTGGGCATTCAACCGGGGGGCTCACTGCGGCACTCTACGCCCAATCAGGAAAGCATCGGCAGAAGGTAAAACGTTTGATTTTAAACAGCCCTTTCCTGGGATTTAAAGCCGATGGCGCTACCATGAGTTTGTTGCGGTTTTATGGTTTTTTGGGTGGGTTCAATTACAATGCTGTTTTACCTCGTGAAGGAAGTCCGCTGTATACCCAAACCATTCATTCCAGTGAAAAAGGAGAATGGGATTTCAATTTTGCCTGGCGTCCCCGCACTGGGTTTCCTTTCTATCAATCGTGGGTACACGCCATTTTAGAGGGCCACCAAAAAGTTGATCAGGGACTGAATCTTGAGTGCCCGATTTTGATGCTTACATCCAGCCAGAGTTATTCGGATGGCGTACTTAATGCCAAAGCCATGCGTTCGGATGTGGTACTTGATGTTCCAACCTTGCGGACCAAAGTGGATAAATTGGGCAAAGCTGTGGTTTATAAGTCCATACCTGGAGGACTACATGATATTTTTCTATCTCCTGAACCCGTGCGCCAAAAGGCATTTGAGGCAATAGAAAAATGGCTTAAATAGCTACATTCAGGTGTCTTGTTGTTACTAAAACGCATAAAACATGTCCTTACAAGGTTTACGCACTTGCATTTATCGGGTGACCGATCTTCCCAAAGCGAAAGCTTGGTATAGTGAAGTAATCGGCAATGGCCCTTATTTCGACGAGCCTTTTTATGTAGGCTTTAATGTCCAAGGGTATGAATTGGGATTAATTCCAGATGAAGCTGACCAGCCTGTGGCCAACGAAGGTGGGGTGCATACTTATTGGGGGGTAGATGATGCCCAGGCTACTTACCAGCGCCTGTTGGATTTGGGCGCAAGCCCACACGAAGCACCCAACGAGGTAGGTAGCGGTATTGTAGTTGCCATCGTCAAAGATCCTTGGGGAAATTTGTTGGGCGTGATTTACAATCCACATTTTAGCTTGCCTTAGGGGCGAAAAAAAAGAGGGGCATGTTTTGTAGTACATGCCCCTCTTTTTTACTTCGCCATCCCGAAATGATCGATCCAGTCCAACATGCCCCCTTCCAGGTTGCGCACGTTTTTGAAGCCCGCTTCTTTCAGTTGGTATTGAACACTGGCGCTACGGCGGCCTGAGCGGCAATACACCACTACTTCATCGTCTTTGTGGCTATCCAAAGTAGGAATAACCATGGGAAAATTACCCATAGGAATCAGGTTCCCGCCTACATTGAATTCTTCATGCTCATATGGTTCACGCACGTCGATGAGGACAAAATCATCGCCTCGTGCCAGTTTTTCTTTTAACTCCTGTACGGTGATGTCCATGATTATTCTAGTTTTTGTGGTTCTTACCCGTTTGGTGAACAAACTCAACATGGCGCAAAATTAATGGTGAAATATGGTTCCCGAAAATTGCGCCGCAAATGTATTCATTTTTAGAGATTTAAAATAAAAACTTAACAATCTCTTATTCATTTTCAAACTCACCTTCCTGCTCCGGTGCCTCGGTAGGGCAATCGGCTGGTCGCTTAAGGGTCAGAAACAATTTGAGTTCTGCCCCCGATTTCATGGTTGAATCCGGGTGAAAAGCAGGCTCTTGTTTCCATACAAAATAACCAACAGGTCGGCTGGCTGGATTGTTGTCATCGGTTTCCAAAATTAGTTTCACCCCGCTGTTGCCGACAATGAATTCAGCCTGGTCAAAAGTTTTACACAGTACATCTGGGATCGGTACATCGCCCGTGTTGCGCACGGATACGATCAAGCCAATTTTTGAAGCCTTGGGAACTTTTACCCCCGTTTTTAGTTCAGCAGCAGAGATTTTACGCCCCTTGTAGACCACGAACAAAACGGTGTTTTCCTCCAGTTGACGGTCGAATTGAAATTCAATTTTACCCTCATCCAATCCTTTACGTTTTAAGGCTTTGACGTAAACCGACAGTTCATCCCGGCCAACCAAATCAGGTAGGTCAACCATCGGCGCAGTTCCACTGGTAATGACCACATAGATGTTGCGGCTGTTTTTGACTCGTGCAGGTGGCTTGGGGTCTTGATCCAAAATGATTCCGGGCGCTTTATTGGCGTCAAATTGAGTCGAATTGACCACAATCCGAAAACTGGCGGCGCGTGCTTTTGCCTTGGCTTCTTCCAGGCTCATGCCTCTAAAGTCGCGCAACTCTAAAGATTCGCCATGATGGGTATATAACTTCAGCCCGGTAGTGATCGCTAAGAAGGTTATCAGCAGGAATGCCCCCAGGGCCAGCAGGTTTTTGATGAAAATTTTTGACACAAAAAATCCGATTGTATCGTTTAAAAATTCTTTGAAGCGAGCCTCCACCCCATAACTGGGGATTTCAGGCATGGCAGTGCGTTCAGTTGTGTTATCTACTACAGCCGGTGCAATTTCTACGGGAGCGACAACTGGTTCGGTCGTAGGGATACTCGCAATAGGAATGGTTACCTTTGGCGCAGTGACCACCTCCGCTACCAACGTAGGCACCAACTCCGCATATTGTCGACTTTCCGTCAGCACCTGATCAAGCAGGGCAAAGGGCGTGACCCCCATCAACCCACTCTGTTGCATTACTCCTCGGCCATAATGCAAGGGCGGTAAAGTATTTGCTTCCAACAGAATGACCTCGGGGTTGGTATTTTCGTAGATACGGACAAAGCCATCGATGGTGGCTAAACCGAAAATATTGAGGATACGGGCAGCCTTTTCAAAATCTGCTTTAATCTGGCTGCTTAAAAAATGTTGCTCTTGGGGATTTTTGGAAAAACGCGCAGGGATGACCGGATGAACCTGGCCAGGAATCATTTCAGCCAAGTCAAAAATTTGATATTTAAGGCTGCCTTCCACCGTTGGTGAAGCCATGATGGTTGCTGAAATTTCCAAAAAATGCCGGGCACCATCTGGACCAATCATCGATTCCAGCAAGGCTTCTTCAGCGAATGGGAACTCTGATTTTGGTTTGAGTTTGAGAATTTTTCGGTATTCCGCTCCATCGGCTCCCTGTGGCCGAAACATCATGCGCAGGTAGGCATCCAGATCCGTGCGATTGCGGATAATTTTAACGGCGATGCCCCCATTTTGATCAATGGGTTTGGCTACAAAAGGGTAGCTGAGGCGGCTTTCAATTTTCTGATACGCTTCCTCAGCGCTCAATTCGAAGGCTCGTTTGCTCACGAGCAATTGATTGGGTCCGATAAACCCATTGCGCCGCCACACATCCAGGGTTTGTACTTTATTGACGGCAATTTGGGAGGTTTTTAGTCCAGAACCATTGTAAGGAATTTTGCGTACTTCCAGTTCGTGTTGGAGTTGACCATCTTCTCCCGGACGGCCTTGCAAAGCAATAAAAGCTTGATCAATCATCCGGGCCAAATCATCCAAACTGCGTTTTTGAGCACTGGCATTCGCGTTTCCACTGGCGTATTTGATCAAGATGTCGGCACAGCGATTGCGCAAAGTTTCTACTTCTTCCATCGCAGCCGGAATCTTTTGCAGTGCCTTCACGATGCTGTCAACATCCGGCAAAAAAAGCATGGCTCCGGGTGTTTGATGGTATTCCCAGTGCTGAACACTTCCCGTCAATAAGACCGGGATCGGGTCGTATTCCTCCGAACCTGACAATACTTCGTATACGTGGCGAGCGGTTTGCAACGTCAAGTTTCGTTCTATCCCATAGCCCCCATAAAACAAGGCTACTTTGGTTTTTTTCTCCTCCTGTGGCCGCCAATTGCGCACCAAATCATCAGTATAATTCAACAAAGTACGGAAACTTGCATCGCTGGGATTTTCGCTTACCCGTGCTTGCAGGGAAGCGCGAATCATATACGTCAACAGCTGCGAAGGGCTAAGTCCGATGGCTGCGCCAGCATGCAAAATTTGAATGGGCAAGTAGGGTTCGGGATTGGGTAAAACCTGATCGATGTATATTTTTGACTGCGCATCAATACATCCACGAACGCCCACATAAGCTTGCAAACCCAGGGCGGTAAACAGTCGTTCGCAGACAATACGAATCGCGGCAGATTGTTCCCGCGAAAATGGCAGCGGTGTGATTTTGTCTTCGTCATCTGGCTCAGGGAGTAACGCCACAGGGCTGCCATCTTCCTTGGCCAGCACCAGACACGAAAATTTAGTCCAATTGGGATGCTCCTGAATACTGATTTGGGTGGCACTTTGGCTCCCCTCCAGCACCATCACGGAATGTTCTTCTAAAACTTCCGACGCAAGCCGGTTGAGGGTTTTGAGTAATTCTTCAGGGTGAAAAACCGAATATTGTTGTTCATTGGCGGCTACACGAATGGGAAATCCCAGGCCATCATTGGCATTGATCAAGAGGCGAATGTGATCGATGCGTTCGTAATCACTACGGGTCAACCAGGTCTTGACGGCAATGATTTCGCGGCCAAAAACTGCATCAACGGCTTCGCGAAAAGAGTCGGGATCGTCGTGTTCGGTTACGACATTCTGGTGTTCAGTGGCACTTTGTGCAGTTGACCTGATGCTGACCGGAAAGCCCACTTCTGCCTGAACTTTAGATAAAATTGCATCACGATTCCCGCCCAACCATTCTTGTCGGCTCAGGGTAATTTGGCGCAAGGTATTAAAGCCTTTTTCCGCTAAAACCGGTACGAGTCTGGCCTGATCGGTAAGCACAGCACACAGTGTACTGTTGCTGCCAGAAAAAGGAATGCGCATTTCTTCCAGGCGCAACTGTAAGGCACCAAATTCGCCAGGCATCAGTAAAAAAGCAAAATTGATCAATTGAGGAAGTTCCGCTGCCTTGACGGCTTTGCCCATTTTTTGAAAATGGCGGTCCAATTCTTCTTGAGGCAAGTTGCCCAAACTTTCGATGTAAATGCGGAATTGATTGGGGGAAGGAGGGCATAACTCCTGAGCAGGACAAAAATCGCGGATATTGGGCTGAAAAACACTTTGCCAATCCAGCAGGATGATGTTCTCCAGGCTGTCCACAAAGATGGGAACAGGCTCAAAACAACTGCGGTTCAGATAGTTGTAGGCGGTTCGTCCTACATCAAAGGAACGTTCCTTGACTCTGGAGGCTCCGCCAAAAAAAATGCCGACTTTTATTTTCATAGGTCTGTTGCGGAAATTTCGGCGATAAAATACGAAAATTAGTTGAGAAGTTGAGGAGGTTGAGAAAGTTGAGGCACATATTGATCAAACAATGCTAAGTCGCTCAACTCCTCAACCTTCTCAACTCCTCAACTATTTCACTACCGCAAACTGCCGCTGCACACTTCCCTTGCTGGAGTGCAAATGCAATAAATAAGTACCTGCGGGCCATTGTTGTGCATCAATTACCTGATTTTTAACCCCTTGAGATACGGTTCTTTGATAAAGCAACTGACCTTGAAAATTAAACACCCTCAGGATTCCTTCCGCGGGCAGGCTTTGTTCAAAGTCCAGTTGAATTTTATCTCTCGTCGGGTTTGGGTACAATTTTACGGCAAAAGGTAAGGGAACTTCACCCAAACCTGTGGATTGGTCGATGGTGATGGTGAAGCGATTGATCGGCAAAAAGCCCCCTTTCCCGTCTTGCACAACAAATGTAAACAAGTCACCTGTTGCTGTGCCACCATTATGAGTATACCGAATGCGCAGGGCATCAATATCGGCCTGGGTAAATTGATCCCCTATGGCCAGCACTTTATCGCTCAAGCGCAAACTTCCATTAGCAGGTAAACTGGTCAGGGTGTACAGCAATTGTGCAGCGGTGGCATCTACGTCTTGTGCTTGTAAATCGCTGCTGGCAATGGCTTTATTGCCATTCCGAAGAACAACTAAAGCCTTGTTGTTGAGCAAGGTCGGGTTACTAGCTGTCAGGATCGAGCAAAATTCAATGATCCAGGAATTGATGGCTCCCACCTGGCCTGCTTCGGATCGTATAACTTGCACGCGCAATATCCAGGTACCCTGAATGCTCTCGCCTTGCAGAATTTTTAGTGCTTCTTTGGGTTTGAACACAATGCCATCATCAGGAGGACAAGTAGCAGTACCCGCAACGATAGAACTGGGTGCTTCATCATCAAAACCCACTTTCATGATGCCCGTACGACCAGTACAAGCCTGGTCATAAAGTACAACTACCGTACCCTTTGGACTCACCAGACTTACCTTGAGGAAATTGACTGTCTCGTAGTTGATGTCAATATTGGGAATGTTGATGTCGGTGATACTTCCACTTTCAGTAATATTGATGCGGGATTCCACCGTTGGGTTGTTGCGGGATGGTATGTTTACTGCTGCACTTGAAGTTTGTTTTTTACATTCGGTGACGCTGGTGTGGAACACAAATGGTTCCGTATACGCCCCTGGCCCGCATTCATTTTCGGGACGAACTCTCCAAAAGTGCAAGGTGTTGTCTTTAAGGATTTTATTGGGATTAAACGTGTCTTGCACTACACCCGTGGCTTGGGCTAGGTTGGTGCTGCCAAATTTTGGGCTTTCCGACAATTCCACCGTGTAAGACCGCGCTGCGGGTGTTTTTTTCCAGCGCAAAATGGTCGAAAGCTGGATGCCCGTTTGGCCATTGCTGGGGCTACTCAAACCCAGACTTGAAAAATCAGTGGAAATGGTAATCAAGGATAAATTGCGCAGCACGGTATCCGCTCCCTGGGCAATGGCACGCAACGTGAACTCAACCGTATCGCGCAATACATTCTGCACATTTAAGCGCAAAGTACTGCTCTCTCCACCTTTCAGGTTGTTGGCACTAAACGTGGCGCTGATCCCAGCGGGTAATCCGCCTGGTAAAATGTCTAATTTAACTGCGCTGTTAAACCCGCCAAAAGTTGCATTGGTGATTTTGTATTCAATAACCGCAGGTTGGCAGTTGAGCGGCAAACTGTATGGGCTCAGCCCCAAAGCAAAGGTTGCGTTGGGATTGGACATGATTTTGAAATTCTGATTGGACATGTCAAAAAAGACATTGTCTACTGCTTCAATTTTGATGCGGGCATTGTCTGAGGTCATGTTGGGCAAGGTTACCCGTTCAGTTCCATCATTCAGTGCATTTTCTGCCAATAAAAAAGGAAAAGAAAACCCACCATCAACAGAAAGCCGAATGTTGACAAATCGACAATTTACCGGGGCAAGATTGGTTTTGGCTACATCCCAGGTGACGGCGACATCGTCGCCAGCTTTCCATACTTCGGTTCCTGCATTGGGGCTCATGACCAGAAAGGGTCCCGCTTGGTCGGTGGCCTGCAGGCGGATGCTCTCCCACGCCACAGCGCCTCCAGAGGGGTGATTGTCGCGCACGGTGCAACGGAAATTGAGCTGCCGGCTATAGGTGGGCAATACTTCTGTCACATTGCTTATATTTTCAATGATGTCTGACAATTTAGGAAAAGTACGGCTCGTCGTGTTATTGGGCGGAAAGGATCTGAAACTGGGGCTAGTGCTTTGAGGGTCTCCCAGTGTCCTTACGGGTCCCAAATCAAATTGCTCCCAGCAATACGTAAGTGCGTCACCATCCGGGTCGCTAGCAGTAGCATTCAACACAAATGGGGTACGCATGGGGATGACCATGTTCGTACGGTAATTGATACTGACACTTGGTGGGTTGTTCGGCGTAGGCACCTGGGTAGCGCAGCCATTGCCTTCCTGTTCCCGGCTGAACGTAATGAATTCTTCCAAAGAACGGGTGGCATAATAATCGTCGGATTGACTAGCTATATTGTTGCCTGAACAGGAGCCCGCATAAGACATGATGGTACTACCACTACCAGGTTCATAGGCGCTTTCGGAAGACAACTGATTCTGAAAATCGGGGCAACTGTTCCAACTATGTCTGCAGGAAAATTGGTGCCCAATTTCATGGGCCATTACGGATACCGCAATGTAGTTGATATCGGTGCGGAAAAAGCAGGTTACTCCTTTCCCCTTGCTTACTCCGCATACTGTAGACCGAGCAGCAATTCCACCAATGCTGTTGATACAACCCCGCGTAAAGACATGACCGATATCATAAGTGCTCAAACCAATGCGGGCATTGAGTATACCTGGGTTTACTTCCACTAAGGTTTCTGCACTACTGGGTTCGTTGTAGGGATCAGTAGCAGCATCCAGAAAAATCAAGGTATCATTGTTGTCAATCATCATCAGTTTTACCGCTGTTTCACGGATAAAAATTTGATTGACGCGGTTTAAGGCGGTATTCATGGAGGCGAGCACTTTCTCTACCGTTCCGCCATTGGCCTGGGCGTATTCTCCGGTACAAGCCAGGGCTAGTCGGTACGTCCGTAAAGGTTGGGTGACTACGCTCCGTAACGACAAGGCTGGGGTGGTGTTTTGGTATTCCCGCGTCGGCTCTTCCTGGGCCAATTCGGTGGTATTGAGGCCACAGCTTAAGGATGCCAATTCGGTTTGGCGCAAGTCCAGGTCTTTGGTGAAATAGGAAAAATAATGCCCTGTAGCCACATTGGCATACGGATCGATGTAAACCGTCCCATTGAGGGTGTAAATGGCGGCATGCAACATACCTGCGCCCAGATCAAAACGTACACTCAAGGCCTGGTCATCCAAACTACGACCGCTGTAACTCTTGATTCCAGGGTATTTAGCCGCCAGTTTTGGCATCATCACCGGGGATTCCTCGATGGAGAAGCGGGCCATTTTTCCATTGGGCAAAGGCAGCGAAATCACGGTCGATGCTGCGTTGCTGCCTTCCATGGGGGCTTGACGCAGCACTTGCTGGAATTTGCCCAGATCGAGGCTAAGTGTGCGGTACTTGTTGGTCGGCAGACCAACTTCGGCCAACTGAGGCAATTGAATGGACGAGGCTTCTACGTCCTGCCAATAAGACTGGCTCGATTGAGCCAACAGCACTCCACTACACAAAAACAGGCTCAACAGAGCGGAAAAATATTTCATACTCAATTCGGTTTAAGACGTCTTTGACGATAATTGACGTAAAAATACGTGCTTAGTCGAATTGTGGTATGGAGCTTTGTGTTTTTCGTCGGGAAAAGTACGGTTATTCCTCTTCGCTGCCCATTTGATTGTCTGCCCGCAAGCGTCCAAACAACTCATCAATCCGGAACATCTCATCCAAAGTATCGTCCAGATAAAAGTCTACATCTGGAATACGGCGCACCAGTTTGCGCAAGCGGTAGCCCAGCGCTTGTTTCAAGCGGTTTTTTTCTTCGGCCATTTCCAGCAATACCTCTTGTTTGTGCTCGGTATTGTAGATGCTGAGGTAAATTTTGGCCAGACTAAGGTCAGGCGTAACTTTTACATTGGTCACTGTAACCAAAGGGGTGGCTCCATAGATATTGGTACCCTCATCTTGCAACACCATACTGAAATTCCGCTTCACCAATTCTGCAACCTGCTTCTGTTTGATCGTTTCCATCCCTTTGTTTGGTTTTTATGGAGTTTATGTTTTATTAATAAATCAACTACAAATTTTAGCACAAAAATCAACAAAAAGAATGCAAATTTCGCAATTCGTGTTTAATTTGCAAATTCCTTTTGCAATAGCAAAGCTCACAGCAACAAATATGCTGGAAAATATTCTGGATAGTCCAATCGAGTACCTCAAAGGGGTTGGCCCCAAAAAAGGCGAATTACTGCGCAAAGAGCTGGGTGTAGCTACTTTCGGAGATTTACTCTTTGCCTATCCGAGCCGATACATTGACAAAACCCAGTTTCACCGCATTGCAGACCTTACCGAAGACAGCGGTTCCGTACAACTCAAGGGGGTCTTGCGCCGCTTTAGTACCGAAGGAGAAGGGCGAAAAACCCGCTTGACCGGACAGTTCCGCGATGAAAGTGGTGCCATTTCCCTGGTTTGGTTTACGGGAATTTCCTGGCTACAAAAACAATTGGTCATTGGCCAAGAGTACGTCATTTATGGGAGAGTCAATGCCTTCAAAGACGCTTATTCCATCCCTCATCCAGAAATGGAAGTCGTATCTCCCGAAAATACTCAAACGGCAACGGCTTTCGCTCCGGTATACCCTAGCACGGAAAAACTCAATGCACATGGATTGGATGCCAAAAGCCGGCGTCGATTGATTAAATTGTTATTGGAAAAAATTGAGCCTGCCCAATTGCCAGAGACATTACCAGCATATGTGGTCAAAAAGTTCCATTTCCCCAGTCGATTTGAATCAATTTTGCTGATTCATTTTCCTCGTACCGAAGATGAACTCAAAGCCAGTACCAATCGATTGAAGTTTGAAGAGCTTTTTTACCTGCAATTGCGCTTGTTGCAAATCAAACGCCGCCGCAAGGACGAGGTAAAAGGCTATGTTTTTGAAAAAATCGGTGATTTTTTTAACAATTTCTACCAAAACAAACTGCCCTTTGAACTCACCAATGCCCAAAAACGGGTACTCAAAGAAATTCGTCGCGACTTCGGATTGGGCATTCAAATGAATCGCCTCGTTCAAGGGGATGTCGGTAGCGGCAAAACCATGGTGGCGTTGCTGGCCATGCTCATGGCGCTGGACAATGGTTTTCAAACCTGCATGATGGCGCCTACCGAAATTTTAGCGCAACAACACTTTATTTCCATCAGCAATTATTTACAAGATTCTCCGGTCGAAGTCGCTTTTTTATCGGGAAGCATCAAGGGGAAAGCACGTAAACATATCCTGGAACGTTTGGCCGCAGGCGAAATCCACATTCTCATTGGGACCCATGCGTTGATTGAAGATTGGGTGGTATTCAAAAACCTGGGCCTGGCCATCACCGACGAGCAACACCGTTTCGGGGTGGCCCAACGAGCTGCGCTTTGGAAAAAAAACAAACCTTTTCCGCCGCATGTATTGGTCATGACAGCCACGCCCATTCCCCGTACCCTGGCCATGACCTTGTACGGCGACCTGGACATTTCGGTGATCGATGAACTGCCACCGGGGCGAAAGGACATCGTTACCTTGCACCGCACCGAGAACCACCGCTTGCGGGTCATTGGATTCATGCGGGAACAAATTGCCCTGGGGCGTCAGGTGTACATCGTATACCCGATGATTGAAGAGTCGGAAAAAATGGATTTACAAAACCTGATGTCGGGGTACGAAGCCATTTCGCGGGAATTTCCTACGCCGGAGTTCCAAATCAGCATTTTGCACGGCAAGATGAAAGCGGCAGACAAGGATTTCGAGATGCAACGCTTTGTGCATGGAGAAACCCAGATCATGGTGGCTACTACAGTCATTGAAGTAGGCGTAAACGTACCCAACGCCTCGGTGATGGTGATTGAAAACACTGAACGCTTTGGGCTTTCGCAGCTGCATCAGTTGCGTGGCCGGGTTGGTCGCGGCGCAGAACAATCATACTGCTTGCTGATGTCGAGCTTCAAACTGAGCAAAGACAGCAAAGAACGCATCCAAACCATGGTGCGCACCAACAATGGTTTTGAAATTGCCGAAGCAGATTTGAAATTGCGCGGCCCTGGCGACCTGGAAGGCACCCAACAAAGTGGCATCGTCAATCTTCGTTTGGCGGATTTGGCCAAAGATGGAAAAATCCTGCAAGCGGCCCGTGAGGTAGCTGCCCGCATCCTCGATGATGACCCTTATTTGAAACGCCCGGAACACGAAGTGTTGGCCGTACAACTGGCCAAAGAGGGAAAAGCGAGGAAAGCCTGGAGCAGGATTAGTTGATAAAAAACATCACTTCCCATCTAACCAGTGCAGCACATTCAGCAGCAGTTTGGGGTTTTCTTTGGCTTGAGGTGCATTCATACCTGTTGGAGCCCGATTGGGGCCACCCAATTGGGCAGTGAACATGGCGGCTTCACCAGATACAAATACCCGGCCCTTACCATACTCCAAAGCAGCCAATTGGCACAATCCTGCCCCCGAAACGTAAGGGGTTTTGTCCTCAAATTGCCAGGCGACCTCGGGCATGAGCACGGTATAGGTTTGATTCAATTTCAAAATCGGCTTTGCCGTAGACGGAATTTTAAATGCACTGCCCGTGAACGTCACGATGGTATCCACTCCCGCAGTGATAGGATGTTCCTGTAAGGTTTTGTTGCTTTTGTAAAAATACTCTACCCCTCGCTGGCGATTGTCCATGGCGAAGCTGTTGAAGTACTCCACTCCGAAGGCTTTCCCCAAATCCAGCGCTGCGCCGGCAAAGGGCATATGATCGGCGATGAGGAAAAGTTTGCCCCCATTGCTCACCCAAGTTTTGACGGCTTGAATTTCTTCAGAGGGAAAGGCGGAAGGGGTGGGCAGTCGCCAATTGCCTCCGGCGTTGATTTCATTCAAAGGATTTGAAATGACCAGAATTTGGCATTGCTTAAGCGATTCAGCGCTAAAAGTCTGTTCAAAGGCTTTGACTACATACCCATCAGCACGCAGCAATTTGGCAAAGGCATAAAAGCGATTATCCGGCGTATGAAAGTTTTGGTGGGCCGCATCAATACAAACTATGGGGCCAGTTTCTGAAGCAAACCGAGGATTGGCAATAGGATAAGTGAAACTGGAATCGGGCACTTGTTGTGCGCTCAGGAAACAGGGTAAGAGGGAACAAAGCAAACAGCGTAGGTGATTTTTGAACATGGCCTTTGATTTTTTCAAAAAGATGCGTTGGTGTCAGGTTTTGGCGGGTCAAGCTGCCAATTTTTATCCCTTCACTTATTTTCCATCGTTGATCATTATTTCCCGAAAATCAGGGGAGTTGATTGCAATTTTTACAAAATCAAAAGTAAAAATCTTCCCACTTTGATCTATTTCTAGGTGGTGTGGTAGCAACAGTCCTTGTACAGTTCGCCAATCGCGAAAACGGGTTTTGATAATTTCTTGGGCATTCTCAGGATTTTGGATGTGAAATTCCACTAGGAGTTTGGTTTCCTGGTCAAAAAGCAAACTGCATTCGTGGTTCAGTTCGTCTTTTGCTTTTATTTGATAATAAGTTTTGCCTCCTGCCTGGACAACTTGTGCAGGTTCAAAATCGTGAAAACGCCGCTTGATTTCTAAAATTGCATTGTGGAAATGATGGCTACGAATGACATAGACCATATTGGGAGGCATTGCTTCGTTGGTTTTTCCTATTAAAAATCCTTTTGATACACCTTTGGTAATCGCTTCAAATGGCGCTGGCTTATAAGTATACACTTGTTTGAAAAAAGAATATTCATTTGTGGTGACATGTAGCTCGGTCGTATAATTTCCTGCGGGTGAGGTGCATTGTGCAAAGGTGATCAGATTTTTCACTTTGTTGCGATCAGTATTTTTGCCGACAGCAGCCAGGGAAGCTTGAAGAATATTTTTTGGAGACGGGTGTGGGTGGGCATTGGGTTGGGCACTGATTTTAGTTCCCCAGAGCCCAGCTAAAACAACAACAATAAGATAAGTTAAAGTTCTATCCATTAGCATAAAGAGTTAAGAGTGGGGTGCTCCTGTGAAGGAACACCCCGATGTCCGTACTGGCGTTAAAGTGACTCTACTTTGCCCGACCCGGCAACACTGGTTTTTACACTGGGTTTCCCCGCATAGTACACACTGCCCGATCCGGCAATGGATACCGTTAATTTTTCTTTTACATCAACGTAGGCATCACCGCTGCCCGCAATGCTGACTTTGCTGCTGCTGCTGCCCAATTGGCGCACATCTACTTTACCACTGCCAGCGATGCTAATGCTGGTGGCCGCAGCCGAACCAGCCAGGGAAACCTCTCCGCTGCCGCCAATGGAAATTTTCAATTCTTCCAGGCTTTTGAATTCATTTTTGCCGACGATTTTTCCAGAACCACCAATGGACAAGGCTTTAACGGTTGGGATGGTAATGTGGATGACAACCTCTTTGTATTCCTTGATTCTCTTTTTGCCTTTGATGTTCCAGGAGCCATTCTCTACATCCAATTCAAGGTTGTCGATGATGTTCTGCTGAGCTTCAATCTCTACCGACTGCTGGCTACCCTGCGTCAGGTAAATGGTGGCATTGATGCCCAATCCAATGCTGTGGAATGAATTGACATCCAGTTTTTTCTTTACAACTGCTCCCTGACCACTGATGGCGGGGCCGCTGTTGTAGTTTTGGGCGATTGCGGAACTGTACCAACAAACCGCAAGTAGGAGAAGAAAGGTGCGAAAATGAGCAATTTTCATAGTCAAGAGTTTTTTCAAAAAGGACAAGGTTCTGCTGAGGACGTTGCAATCTTTTTAAAAAAGAAAGAATAAAATTTTAATTTTCACTCAATTATTGGGATTACGACTTCAAAGTAAACTACCACATGACTACATCCAATCGCCTTTTGTCCCTTGATGTGATGCGTGGCCTCACCATTGCAGGCATGATTTTGGTGAACAACCCCGGAGATTGGGGCAACGTATACGGCCCTTTGCTGCACGCCGATTGGCATGGCTGTACGCCCACCGATTGGGTGTTTCCGTTTTTTTTGTTTATGGTTGGCGTAGCCATTCCGCTGGCTCTGGGAAAGCGCAAGGATGAGGGGGAAGACCTGCGAAAAATTTACCGAAAAATCATTAGTCGTTCACTTATCATCATTGGGCTAGGCTTGTTTCTCACGGCGCATCCTACGTTTTATTTCACCGACAAAACCAGTCCCTGGTACGTGGTACATTTGATCATTATGGCTACGGCGATGGTAGCTGTTTTCACCCGTGAGGTCTTGAATCAAAAGCAGTTTCAGACGGAGACCTGGCAGCAACGCCGCAAGTGGGTATCTTATCTGGCCTGGGCTGCCATGGCCTGCATGGTGGTGTTGGGGATTTTTTATTATGATTTCAGCCACATGCGTTTCCCGGGGGTGTTACAGCGGATTGGTTTGGTATATCTGGCCTGTGGTTTTTTGTTCTTGAAAGCAAGTCCACGGATACAATTGTTGACCGGGATAGGACTGCTCCTGCTGTATTGGGGTTTGATGACCCTGGTGCCCGTGCCAGGTGGCATTTCCCCCAATCTGGAAGCAGAAACCAACCTTGGCGCCTGGCTCGATCGGGCAATTTTCAGTACCAATCACCTTTGGGCTGCCGTCAAAACCTGGGACCCCGAAGGACTCTTGAGTACCATCCCCGCCATCGGCACAGGCATTGCGGGCATGTTGGCCGGAGAGTGGGTACGCAGCAATAAAAGCGATTATGAAAAGGTCAGCGGACTGCTGGCGGTTGGGGCACTGCTCTTTGCACTGGGATTGATTTGGAATGAATTTTTTCCCCTCAACAAAAAGATCTGGACCAGTTCTTACGTGGTCTATATGGCGGGGGTTTCCCTTTTGTTCCTGGGTACCATCTATTGGTTGGTGGACATCAAAGGTTGGAAAGGCTGGATTGCGCCCTTTCAAATATACGGGATAAATGCCTTATTTGCCTTTTTGCTTTCAGGAATCGTTGCCCGCTTGCTGGGAACCATTAAAGTTCCGGGGCCAGAGGGAGAACCAGTTGGCATTGGCTCCTGGTTGTACCAGCACAGTTTCGTAAATTTCCTGTCGCCGATGAATGCGTCTTTGGCTTGGGCCATTTGTAACGTGCTCCTGATTTTGGGTGCGTGCTGGATTTTGTACCGCAATCGAATTTACATCAAAGTGTAACCCTTAAACCAGCGCTCACTTCAATTCAATCTTGTTCCGCCCCAGTTTGAGTTGGCCGTCGTTTTCCAGTTGTTTCAACAGGCGGGATACGGCTTCACGTGAAGCGTTGAGGTCGTAGGCTATTTCCTGATGGGTGGCGTTGATGATTTTCGAGTTGGTGGCCTTGGCTTTTTTGTCCAAATAAGCCAGGAGGCGTTCATCCATGTGGTGAAAAGCAATGCTGTCGATGGTGCGCACCAATTCCATCATGCGGTAGTCGTAAGTTTGCATGACAAAGTTTTTCCAGCTTTGGTACTTGGTCATCCACTCGTCTACATAACGAATGGGGATACCAATCATCCGGGTGTTTTCCTCGGCGATGGTGCGGATTTCGCTTTTTTTGTTCATCATGCAGCAAGTGAACGACATGGAACAAGTTTCCCCACCTTGCAGGTAATATAAAAAAAGCTCGTGCCCATCTTCATCCTCGCGCAAGACTTTGATGGCACCTTCAATGACCAAGGGAACCAATTTTACGTATTGTCCCACATCCATGATGACGGTACCTGCCGAAAATTCAGTTAGTTTTCCAACAGTGGCAATTTCTTCTTGCAAGGCTTTTTCCGCAATTTGGGGAAAATTCCTGCGCACCAAGTCTAAAAGGGATTCATCTAGCATGGTCAACTGATCATTTAAGCTTGTTCTTTGTCTTCTTTACTTTTCACCATCAAACCCAACCAAACGGAGCGGGACATTCTGAAAAGGAAAACATAAAATATAGCGGCGATACCAATCAAAAAAATGAAAGACAAGTCGATGCTCAATCCAAACACCCAATGCAAAATCATCACAAACCCAATGGAAAAGAAACCGGAAACGATATAAGATACAAACATCGCTCCGTAGTAAAATCCAGGTTCTGGATAGTAAGATTGCCCACATTTAGGGCAATGTTCAGGCATGTCCAAGGGGCGTTTGAAGGAAAACGTAGGGGTATAAAACAGGTCTCCTTCACCACAATTGGGGCATTTCATCCCCAATATTCTACTTAATCTTGAGCTTTTTTTAGCCGTACTCATAATCAATGAATATGTGCAGATTTAAAATGAAAATATGAATATGCGTTCATGTAATGCTCAAAAAAAATGTACTTAAGCCTCAGCAGGGGCTGCATAGCCTGGTTTTATAGTACATGAGGCATTAGATGTTGCACTGACAATTATCGAGACATTCCAAAATCAGGGAAACATCTCGTTCTTTGAGGGAATAGAGCATGCTACGTCCTTCGCGTTTAACCGAAATGAGTCCACGTAGGCGCATGTTCTGCAAATGATGAGAAGTGAGCGATTGCTCGCTGCCCAACATATCGCAAATTTCGGTAACCGAAAGTTTGGCGTGCTGCTCCAGCAGGTGAATGATCCCCAAGCGCATGGGGTGGGCCACCGTCTTAAGGATTGCCGCTATCCGCTCCAGTTTTTCCGCTTCTTTGCTTTCAGCGGTAGAACCATCTTTGTTGTACAATAGGCCACTTTGTGTTTCCATACAGGATTTGCGCTTTAGAGCTTGAAAAGCTCTTGGTGAACTTTCAACGTAATGATAAGGAATATTCAGGATATACGCTTGAATAGGTCATTAAGTTTTATGGAAGCGTATTTTGATGGGGAAAAAATGGAAAGGGGGAAGTAAAATCAAACGACTACTCATCCGGTTTGCCGATCACTATTTTGAAGTTATCTACGATGTACGGAAATAAAGCTGGATTTTGGTCTCGATGCTGGATATTGAGCATCAAATAAAAGCTCTCTTGAAGCAAAATCTGGTGCTCATAATGTTCGAGGGGAAAAAAGTTCTCCATGATGGGGCGGTACACCCTAAAGCGCTTGGTGTTTGCAATGGGTTCTTCCTCCAATTCCGCTCCAAAAAAAGCAAAGCTGGCCAACGGAAACCTTTCCTCAAAATACCGCATGGCCTCCACCACCGTACCCAACACCCTGAATGGATCATTAATGCCCGTAAGTAGATTGTATTTGCGCGGAGAATCCCGATGGTCTTTGAGGTGAAATTTCACCCCAAAGACCTGGTGATCGTATTGCTCAACATGGATGATGTATTGCCGATTGAACCGACAACGAAAGGTAAGGATATGTAAAATGTATGGTACACCTGGCAATTGGCTCCTGGTGGCATAGCGTACCGGATAACCTGAATCGAACATATGCTAATGAAGGGTTTACTAATCTTTCAACGTCGCCAGGGCTTGTCTTAAACCTTCCTGTTCCGGGCGATGAGGTTGCAGATTGAGGTAGGTGTAATTTTTGTTGCGTCTTTTCCAGACCTCGCGTTGATCCTGCACTTCAAAGAAATAATTGGTTTCTGGAGTAGAATCAAATGGTTTGATCAACAATTCAGCCACCTGATACCGTTTGTCTGTATTTGTCCTAACTGAAGCAATGGCACGACGCAAAGCACCCGGCATAACCTGATCCGTAGGCAAGGTTTTTAGGAAATCCAATACCTCCTCCAGTTGATCCATCGCAAACATCACCTGCATGTACTGAGGGGTGGTTTCAATTTTTTCGGGCAAAGCGATGGCCTTGATCTGCTTGTTGAGGCTGCGCAGGTGGCGCAACAAACGCATGGCCACCAGCCAGCGCATCATCGAGGGCTGTTGATCTACCTGCAACAGGCGCGTACCCGCGCTCAATGCCTGCTGCAAAAAAGTCATTTTGGCGTTAAAAACTACATCTTTCATCGCGGTAATGATTACACTTGGCAAAGATAGGAGCATTTGATGAGGGATGCAAGAGGTGGGGGGCGGGGAAAAATGGAAAGCCCAGAGCAGGATTATATTGGATGCTGTAACCCTCCAAAATCAATGAATTGATTACTATTTGTTCGTTTTTCTACTTAAGACTGTTGCTCACAAATCAGTTTTCATTATATGTAGTCGCATTATATTTGATGGGTTATTACCAACTACCAGAAAACACCAATACTGAGGAAGGTTTTTCTTGGGGGACGCCTCCTTCCAACTCTTTTACAGCAAAGGATTCAATGATATCAGTAATTTTTCCATTAGCATCTAGCAATAAGCAACCTATTTTCAAGTCAGGATAATCGGATATTTTTTCAATGCCTTCGTTTTTTAGAATGGCAAAATAATTGAAGACTGCGATGCAGTATAGTTGTTGCGATTGTCGATGACGAAGCACTATGTGTTTGGCAAGAAAATCGCCTGTTAAAATAAAATTGTAGACCATGTATAATTTTTAGTTGACTGTAAAGGTAATTATTTTTGAGATCAAATCCCATCTACCGACACGCCAGCGCTAGCCGCAATAGCCGGCGTATCTTCTTTGTTACTATCAAATAAAAATTTTCTTATCTTTGTACAGTTCGTCGCTTTATGACTCGATCTGCATGGTGTGATTTTACTGATTAACTGTACAAGATCAAGGATAGTATTTTAATTCCGTGAATTAATGTACAGTTCTCTATCGCATTTTATATTTTTTTCTGACATTACGCTCAGAAAATCATTAAAGAGCATGACTGAACCCAGAGAATTTCTTGCAAGAAATCCATTGACAAATCTGAGATTTCACGCAGAACTGGAATTAGTAAAGTACGCTTGAGTGAGTTGATACTTAATTTAAATATACACCTGATAATCAGCAAATTTTACCTTATTGCTCTTGTGACTTGTTAAAACCTTCAGTTAAAAGAAGAAGACTAAAAACGATGAAACAAACACTACATTTTTCGGTCGACAGTGCCTTGTTACGCGAACTTGGGGAGAAGTTGGTTGAAACAGTTCATTTGGCTTTGTCTGAATTAGTAAAGAATGCTTATGATGCTGATGCAACAGAAGTTGAAGTCGTTTTTGAAACAAGCGAATCAGGTGTTGAACGCATCAAAATTATTGATAATGGTATTGGAATGAATTTTGATTCAGTCCAAAATTACTGGATGCGTATCGCTACCACTAATAAGGAGAAGCAGGACGTTTCCCCAGTGTATGGTAGGCACTTAACTGGAGCAAAAGGTATTGGTCGATTTTCATGTCGAAGATTAGGGAGTCAACTCACACTAATAACCCAAGGAACAAAAGAAGGAGGTAAGCGCGGATTTCAAAAGTCTATTCAGAGAACTCAAGTGGATTTTCCATGGACGAAATTTGAGGTAGGAACCGATGTTACGGAAATAGAATGCCATGGAGAGCAAATAGAAATAGATGAAGAGTACACCGGAACCACTCTTATCATTGATAACGCTTCTAGTGAATGGTCTGCTAGGGGGCTAAACTGGTTAACCCGACAATTGGCAGTTTTAGCCGCAAATAGAGGCGATTCCAAAGTAGGGTTTGAACCTGATCCTGGGTTTGAGATCATGATTACTGCTCCAGATTTTAAAGGAGGGATAAAAGATATAAGGGAGGACTTGATAAATGCTGGGTGGGGAACACTTACTGCAAAACTGAATGAAAAACATCAGGCTGTTTGTGAATTGCAAGCAATGGGCATTGGCAAAAGAACAATCACTTCAAAACAAACCTTCCCTGCTTTAAAAGATATTCAACTCCAAGTTGGCTTAATGGTGGACGATAGGGAGCAAATGCGAGACACAACTGTCCTTTCAAAAGAAAATCTTCGTGCCATTTTAAGTAAATGGGGAGGGGTTCAGATTAGGCATCGTGGGTTCAGGGTATTTCCTTACGGAAATGATGATTGGCTTAAGATTGATCGTGATCGAGGTTTAAGAAAGGGAGCACCAGATGATGAATTGCAGGCTTTTGCCTCTTCATTACAAGGGGTAGACCCCACTCGTGTTTTATTAACTGCCCTTTCAATGCACAATTATGTAGGTAATGTGAGTATAGGTGCGAAAAGTAGTGGTTTTGAAATGAAAGCTAGTCGTGAGGGATTTATTGAGTCGCCAGCTATGAATGAGTTACGGGAATTTGTTCGTTATGCCATTGATTGGGCGAACATTCTACGTGATTATTTTTTAAGGCAAGAAAAATTAAAGGTAGCGGATATTGCCAAAGAGCAATTTGAAAAACTCATAGAACAGAAGGTAGACAGCAGAAAGATTGTAGATTCTGCTTTGGACTTTATCAATTCAGAAATTAAATCGAAAGTTTACGAACATCTCCCCAGTGCTGTGAAAAATGAGGTTACCGCCTCTCTCAATATAGCCTCAGAAGCCATAAGAACCTATAATGACTCTGTTAAAGTTGAATTATCACACTTACGTTTAATTGCTTCAACTTCGACTTTGCTCCTAATTTTCTCTCATGAAGTTAAGTCTTTACTTGGCCTCCTCGAGCAAAGTAAAAATTCGCTGAAACTCATTGCGAAAATGCTGCCAAAAACTGAAGAAGGTACAGTGAATGAAATAGGGCAGGATTTCGAGGAGTTAAACACAAGGCTAGGAGAACTTTTACAAATGACATCCCTCATTAGCTCTTCTGCAAAATCGAAACTGAAGCCGGGAAATGTAGCGTTAAAACCCAAAATTAGGAAGGTTGAAAAGGTGTTTGAACTGGTTACACAAAAATACGGGATTAATATTGACTATGAAGACATTCCCAACAATATGGTTGTTAATGACATACTTGAAGCAGAATTGTACTCTGTCCTCTTGAATGTTATGTCAAATTCAATCAAAGCTGTAATTGCAGGAGGACGTCAGAAGAACATTAAAATCAGTGCTAAAAGGGCAGCAGGAATGAATGAGATCATCATTCAGGACTCAGGGGTTGGATTGGAAGAAGACAGATTCAGCGAAGTATTCATTCCTTTTGTATCTGACCCAGATGGGACACTTTATGAGAACTTAGAGGCTCGCTTAAATCCAGAAGATAACATGATTGTTGGAACAGGTTCTGGATTAGGATTGGGAATAGTAAATGAAATAGTGAAAGCCAAAGGAGGAACAGTTGCTTTCCAATACCCTGATGATGGCTGGGCTACTCAACTTCAAATTAAATTACCATGATTCAGAGAAAGAAACCGAAAAAGAAACTAAAGTTCATCTGGATTGATGATACTCCTCAAAGGAGAAAATCTGCCGACAACATGAGCAAAGAATTGAATATAGATGTCGATTTTTGTGACCTAAAAAATAAAAATGTTAACTCAGAACTTCAAAGTATTTCATCTAAACCCGAGCCAGATTTGGTTCTCATGGATCACAGTTTAGATCAGGCTGACGGTGAAACTACTAGAAGTGGATCATCGGCTGCTGCAATTCTAAGAGAAAACTGGCACGCTTGTCCGATTGTATCGATAACCGGAACAGATATAATAGATATGGATACTCGACATCGGTCTGCATATGAGGCGATATTTCAATATAGTGACATTTCTAGAAGTTATCCAAAAATCATGGCAATTGCGAAAGGATTTAGTTCCTTAAAGCAAAAACCTCCCACAACAATCAAGGAGGTTCTTGATCATTTGAATGTACCTGAAGACGAGCGAGTTCGAATAATTAAGATTCTCCCTGGAGAACTAAAGGACAACTTTAACAATAAAAGTTTGCTACTTGAAATATATAGATGGTGTGAGTCTATTCTTTTTAAACGACCTGGTTTCTTGTACGATCGTTTATGGGCCAGTACTTTATTAGGGCTTAACCTGGACGGGTTTAAACAGGTAGAAGCTAAGTTTAATTCTGCGAAATATCAAGGGGTTTTCACAGATCATTCGGATGAGCGATGGTGGAAGTCTGAGTTACTTTCAATTCTTGGGGAGGAAGTTGATCAAGTAGGACTTCCTTGGGTAATGGGTAGAGCCTTAGTGGATAATAAAAAAGATTATTTTTCAAAATGCTATGTTAACCAAGAGGAGTTTCCTGAAACAGTTGCAGCTGTAGATGCAACTAATGATGCCGAGTGGCACCCCATGAAATTAAAATATACAGACCCACATCCAATCTTTGAAGATATGTTATTCTTCGAAGAATTGCGAATGATGAAGGCTGCGGAATAATTAATGATATGATAATGACCATAGACCAGAATCAACTATCATCAGCGGATTTTATTAAAAATGAAGTCCTAACACTCGGCTTTATTAAAGGACAGACTTCTGTGGCAAATCGCTTTCCTGAATTGTATGGCGAAGCAGCTATTGCATATGATATTTATAGTGGAAAGCATAAAAAATCTACCCCAACCGATTTTATTTTTGGATGTGAATTAATAATGGAAGTTGAAAACAAAAGCTGTATTATTTTCATCGAGGCCGAAGTGTTGCAAAATTATTCACTTGCTACCTATGCACTATCTATGTGTGAATCAGATGGAGCGCAAAAAAAATTGATTCGAAAATTCCATTTTGACTACGATCCTCAAGGTAATTCTACCTTTGATAAAAAGCCGAAGTACCACCTTCAATACGGAGGCAAGGCCACTTCTAAATTAAAAGAAAATGATATTTCTACTGAATGTTTACAACATTGGCTTTCGGTTCCCAGATTTTCTATTATTCCAATCAATCTGGCATTACTACTTGATACTATCTTCAATGAGTTCCCTAGCGAGGAGACAAAGAAGATAACGGAGGGAAACGAGTGGCGCAAGATGATCAAAACCAACGAGGATAAAATATTGTTACCTTACTTTAAGAGTGTAAGCCAATTCATAAGCAGCAATCACAAATCAACTAGCCTATTCAGGGACTTTGTTTATGGAGAATAGTATCCCAAATAAGAAAGTGAATGGCATCTATTATACACCAGATGCACTAGCTGAATATTTAGCTAGGCCACTGATAAAGGGAGAAAAACTAGCCGTTTTCGATCCAGCGTATGGGCAGGGTTCATTGTTGTTAGCAGGGGAGTCTATTTCACGTCAACAGCAAATCGTAAAAGAATTGACTTTATATGGATGTGATATTCACCCAGTCAATGGATTGCTGGAGCATTTGCCTGCTGCCAACTTGAAACAGCAAGATTTCTTTGATTACGATAGGGAAAAAAAGTTTGACGTAATCCTTACCAATCCGCCATATATCCGCCATCAAAATCAAGTAAAAAAGAGTATAATCAGTTATAGAAAAAATAACCCAGAATTGGCTTTTTTGAGTAATTCTTCTGATCTGTGGGCTTATTTTCTTGTAAAAGCCGTAACGCATCTTCATGAAAATGGCTCAATCGGCGCAATTCTGCCTTGGGCATTTATTCAGGCAGATTATTCAAAGGGGCTTCGTGCTTGGTTAGCCGAGCGATTTTCAGAAATAAAGGTATTGGCACTAAATAACCCCTATTTTGAATCCGCAGAGGAACGGGTTGTACTTCTTTGGCTTACAGGATATGGCAAAAAGAACCAGTCCATCATCTCAGCTTTTGCCCAAGATTTTACAGACGAAATCTCCTATTCCTCTATTACGCTCAATGATTGGCTAGCAAGCCGGATAATTTCAGTAGCAAAGAAAGATGTGAATGATATCTTTGATTGCTTAAAAAATGAGTTTGGCTTCTGTTCCTTTGGCTCCTGTGCGCGGGCGCTCATTGGTGTAGTTACCGGAGCAAACAAATATTTCATTCGGGATATTGACTACTGCGAAACTAATAACTTCTCAGAGAAGCAACATATTCCAATTCTTACAAATGCGAAAGAAATTGCAGGATTGATTGCTGATGGACCAGCTATCCTCAAACGGTTGCTTGTTCTTCAGCAAGATGATGAAGAACAAATTAAATGGTTCCTTAATGAAGGAATGGAAGCGGGATTTGATCAACGGTCTCATTCAAAATTAAGAAGACCCTGGTATCAGATAAATCCTGGTGAAGCACCCGATGCTTTTTTTCCTTACCGGGTTGGAAAAATTCCTTACTTGATCTTAAACGATCATAACATTCAAAGTACTAACTCTATTCATCGTGTTTATTTTAAGGGGTTGAGCATTTTAGAAAAGAAATGGTTCTTTGTTAGTATTCTATCCATTTATGGACAGCTTTCTATCTCTGTGAACGCCAAAACATATGGTAGAGGCATGCTTAAAATAGAGCCCGGAGCACTGGTGAAAACTATTGTTCTAAAAAGGGAGGACGATTCAGTTATGGAGGTTTACAATTTATTGTTACAATTGTTAGCTTCTGGACTAAAAGATCAGGCAGTTAAGCTGGCAACGGATTTTATCAATGAAAAGTTGAAAATTCCGTCTACACTCCAACACATGGCAGAAAGCTCTTGGTATGAAGTAAGTGAATCTTGCAAAAGGAGTAATTTGGATTTATAGAGTTTCCGGAGTAGTTAGCGCCCAGCGCGGTGGCCTGGCTTACTTATATCAAAACACCGATCGGCCACAGCATTTCGGCTCACCCAATACCTCCTTCAGCATCTCAACACATGCCTGCCATGGCCATTTTTAAACTGCGCCCTGGCTTTGTTGAGTGTTGATTGAAGAGATGTAGTGTCCATTTTGGTGGTTTTGGTTTTCATCAATTACGTTTTCTCTTTTATTCCACCTTCACCCAGCTTTCGATCTTATTTCCTTTATTATCAATAAAAATCGTATCAGATATATCTACATTCATTTTTTTCAGGATTTTAGCTTGATTAATATGGAATATTGCCCATCTCAAATTTGCACCATTCAGATTTGCCTTATATAAATCTGCGCCACTCAAATCTGCTCCGCTCAAGTCTGCATCACTCAAGTCTGCACCCCTTAAACCTGCACCAGTCAGATTCGCACCAATCAGATTCGCACCAATCATTTTAGTTTTTATTATATTCATCCCAAGCTCGTTTAAAGTAATCTTAAATAAAATACTCAGAAATTGACCTAAAACAAGCAATGTCATAAAACTCTCAACTATTAATATAATTATTTGATATATGAAAAGATTGGAGAAATCTCTATATATGACAAACTCATTGTACATATACTTAATCATGGCTAATAAAAAGGGTATAAGTGCCAACAACAGTAATTTTTGGTCCATGTCTTTTATTCTTCCTGTTTTAGTGATGCCCACATTATGCAAATTAACTCCTTCTAATTGCAAAACAAACTCCTCCTCATCTATCCAATCCCAAGCAACATCAAGCACTTTAAAACTTATTACGTCTTTCAAAAGACCTAACTTCACCAAAGACTTTATTTTCACAATCTCCTCTGCATACAAATCCAGTCTTACAATCACACTACCTGGCCTTATCTCAGTTATCCTTCTCTGAAGTTCAAGGTGAGTTTGAAATATGTTCTCTAAATTAGAAATGCGTAAATTGATTTCTTCCAATTTTGTATTTTCATGCTTTAGGTCAAAAGTAAGCTCACCTGGATAAGTACCAGGCTTCTCCATTTTATCCTTCTGCTTTTCCCTCATCTCCTTCACAGCCGCCTCAAAATCCAAAAGCAATATCATCGTTCCCTCGAGCAGTCTACTCCCTTCTAACATATATGTTTGTTCTGAAAGTACTCCATATCCACGTTCCCGCTCCAACCAATTGGCTTTTGAAAGAAAACGCGTTACATCATTTCTAAGCCGACACCACTCCGGCTCCCCCTCCTTCAAATCCCCCAATGCCCCCTTCAGCGTCTCCACACATGCCTTGGCATGGCCATTTTCAAACTGCTCCCTGGCTTTGTTGAGTGTTAATTGAAGAGCTGTGGTGTCCATTTGGGTGGCTTTGGTTTTTGTTTTTTTAAAAGGATACATGAATTTCTATTCTGTAATTACAGCATATAGCCTTAAAATGTATCAGCAGTATGTCAGAAATAACACCGAAAAATGGTTCAGGAAAGACAAAAATAAGAAAGTTAGGAAGATAGGGTAAAACAAAAAAGCCATTGAAACAGCATATCGGCTGAAATTCAAAGGCTTTTTGTTTAAAAATCTGTACCCAGAACAGGACTCGAACCTGCACACCTTGCGGAACTACCACCTCAAAGTAGCGTGTCTACCAATTTCACCACCTGGGCAAGGTATAAAATTGCTCTTTCGATTAGAGCGTTGCAAAATTATAGTCCTCCAGCAACATATGCAAGAGGCTTGGATTATTTTTTGAAAACAATTTATCCTTCCTGTGAACGCTCCAGCGCCGAGGCGCGCAAGCGCTGCAAAAATGGCGAAGCAAAAATAAATTGCTGGAGGGTTTCATCGGTACTTTCGAGCACCTGGCTTTTGTCGCCCCTCCACGCCAATCGTCCTTCGTGTACCAGTACGATATTGTCGCCAATTTCCATCACCGAGTTCATATCGTGGGTATTGATTACGGTGGTGATGTTTTTGTCGATGGTAATGTCGCGAATCAGCTCATCGATCACGATGGCGGTCTTGGGATCGAGGCCCGAGTTGGGTTCATCACAAAACAGGTACTCCGGATTGAGCACAATCGCTCGGGCAATGCCCACCCGTTTTTGCATGCCCCCGCTGACCTCAGAAGGATATTTCTTGTGTACCTGCCCCAAACTCACGCGCTCCAAACAGCTGTCTACCTGCATGGCCTTCTCTTTCCAGGTCATGTGGGTAAACATATCCAGCGGGAAACGGATGTTTTCTTCCACCGTCATCGAGTCAAATAAAGCCGAGCCCTGGAAAAGCATACCCACCTTCATCCGAATGGTACGCATTTCTTTTTTATTGAGCTGGCTGAAGTTAACATCACCGTAAAAAATATCACCACTGGTAGGGCTAACCAAACCCACCAGGATTTTGAGCAAAACCGTTTTACCAGCTCCACTTCGACCGATGATCAGGTTGGTTTTTCCTGGAAAAAACTCAGTGGTTATGCCCTTGAGCACCTGTTGGTCGCCGAACGATTTGTGTATATCTATGGTGCGAATCATACTGATTTAGGTTAGGACAGATGCGATGAGGTAGTCGGCCAGAAGGATCAGAATGTCACTGAATACCACCGCATTGGTGCTTGCCTTGCCCAATTCGATGCTCCCCCCTTTTACATAGTATCCTTGGTAGCAGGACACCGAAGTGAGGATAAATGCAAAAACCACTGCTTTGACAAACATCATAAAGACATTGTACTCCTGGAAAAAAGAGCGTACCCCCATGATGTAGTCGTTGTCGGACAAGCTGCCCGTGAGCACCATGGCCAGGTATCCACCAACGATGCTGACAAAGGCTGCAATCGCCACCAATAGTGGAATGACTACCAACGCAGCAATAATTTTGGGCAACACCAAATATCCGGCGGTATTTACCCCCATGATCTCCATGGCGTCGATGTGTTCTTTTTGGCGCATCCCACCAATTTCCGAAGACATATTGGAGCCAACCTTTCCAGCCAATACCAAACAGGTAATGGTGGGGGCCAATTCGATGATGGTACTGTCGCGCACAATGTACCCGATGTAGTACAAAGGCACGAGGGTTCCGTCCAACTGGTAAGAAAACTGCACCGCCGTTACTGCCCCGATAAACAGAGAGATCAAGATGACGATCACCAGTGATCCAACGCCAATGTCGTTCATTTGGCGGGTGGTCTCGCGGTAATACATGTAGGTGCGCTCCGGCCGAGCCAGCGCGGTGCCCATCATCATGATATAGCGACCAAAATGGTATAACTGTCTGGAAATCATTACTTCAGATAACAAGATTCAAAACAAAGGCACAAAATACGGGTTTTGGCTTGATTTGTAGTGAATAATTTAAGGAATTGGTAGATTTGTACTCCACTTCAAAAAGATCATACCCATACCCGGACATGGAGAACAACATCAAAATCCAAGCAGTTCAATCGCACGAACTGCCTTTTTTGGTACAAATGAGCCGCGATACGTTTGTCCACAATTATGCCCACCTCAACGAGCCCGTTTTTTTTCAGCAATACATGGATAAAGCTTTTGATCCAGAGCAGGTAGCGGCTGAATGGTCGGACCCACTAAATCGGTTTTTTTGGGTCAAAGTAAATGGAGAATACGCTGGTTACTGCAAACTAATGTTGGGTGCGGCGGTCAAAGGGCTGGAAGCAGCGGGAACTCAGGTACTGGAAATACAACGGATTTACGTGTTGGACGCCTTTCAAAAATTGGGATTGGGTAAGCTCATGCTCCAAAAAGCCATAGCAATTGCGGAGGAGAATGAGTTTGAATGGATTTGGTTGGGGGTGTGGGAAGACAATCACAAAGCCATCAACTGGTATACCTCGCAGGGTTTTGAGCCATTTGGAGAACATACTTTTTGGATGGGCGATGATCCGCAACGGGATTGGTTGATGCGGAGAAAGGTATGATTTTTCAACATCCAAAAAAACATGCCATCAAGCACTTCTCACCTAATTACTGAGGTGTCTCTTAGGTGTCTGAGGTCTGTCAATTACCCACAAAACCGACAAAGTTGGATTTGAGCGTAAAGGACCA